>ENA-OUQG01000484-OUQG01000484.1-human-gut-metagenome-genome-assembly--contig:-NODE-484-length-24217-cov-4.033234_pt1 | contig 24217 bp, 18 predicted proteins | sample MGYA00237943_ERZ548823 | MGnify/ENA primary metagenome ERZ548823 (study PRJEB26490, sample SAMN05194731) | human gut metagenome | biome: terrestrial biome; feature: human-associated habitat; material... | reverse complement strand
TCCGTGGTCAGAACGGCAAAAAGCGTCCCCATCTGCCGGGCAGACGGGGACGCGCCAGTGTGCTGTATTTTCGCGTGCTCAGCGGTTTTTCAGCGCCTGGATGAGCACCTTGCCGGTGGCGTTCTTCGGCAGCTCCGGCAAGAATTCCACCTCACGCGGCATGCGGAACGACGGCATGTTGGCGCGGCAGAATGTCTGCACCTGCTCGACCGTCAGTGACCGGCCGGGCTTGCAGACGATGCTCGCCTTCACGTGCTCGCCCCACTTCGGGTCGGGCATGCCGTAGACGGCGGCTTCGGCGATCTCGGGCATTTTTAGCAGCACGTCGATGACTTCCTCGGGGTAGATATTCTCGCCACCGGAGATGATGAGCGAATCCTTGCGGCCGCGCAGGTAGAGATAGCCGTCCTCGTCGAGATAGCCCACGTCGTGCGTGAAATACCAGCCGTCGCGGATCACGTCCGCGGTCTTTTCCGGCATCTGATAGTAGCCGAGCATCATGCCCTGCCCGCGCACGCAGATCTCGCCCTCCTCACCGGCATCGCACAGCGAGCCGTCCGGCCGCACGATGCGCACGGCGGCGCCGGGCAGCGCCCGTCCGACCGAGGTGAGATACCGTCCGCCGAGGATCAGGTGATCCTCCGGGAGCAGCGCCGTGACGGTGCTGGCCATCTCCGTCATGCCGTAGGACTGATAAAAGCGGCAGTTGAGCCGGTCGAGCGCGCGCCGCAGCAGATCCGGGGAAATGGGGCAGGTGGAGTAGTTGATGACCTTCAGGTGCGACAGGTCATAGTTTTTGCGGTCCATCTCATCGAGGATGCCCTGCAGGATCAGCGGGATGACGCCGATGGCGCGCACCTTTTCCCGCACGAGACTCTCCACATAGTCGCTCACGGTGAAGTTCGGGATCATGATGAGCTTACCGCCGGTCGCCAGCGTGAGATAGGCGCCGGTGCACGCGGAGTGGAATAGCTGCGAGATGTACTGATAGACCTGCCCGTCCGGGAACTCCAGCGTTTCAAGCATGCTCTCAAGCTGGTTGAGATAGCGCGCGTGGGAGTAGACCACGCACTTCGGCCGCCCGGTCGTGCCACTCGTGTGCATGTGGTAGGCGGGGGCGTCGGGCGCAACGACGGTCTCCACCGGCGTGTCCGGCATACCTGCGAGCAGGGAATAGAGGGCGGAGCGGCCGTCGGCTTCCGGCGTCAGGGACAGGAACGTGATGCGTCCGGCATAGTGCTGCCGCAGGGCGTCGCCCCAGTCCTCGCGCTCCGGCTTGAAGAAGGCGCACCGGACCTCGTTGAGATCGAGCAGGTAGATCATTTCTTCCGGCGCGAGCCGCCAGTTGAACTTGACCACGGTGCCGCCCAGCTTCAGGATCGCAATTTCCGCGATCATGACCTCCGGGCAGTTGCGCGAGATGATGGCGACGCGGTCGCCCGGCGCAATGCCGAGACTGCGCAGGCAGTGCGCCGTCCGGTAGATGAGTGCCTGCAGCTCCCGGTAGGTGATGCGCCAGTCGCCGAATACAATGGCCTCACGCTCCGGGCGGCGTGCAAAGCTCTCGTCGAGGATCTGACCGACGCCGGTCGTTTTTTGAAATCTGCTGATGTTATCCATATCTGGCTCGCTCCTATACAAAATCATTCGAACGCTCCGACGGCTTGTTAATTTATTATCTTATTCGCATTATATCGAACCACCGCGGACAGGTCTTCATAGGAGACTACGAATTTATGCGCCGCCCGGGTGTCTGCTTTTAGGCAAAATGAAAGCAGCAGCGCCCTTTACGCGCACGCAATCGTAGAAAATGCACAGTGCGCGGCGGCGAGAAAAACCGCATTTCGTAACAAATGCCCTGAACAATTCGCCATGTTATTGTTACAATAAAGACAAAGATGAGGCGAAAAAGCCGCAAAAACACGGAGAATTCGGACAAAAGCGTGAAAGTTGCGCCAATGGCTTCCAATTTCATCGTAGGAGTCTCCAAAAATTCGGATCTCCGGTGTTTTTGCGGAAAGGAACTTTTTTCCTCAAAATTTGTGTGGGAATATGCACTTGTGACTGCCGTTTTGCGCAGCACGGAAAGGAGAGAATCATGACGCTGTCCGTGGAAATGATCGCCGAGAGCATGCAGCCGTTCGGCGCGCGGGTCGTAATGCAGCAGGAGCGGACATTTGCCTTCCGCCGGGTCCAGATGCTCACGCCCGAGTCCGAGAACACGCTCGAGGAAGACGTGCTCTACGTCAGCGAGCCAAAGGTGATCCGCCGCTTACCGAAGGGGCTGCTGCACGACCACTTTTTCGTTGTCCGGGCGCGCCCGGAGGATGCGGAGCCCGTTCGCCCCGGTGTCAATGCGCTGCTGTATGACGAACAGTATTCTCTCGGCGCGGTGACGAACCACCTGCTCACACTGTTTGACCGCCTGCAGACACTGGAGTATCAGATGCGTCTGGCCGTGCGCGCGCACGCCGGGCTGGAGCCGCTGATGGAGGTCGGGCGGAAGATGATCCCGGACGCGACGATCGTCGTCGTCGACTCGGCGTATAACATCATCGGCGCCACGCGCGAGCGCGGGTCGGGCAATATCTATGTCGATCAGATGCTCGAGCAGGGCTATTACGACAAGGACTCGCTGCAGCTCATGGCGGAGGCCGGCTATTTTGAAGTCAGTGACCGGTACCTGCGTCCGGTGCTGTCGGTGCCGCCGAATATCTGCAACGACCCCGTGATCCTGCGCTCCTACATTGCCAACGGGATGTTTTATTCCTTTGCCGGTTGCTATTTCCCTGGCCGGCTGCCGACGATGGTGGATCAGGAGCTGTTCCGCTGCTTTACCGAGCAGCTCGACCATTACTTCCGCGAGACGGGCTTTTACAGCCAGAGCATGCCGCAGCGCCAGCAGATGATCCATGATCTCCTGCGCTATGGGGAGGAGAATCCGGAGCTGGTGCGCGACCGTGCGCGCGGCCTGCGCCTGCCGGAGACGGGCGACTTCCGTCTCGGCTATGTCGAGTTCGACGAGCAGGCGTCCACCTCGAAGGCGGGGTACATGGTGCTGCAGCTGCGCGCGTGGAGCAACGTGGCCAATTACGGCGTGATGCAGTATCAAAACAGCGTGCTCATCCTCTTTCAGGACTGGCACGATTACCCGGTCGGGGAGCAGCTTTTGTTCCGCGAGCGGTGGGACGAGCTGCTGACGCTGCTGGGCAAGAACCATGCGCATATCGGCGTGAGCCTGCTGTTCACGGAGCTGGGACGCCTGCGCATGGGCTACGATCAGGCGCGGACCGCCATCGAGATCGGCCGCAAGCTGGATCCCGATGCGCTGGAGTATCACTATTCCAAGTATTATCTCAACGACATGCTCGAATGCTACCGGGAAAAATTCGCGCTCGATGACGTCATTGTGCGCTATCTGGATCAGCTTGCCGGGGAGCGCGGCTACAGCAACAGCAACCTCCTGCTGCTGTACCACTACCTGAACACGGAGCGCAACATTTCCCTGACCGCTAAGCGCGTGCACATGCACCGCAACAGCGTTATTTACCGCCTGCAGCGCATTCAGGACGTGCTCAATCTCGACCTGGACGACCCGGATGTGCGTCTGCGGCTGATGATCACGTTCAAGATCCTGCGGATGGAGGGCAAGCTCCCGGAGATCACGGACGAGCCGCCGGAGCCGGACAACGGCGGAAGCGACCGCCTGACGCTTGTGGAATGAGCCCGCGAAAAGAGAAGAACAGCACACGGCAGCGCCTCCCGGGGCGCTGCCGTGTGCTGCTTCCGATCGGGGTCAGGTCTGCTGCTCGGCCTGTGCCTGCAGCGCGCGCTCGCGGGCCTTGCGCTCGCAGTGCGCGTAGTAGCTGTTGCCCATCTCCTCAAATTTCTCTTTCGGCAGCAGCAGCTCTTCGAGCGGCTTGCGCGTCTTCGGCAGGATCGTGCCGTAGCTGCCGTAGTCCTCGCCGGCCTGGCGGACATAGCCGAGGTATTCTTCCACACGCTCCTGCAGCGGCGGCACCGGCATCATCTCGCCCTCGCCGCAAAAGAGCGTCGTGTAGTTGCCCACGCCGAGCATGAGGTCAAACTGTGCGAGCACGGCGTCGTAGTTGCCCTTGGGGGAGAAAAAGCCGCAGGTCGAGATCAGCACATGCCGCTGGTGCGACTGGTCGTAGCGCGTGACGTGCTTACCGTTGCCCTTGCCGTCGGTGCGGTCGCACATGACGGGGCGGTTGATCGGCACCGTGCGGTCGAGAAAGCACTTGAGCTGGCCGGGCAGGGCGTAGTAGTAGAGCGGGAAGCTCCAAACGACGAGGTCGGCCGTGACGTAGCTTTCGATCGCGGCGGCCATGTCGTCGTCGCGGAAGCACTTGCCCGGCGTGCGCTTCCAGCAGTTGAGGCAGCCGAGGCACGGCTCAATGTGCATTTTGGCCACGGTCAGTTCTTCGACCTGCGTGTCGCAGGTCTTGGCGAGCCCTTCGAGAAAGGCGCGCGTCATGCGCAGCGAGTTGCTGCGCTCCATGCGGGGACTTCCGTTGATGACAAGAATGTTCATGGATGTTTCCTCCTGGTTTATTCGCACGTGTAGCGGCCGGGGCGCTTTTCGAGCATGGCGGCGGCCGCCTCGGCTTTGTCCTTGGTCGATACGGTGTAGATGCCCTGGATCTCCTCGGCCAGCAGGCCCACGGAGGTGCCGGCGTCGGTAGCGATGTTGATGCACTTTTTGCACATCTGCACGGCGATCGGCGGCTTGGCCGCAAGCTTTTCGGCATAGGCCAGCGTCGTCTGCTCCAGCTCGCCGAGCGGCACCACGCGCTCCACGAGCCGGATGCGCGCGGCCTCCTGCGCGTCGATATCCTCGCACGTCATGGCCAGCAGCTTTGTCATGCCGGGGCCGATGAGCTTGGTCAGGCGGGTCGTGCCGCCGAGATCGGTGCTGATGCCGACGTCGACCTCCCGCAGGGAAAACTTCGCGTTGTCGGCGGCAATGCGGATATCGCACGCCGTGATGAGCTCAATGGCGGTGCCCATGCACGCGCCCTGGATGCCGACCACGACCGGCAGGTTGCACTCGCTCCAGAAGCGGTAGGCCTGCTGCCAGTGATAGACGCCGTAGAGGCTGCGCCCCGGCTTGCCGATCACCGCTTTGGCGTAATTGAGGTCGATGCCGGCGGAGAAGTGCCGGCCGTCTGCCAGCAGCGCAATGGCGCGCAGGTCGTGATCGCCGACGATCTCGGCCTGCTGCAGCTCGATCATGGCCTCGTAAAACGGGGCGCTGATGGTGTTGAGCTTTTCCGGCCGCGCGAGCCGCACGATGCCGACGGCTCCGCGCCGCTCAAAGCTCAGAAATTCCTGATAGGACATGGTCTGGCTCCTTTCTTTATGTCTTTATGCCTGCTCCGGTTTCCGGCGCTGACGCAGCGCCTTTGTCAGAGCGGGTACGATCTGGAACAGGTCGCCGACGATGGCGTAGTCCGCCACTTGAAAGATCGGCGCGTTCGGGTCGCGGTTGATGGCGATGATGGTGTCGGATGCGCTCATGCCGATCAGGTGCTGGATCGCGCCCGAAATGCCGCAGGCAATGTAGACGCGCGGGCAGACGGTCTTGCCCGTCTGGCCGACCTGATGGATGGGGGAGATCCAGCCGGCGTCGACTGCTGCGCGAGATGCGCCCACGCAGCCGCCGACGGTGTCGGCCAGCTCCTGCAGCAGCGCGAAATTTTCCGGTCCCTTCATGCCGCGTCCGCCGGAGACGATGATCTGCGCCTCGGTCAGATTCGCGGTCGCGGCGTCGAGCACCGGGATCAGCTCCAGCAGCTCCGTGCTGCTCCGCCGGGCGTCCTCCGGCAGCGATTCCACAAAGACCGCGCCGGTGCGCGCGGGGTCAAATGCCGGCGCGCGGAACACGTTCGGCCGCACGGTGCCCATCTGTGGCTTCGTGTCGGGGCAGATATTGGTCGCCATCAGATTGCCGCCGAAGGCCGGCCGCGTCCAGAGCACGCAGCGGTGCGCGTCCACGTCGAGATGCGTGCAGTCGGCCGTCAGCCCCGTGTGCAGCCGGCAGGAGATGCGCGGCCCGAGGTCGCGCCCCACGTTCGTCGCGCCGATCATGAGCACTTCGGGCGCGTATTTGCGCACGAGGTGGCACATGGCGGCGGTGAAAATGTCCGTATTGTAGTGCGCCAAGGCGGGATCTTCCATGGTGATGACTGTGTCGGCGCCGCAGCCGATCGCCTGCGCGGCGAGCGTGCCGGCGTGCGGGTCGAGAATGACGCCGACGAGCTGTTCACCCATCTTGTCGGCGAGCAGGCGCCCCTGTCCCAGCAGCTCCAGCCCGACGCTGCGCAGCTGCCCGTCCTCCGTCTCGAGGAAGACCCAGACGTGTTTGCTCTCAGACATGATCCCCGCCTCCTTCCAGCGAGATGTGCGCCGCGTCGAGCTGCGCCAGCAGGGACGCCACGGCGGCCTCCGGCTGCGCGCCGTCGATGCGCACGGTCTGCTTGGTGCGCACGGGCACGAATGTTCTTGATACCTTTGTCGGTGAGCCGTGCAGGCCGATGCAGTCGGGATCGAGTGCCGGCAGATCGTCCGCCGTCAGCGTCTGCGGCTGCATGCGGTTGGCCTGCAGCTTGCGCATGACGTTCGGCAGCCGCGGCTCGTTGATGGTCTTCACGACCGTGACCACGGCCGGCAGCGGCGCGCGCAGCACGCGGTAGGCGCGCTCGCCCTCCTGCCGGATGCGGATCGCGCCGTCCTCGATCGTGATGGCGCATGCGCACGTGAGCTGCGGCAGCCCCAGATGCTCGGCCAGCATGGGGCCGACCTGCGCCGTGTCGCCGTCGATGGCCTGCCGGCCGCAGAGGATCAGGTCAAAGCCGCCGAGCGCCCGCACGGCCTGTGCGAGCGTGTAGCTTGTGGCATAAGTGTCCGCGCCGCCGAAGCGCCGGTCGGACACCAGCACCATCCGGTCGGCACCGAGGGCGTAGCACTCGCGCAGCGCCTGCGCCGCCTGCGCCGGCCCCATGGTCATGGCGGTCACGGTGCCGCCGAGCGTCTCGCGGAGCTGCACGGCCGCCTCGAGCGCGTATTTGTCAAAGGGGTTGACGGTGCTCGGCACACCGGCGCGGATGAGGGTGTTGGTTTTCGGATCCATGCGGATCTCGGTCGTGTCCGGGACCTGCTTGATACAGACGAGAATGTTCACGCGGCACCGCCCTCAGCCGAGCAGCGTCTTGCCGATGACCTGACGCTGCACCTGGTTCGTGCCCTCGAAGATGCTGTAGATGCGCGCGTCGCGCAGCAGCTTTTCCAGCGGGTATTCGCGGCTGTAGCCATAGCCGGCAAAGACCTGCAGGCCCATGTTCACCACGTCGTAGCACATTTCCGAGGCAAAGCATTTGAGCGAGTTGCCGAGCGTGCCGATCGGGATGCCGGCGTCCGTCATCTGCGCGCCGTAGACCGCCATGGCGCGCGAGGCCTGAATGCGCATCTCCATGTCCGCGATCAGGAACTGAATGCCCTCGAGTTTTGCGATCGGCCCGTGCTTGAAGCTGCGCTCCCTGGCGTAGTCCACGGCCAGATCCAGCGCGCGCTGCGCCACGCCGACGGCGCCCGCCACGCTGACCGGGCGTTTGCCGGCGAGGAATTTCATGGTCTGGGCAAAGCCGTTGCCCTCCGTGCCGATCAGGCGGTCGGCGGGGACGAACACGTCCTCCATCACGAAATCCGCCGTGTCCGACAGGCGGATGCCCAGCTTGTCCTCGTGCTTGCCGACGCTCACCCCGGCGTCGCTTTTTTCCACCAGCAGCAGGCTCATGCCGTGATAGCCCGCATCCGGATTCGTCACGGCCAGCACCACGCACGCCGAGCAGAGCGTGGCGTTCGTGATGAAGCACTTGACGCCGTTGAGCACGTAGCCGCCGTCCACTTTCTTTGCACTCGTGCGCGTGCTGCCGACGTCCGAACCGCTCTGCGGCTCCGTGATCGCCATGGAGATGCCCTCACCGCGCAGAATGCGCGCGCAGGCGGCCTGCTTTTGCGCCTCCGTGCCGTCGGCGAGGATCGCCGACAGGCCGAACGAGTAGGAATTGTTCGAGATCGTGAAGCCGGCGTCATGCTTGGCCAGTTCCTCGCTGATGCAGTAGCGCGTCACGGCGTTGAGTCCCAGTCCGCCGTACTGCTCCGGCACGTCCAGACCAAACAGACCCATTTCGCCCCATTTTTCGTGCAGCTGCACCGGAAATTCGCCCTTTTCATCATATTCTTTCACGACCGGGTCGAGCTCGCGCTCGGCAAATTCGCGGATCATTTTGACGATATCCTGCTGCTCCGGCGTCATGCCGAGATAGTAACCGTATTTGCTCATGAAAATCTTGCTCCTCTCACGGGAAAGCACGTACTTTCCCAACTTTGATTACATTTTAACGAGGCGCGCGGCACGGAACAACGTCATTCAAAACGACGTTTTTTCCCGCCGCCGCACAAGCGACTGTGCAGAAATGACGAAAAAAAGCGCCCGCTTTCTCCTGAAACAGGAGAAAGCGGGCGCGAAACGGGGGTCACTCTTGATGCACGATGCCGCTGTTGCCGGCATCGTTCTCGCCGTGCGGCGTTTCCCAGTGCGGATGCGGCCGGTCATTTCGAGGATCTTGAACGAGATCATCAGCCGCAGACGGACATCCGGATCGTCGAGATCCAGCGCGAGGATGTCCTGGATCTTCTGAATGCGGTAGATGACGCTGTTGCGGTGCATGTGCACATGCTTGGCGGTCAGGGAGATATTGCGCTCCGAGCACAGGAAGTAATACAGGAGCTTGATGTTGCTGCAGACGCTGTTGTTATCGTCCATGAGCCGGTCCAGATAGTGCGTATAGGTGTCTTCGAGGGGCATGGTGTCGGCATAATGCTCGAGCATGTCCTCCAGATAGTATTTCGAGTAGAAATAGGCGGTGCCGTCCGTATCACGGCGCTTGCCGATATTCGATGCGGCTTCGGCCTGCCGGTAGCCGACGTAGAGCTTCGTGACGTCGCTGAACAGCAGGCTGATGCCCATGCAGGCCTTGTTCTGCCGCAGGGTGGTCAGCAGGGCGTTCCAGTCCTCGGAAAAGCCGGACTGCGTGCGCACGTTTGCGTCGTTCCAGTCGCGGAAGAGGATGATGACGGACAAGCCGTACTGGAACACGCCGTAGTTTGCCAGCGGGCAGTGGGCGCGGAGCTGATTGGAGATGTGTGAGACTTTGAACAGGGTCGAGCTCTCGCACTGCATGAGGCCGATGCGGAACGTGCCCTGATAGGGAATGTTCAGCTGCGCGCAGCGGTCGTGGAAATATTCCGGCGAGTTCTGCTTCGGCCGGATCAGATCGTCGAGCAGCTGCTGCTGTTTGCCGAGCATGCCGGCGTCAAAAATGCCGTTGACTTTATAGTAATTTTCCAGCTCCTGCGTCAGGCAGGTGTAGAGCGAGATGTCGCGCTGCGTCGGCGGCACATCGAGAAAATAGCAGCCGATGAAGCAGTAGGCCGCGCCGTGATTCTTGTAGGAGCGGACGAGAAACGGGTACCCGCAGATGGTCTTTTCCGCCGGGTAGAGCACCGGCTGGACGCACTTGCGCTCGTCCTCATAGTAGCCCCAGCTTGCGATCTGGTTCATATCCTCACGGCTGTAATAGCCGCGCTGGAGCAGGTCGCGGAAATAGGGGATGTCATCGACGGAGCTGCGCGTGGAGCACACGATGTTGTATGCCGAGTCCGTGACGACGATCAGACAGTGCGGGAACGCCTTTTTGGCGATCTCAAAAAACGGCTCGTAGCCGCGCCGTTCGAGAGAGGCCTCCTTGATGGCAAACTCAAAGGCGTGAAACTGTGTAAAGAGGGTAATGAGCCGGTTGACGACCTCGTTGAGGTCGGTGTTTTCGTCAAGCAGGATGCCGTGCAGCGCATGATGGCACTGCAGCTGGGACGGCTTGGCCTTGAAAACGAAGCAGTGGTTTTCAAAAAGCTGCTTTTTCAGCTTTGGGAGCACTTTCGGTGTGCAGACATACAGCGTGTCCGGCTCCAGAATATCCGTGGGAGAGGTCAGAATCTGTACGCCGGTGAAGGTGAAATCGCCGTCGGTCTCTATCAGTTGTGCGCCGTATTCCGTCAGGGTTTCCAGGATCAGTTGCAAAGACAATTTCATTCAGAATCCACCACACTTCCATTTTTCTGTCCCCGGGACGGGGGCTGATTGCTGATTTGCAAAAAGGGGTGCCGTCCGGCACCCCTTTGGCCGGTCATCCGGCAGTGATCTGCTTACTTGCTGAATTCCGCGAACAGCGCGTCGTTGTCCGCGCCGATGGATTTGCTCTGCGCGAAGTAGTTCTGCACGCCGACGCTCTCCATGTAGATCGGGATCTGCGGCTGATAGTAGTGCTTGCCGCTCTCGTAGGTGCCCTCGCCGAGGTAGCCGTTGGACAGGCACTGGTCGAGCTGCTCCTGCTCTTTGTACTTGTCGCCGATGCCGCGCAGCACGGTGCAGGGCACGTTGCCGGCCTGGAGCACGCTCATGATCTCGTCGGCGGTCTTTTTCTTTGCTTCCTCGATGCAGCGCGCCACGATGATGGCACAGTTGCCGTTGACGTTCAGCGCCGGGCGCGTGTTCACACGCTCGTCGTCGAGCATGTCCTCGATGTTGAAGGCTTTGCAGAAGACGGGGAAGTAGCGCTCGTACTCATTGACGAAGATCTGCACGAACTTGCCGTCCTTCGTCTCGAACGCCTGGCCCATGGGGCTCTGCGTGAAGCGGGAGCGCGGCCAGGGGTTGAAGTACTGCGTGCCGGAGTTGATCGCGGATGTGACCCAGTTGCCGGTGCCGTAGAGAGAGGCGGACACATAATCGCCCTTACCGGTACGCTCGCGGGCAAACAGCGCCGTCATGATCGCGCCGAACAGCGGCATGCCGGTCGTCAGGTCGCCCATGCCGGTCGGCGGGCAGATCGGGGAGTCGTCCGGATTCAGGCGCAGGTCGGAGATCAGGCCGTTCATGGCGAAGAACGCCACGGCGTCCAGGCCGGGGGCAGCGGACAGCGGGCCGTCCTTGCAGCCGTAGCCGGTGGCGTGCGCCATGACCAGGCGCGGGTATTTCTCTTTCAGGGTGTCATAGTCCAGGTTGTGCTTTTTCAGACCGCCGAGACGCATGCTCGTCAGGAATACGTCCGCCTTGGCGAGCATGTTGTGCAGCACGCGCTCGTGCTCGGGATCGTTGAGATCCATGTGCATGAATTCCTTGCCGCCGTTGAAGAGGTCGAACGAGGGGTTCTCGTTCGCTTCGATCGGCATGCCGCAGGTGCGGCCCCAGTAGCGAACCGAGTCGCCCGCTTTGCCGGTCTCGATCTTGACGACTCTGGCGCCGAGGCAGCGCAGAAACTCACCTGCGGAGGGGGCGGCCCAATAGGTCGTCAGCTCCACGACGAAAAGACCTTCGAGTGGTTTATTCATATTGTATCAACCTCCTGTATTTTTCAGTCCATCCTCATCGCACGCACGAAAGACAACAAAAATGCGCGAAAGTGACGAATGACTGTTTTTTAACAATTCCAATTATACAGGTGGCCGACTGCAAACGAAAAGGGCAGGAGTTACGAAAAAAGTGTGCGTATTTGCACAAAACCTGTGCAGAAACGACGATTGCATATCCCCGGGAACGCTTGAAATTCCAACAAAAAGCGCGACTGTGCAATCGCTCCGAAAACGCCGCCGTGAAAGTGACGATTCATGTGCAAAAACAACGACGGTCGTTTCTGGCGGAATGACGGTGTGCGTTTTTTTCAAGCACGTTAAAATATAAACGTTAAATCCGAAACGCGCAAGTAGGTTCTTTCCATTTTGGCCGTTTCGGGAGATAATTCATAATTTTATAAAGAATAGAACCATGAAAAAGAGGATCGGAGGGATCACCCATGCGGGAAATTGCTCAGAAGCTTTCACGGTGCAGCAGCTTTGGCGCGCTCATGGATGATGCGTTCGCGCGCTGCCCGGAGCGCGAGGCCATTGTATACGAGGACTGGCGGCTGACCTATGGCGACCTGGAGCGCTACATCCACCAGACGGCGCACTATCTGCGGCACCTCGGCGTGCGCAAGGGCAGCCGGGTCGCGATCCTGTCGCGCAACTGCCCGGAGTGGATCATTGCCGAGTTTGCGCTCTATCAGCTCGGCGCCATTGTGGTCAAGATCAACTGGCGGCTCACGCCGCCGGAGCAGGCGCGCATGCTCGCGCGCAATCAGGTGTCGGTCGCCTTTCTCAAGGCGGAGAAGCCGGAGTGGGGCGCGGAGCTCGAGCGACTGTGCGCGGACAGCGTACGCCTGATCCGGCTGGAGCCGGTCGACGGCCGCTCGGCGCTGTGCGCGCTCGTCAGCGGCGAGCCGGACACGCCGCCGGACGTGCCGGTCTCGCGTGACGATGTCGCCTGCCGCCTGCACACGAGTGGCACGACGGGGGAGCCGAAGTGCGTCGTCTACACGCACGGCGGCATGCTCCGCGAGATCGTGAGCATGCTGCAGGTCTATCCCTACCCGGACGGGCAGCGGTATCAGTTCATTGCGCAGCTGTTCCACTCGGCCGCCATCGGTGCGCACCTGTCGCTTGCGACCGGCGGCACGATGGTGCTCAAGGATCATTTCGCGCTTGAGGATTACATGCACACGCTCGTGTCCGAGCGCATCGAGTCCATCAGTGTCGTGCCGACGGTGCTCAAGTGGATCCTCGACGAGACGGACAACGGGGACTATGATCTCTCGCACCTCAAGACCGTCAACTATTCCACCTGCCCGATCCCGAAGGCGCTGCTGCAGCGCGCGATCGAGAAGCTGCACTGCAGCTTCTATCAGTCCTACGGCATGACGGAAATGGGCAGCACCGTCACAGCGCTGCTGCCGGAAGACCACCTGCGCGACGGCGGTAAGTACCTCTCGTCCGTCGGCCGGCCGATCCCCGGCGCGGCCGTGCGCATCGTCGCGCCGGACGGCAGCGATTGCCCGGCAGGCACCGCGGGTGAGATCTATGTGCGCGGCCCGGGCCGGATGCTGGAATATCTGGATGCGCCCGAGACGACGCACGCGGCGCTGGTCGGCGGCTGGTACCGCACGAAAGACATGGGCATGCTCGACGCGCAGGGGTACCTGTTCCTGAGCGGCCGTGCCGACGATCTCATTATTTCCGGCGGCGAGAACATCTATCCCGGAGAGGTCACCAATGTCATCATGCAGCTTTGCGACGACGTGGCCGAGGTCGCGGTCTACGGCGTGCCGGACGAGACCTGGGGCGAGCACGTGAAAGCGAGCGTTGTGCTCATGCCGGGCAGCCGGCTCACGGCGGAGGCGCTGCGCCAGTATTGCCGCGCGCATATGCCGACGTTCCGCGCGCCGAAGGAGATCGAGATCGTGCCGGAGCTGCCCAAGGGCGCGACCGGAAAAGTGCTCACGGCCGTGCTGCGCGCGCGCAGTGTCCAGGCGAGCTGACGCGCGCATCTTGTAGGCCGTGCCCATCCGGCGCACGGCGGCAACTGCTGTTTTTTGGAGAAATCAGCGTTGTGAAGCGACTGACGGATTGCTATTGTGAAATCACAAACAACCAGACGCCGCACAGCGGCACACGTGAATATTTCAGGAGGTAATACCTATGATCCGTACCAAACTTACCGAAATGCTGGGGATCGAATACCCCATCGTGCAGGGCTGCATGCAGTGGATTTCCCGCGCACCGCTGGTCGCCGCCGTGTCGGAGGCCGGCGGCCTGGGGCTGCTGTCGTCGAGCACGTTTTCCTCGGCCGATGAGCTGCAGGCGGAGATCCGCAAGATCAAGTCCATGACGAGCAAGCCCTTTGCCGTCAACCTCACGCTCATGCCGTCGCTCGTCGTGCCGGACTATGCGGGCTACATCCGCGTCTGCGCCGAAGAGGGCGTCAAGGTCATGGAGACCGCCGGCCGCCCGCCGAAGGACGACATGGTGCGCGCCATCAAGGACGCCGGCATGGTGCTCATCCACAAGTGCACCACCGTCAAGCACGCGCTCAAGGCGCAGTCGCTCGGCGCGGACATGGTCGTCGCCGACGGCTTTGAGTGCGCCGGCCACCCGGGCGAGAACGATCTCGGCACCATGGTGCTCACGCCGCGCTGTGTGGAGGCGCTTGACATTCCGGTCATCTGCGCCGGCGGCGTTTCGACCGGCCGCCAGATGGCAGCCGCGCTCATGCTCGGCGCCGAAGGCGTGTACATGGGCACCCGCTTCCTGCTGTCTGAGGAGTGCCCCGTGCTCCCGGCCGTGAAAAACTACCTCGTCGAGCACGCCAACGAGATGGAGACGATCCTGCTTCTGCGCTCGTTCCAGAACTCCACGCGCATGTATAAGAGCGAAGTCGCCAAGCGCGTCTTTGCCAAGGAGCAGGCCGGCTGCGAATTCAAGGATGTGGCCGAGGACATGGCCGGAAAGACGGCCTGCAAGATGTTCTTCGAGAACGCGGACGTGGAAAACTGCGGCGTCATCTGCTGCGGCCAGACGTCCGGCCTGATCCACGATGTGCTGCCCGTGCAGACCATCATCGGCCAGATGATGCACGAGTGCGAGGCGACCATCGCAAAGTTCGCCTGACTTTGGTAATCCCCCCATTCCCTTCTTTTTTCTTTGGAGCGGCTCGGCCCCCGGGCCGGGTCGCTCCCCCCTTATTATCAGAAATGGAGATCCGATCATGTTCTATTCGTTTCATGGAAAATGCCCGCGCGTCGATCCCACGGCGTTTGTCAGCGCCAGCGCCGAGCTTATCGGCGATGTGACGGTTGGCCCGCGGTGCTATATCGGTCCCGGCGCCGTGATCCGCGGCGATGCCGCCGAGATCATTCTCGAGGAGGAGGTCGCGGTGGAAGACGGCGTCATCATCCATGCCGGCGGGGCGGACAAGCGCTGCCTGCTGTCCCGGCGTGTGACCATCGGTCACGGGGCGATCGTCCATGCGCGCTATCTCGGCCCGGAGGCCAGCATCGGCATGGGCGCGGTGCTCAGCCTTGGGTGTGCGATCGGTGCCGGCAGCGTCGTGGCGGAGTCCGCGCTCGTGCCGCAGGGCAAGTCCGTTCCGCCGGAGACGCTCGTTGCCGGCATCCCGGCCAAGCCTCTGCGCCCGCTCACGCAGGCGGACCGCGAGAGCTGGCAGGCCACGAAGGACTGGTATGTCCGGCTCACGGCGGCGTACCTGGATCCGAATCATTTCTTTCCCGTTGCACCGCGGGAGGCGTGAGCACGATGGATTGGCGTGAGATCTATGCGCGCAGGCTCTGCACGCCGGAGCAGGCGGCGGCGCTGATCGCGCCCGGCGACCGCATCTTTGCCGGCGGCGCCGGTAGCTTCCCGGCCGTGCTGATCGACGCGGTGAGCGACCGCGCGGAGCTGCGCGGCATCCCGGTCGTGACCGTCGTCAACGGCACGGAGAGCCGCGCCCTGTCCGACCCGGTCTGCTTTGCGCGCACGCCGTATCACTCCCTGTTTCTCGGCCGCGCCGACCGCAAGTTTCAGCAGCGCGGCGGCCTGCACGAAAACTCCGTGCAGTTTCACCAGACCGTGCGCGCAGCGCGCGAGGTCTACCGTGTCAATACGCTGATGCTCGAGGTGTCCGAGCCGGATGCGGACGGGTATCTGTATTACGGCCCGCGCGGCACGGCCTGGAGTTCGCTCGATACACAGGTCGAAAAGCGCATCTATCAGGTCAACGCCTTTCAGCAGCGCACCCGCGGCGAGCACCATCGCATCCATGTCTCGGAGGTTACGGCGCTCTGCCGCGCGGATCATCCGCTCAATACCTATCATTATAAAGCGCCCGATGCACTCGATGCGCGCATTGCCGCGCACATCCTGCCGCTCGTCCGGGACGGCGATACGCTGCAGGTCGGCATCGGCGGCATTCCCAACGCCGTCGCCTACGGGCTGCATGGACGCAAACGGCTCGGGATTTACACGGAGGTGCTCACACAGGCGCAGCTGCGCCTGATGGCCAGCGGCGCGGTCGATCTCGATCGGGTCGAGGCGTCCATCGTGCTCGACGCGGCGGGGCATCTGGATGATTTTGCGCTCGCGCACATCCGCATGATCCCGGTGGACGTGCTCAACGATCCGTTCCGTGCCGCGCAGCAGCCGGGGCTTATCTCGGTCAACGGCTGCCTGATGGCCGATCTGACCGGGCAGGTCTGCGCCGAGGCCATTGACGGCCGGCAGTATTCCGGCGTCGGCGGTCAGCTCGATTTTGTCCGCGCCGCGGCGCGTTCTGTCGGCGGACGGAGTTTTCTGTGCCTGCATTCCACGCACGAAGCGCCCGACGGGACGCTCACGTCCAACATTCGCGCGCATCTTCCGTCCGGTGCAGTCGTCACGACGCCGCGCAGCGATGTCATGTACATCGTCACGGAGTGGGGCGCGGCCGATCTGTACAATCAACCGCTGGAGACGCGCATCTGCGCCATGATCCGCATCGCGCATCCGCGCTTTCGCTGCGCGCTCGCACAGGAGGCAGTCGCCTGGGGACAACTGTCACCGGAGTGCGCCGCGCAATTTGATACACAACCCGAACCAGAGGAGGAGGAAACCACATGAACCTCGCATACGAACCGCTGTTTACACCGTTTTCGATCCGCAATACGCGCATTAAAAACCGCTACTTCATGGCCGCCATGGGCACCGTCACGCACAACGATGAGGACGGTGCTTACCTGCCGGACGCCGTGGACTATTTCGTCCGCCGCGCCGCCGGCGGCGTCGGCCTGATCATCACGGGCGCCAACTGGGTGGACAACAACATTGAGGTCCACAGCCCCGGTTCTTTCCCGTGCCCGACGATCTGCCCCGGGAAATACATCAAGGCCGCGCGCGAGCTGACCGACCGCGTGCACGCCTTTGACACCAAGATCTTCGTGCAGCTCACGGCCGGCCTTGGCCGCAGCGCCATGCCCGCCATGATCCATGACCGCAAGTTTGTCGCGCCGAGTACGATCAGCAACCGCTGGAACCCGCGCATCGAGTGCCGCGAGCTGACGGCGGAGGAGGTCGAGCGGCTCGTGGAGCAGTTCGGCGTGTCGGCCGCTATCGCCAAAAAGTGCGGATATGACGGCGTTGAGGTGCATGCCGTGCACGAGGGCTATCTGCTCGACTGCTTTGCCATGTCGCTGTTCAACAAGCGCACGGACAAGTACGGCGGCGATCTCAACGGCCGCCTGCGCTTCGCCATCGAGATCGTGCAGAAGATCAAGCAGTACTGCGGCGAGGATTTCCCGGTCATCCTGCGCTTTTCGCTCAAGAGCTATATCAAGGATCTGCGTCAGGGCGCGGTGCCGGGTGAGACGTTCACCGAGCTCGGCCGCGATACGGACGAGGGCCTGCAGGCGGCCAGGATCCTGGTCGATGCGGGCTACGACGCGCTCGATGTCGATGCCGGCACCTACGATAGCTGGTACTGGGCGCATCCGCCGATGTACTTTGACAAGGGCGTCTATCTGCCGTTTGCCGAGCAGGTCAAGCAGGTCGTGGACGTGCCGGTGCTGGCTGCCGGACGCATGGACGATCCGGATCTGGCGGCGCAGGCGCTGCGAGACGGCCGCTGCGACATGATCGGTCTGGCGCGTCCGCTCCTGACCGATCCTGACTACGTCCGCAAGGTGCGCAACGACGAGCTCGCGCTCATCCGTCCGTGCCTGTGCTGCCACGAGGGCTGCTTCGGCCGCGCGTTTGACGGCGCGGTCGGCTCCTGCGCGGTCAACCCCGAGTGCGCGCGCGAGCGGCTCGTCGGTATCGCGCCCGCAGCGGAGAAAAAGCGCGTGGTCGTTGTCGGCGGCGGGCCTGCCGGCCTGGAGGCGGCGCGCGTGAGCGCGCTGCGCGGCCATGCTGTCACGCTGCTCGAAGCGAGCGATGCCCTCGGCGGCGCGCTCAAGCCGGCCGGTGTGCCGCACTTCAAGCAGGCGGATCGTGATCTTGTTGCCTGGTATGCCGCCACGCTTGCGCATCTGGGCGTGGACGTGCGCCTGAATACACGCGCGGATAAGGCGCTGCTCGATTCCCTCAAGCCGCAGACGGTGTTCGTCGCCGAGGGCAGCACGCCCAGAACGCTGGCATTGCCCGGTGCGGACGGAGACAATGTGGTCAGCGCGCTCGACGTGCTCGAGGGCAAGGCGAAAGCCGGCAAGTCGGTCGTCATCATCGGCGCGGGACTCGTCGCCTGCGAACTGGCGCTGCACCTGGTGCAAAACGGCCACACCGTCACGCTGCTCGCCCGGCGCAAGCTCCTGCGCTCGGCCAAGCTGCCGGCCATGAATGAGCTCATGCTGCGCGACCTGCTCGTGTTCCACGGCGTGCACATCGTCGAGGGCGCGGCGCTGGAATCCGTCGATGCCAAGGGCGTTTATTACGAGGTCGAGGGCGTGCCCGCGCTGGCGGAGGGTGACACGGTCATCACAGCGGTCGGCATGGAGGCCAACCATGCGCTCTTTGACGCGATCCGCGATGACTATGAGACCGTGCTCGCGCTCGGCGACGGCCGCCGTGTGCGCAACATCTTCGGCGCCATCTGGGATGGCTACGAGGCGGCACGCAGTCTGTAATTGCGATCCAAATACGTTTGCCCGGGCAGGTTCCACCTGCCCGGGCGTTGTGCTTGCATCCGGCGGCTGTGCATGATAAAATCATACATCTTTTATTTGAATGGAGAGACCATTATGCTCTATACCTTTGGCGGGAAAGCCCCGCAGGTCGACCCGACAGCGTTCGTCAGTGCGAGCGCGGAGCTCATCGGCGATGTGATTGTCGGCCCGCGCTGCTATATCGGCCCTTATGCCGTCATCCGCGCCGACGCCTCGCGCATCGTCCTCGAGGAGGAGGTCGCGGTCGAGGACGGCGTCATCATCCACACCGGCGGGGAAGATCCCGTCGTGACCATTTCGCGCCGCGTGACCATCGGCCACGGCGCGATCATCCACGCGCGTGTGATCGGGCCGGAGGCCAGCATCGGCATGGGCGCGGTGCTCAGCCTCTGCAGCGAGATTGGCGCGGGCAGCATCGTGGCCGAGTCGGCGCTCGTGCCGCAGGGCAAGATCATTCCGCCGGAGACGCTCGTCGCGGGCGTGCCCGCAAAGCCGATGCGCGAGCTGACCGACAAAGACCGCACCGACTGGCGCGGGACGAAGGACTGGTACGTGCGCATGGCGGCACAGTATCTCGACCCGGACAACTATCACCCGGTCAAGTGACGGCTTGAAATGCCCGGGCACCCATGCTATAATAAACTGCTATGTCAGCCGCGGCCGCGGCTGGGAAACGAAGGAGATGCTCGGATCTATGAAACTCGGTATCGTCGGCCTGCCGAACGTCGGCAAGTCCACGCTGTTCAACGCCATTACGAACGCGGGCGCGGAAGTCGCCAACTATGCGTTCTGCACCATCAACCCGAACGTCGGCATGGTCTCCGTGCCGGATGCGCGGCTGGATTATCTGGCTGAGATGTATCAGCCGAAGAAAAAGACCCCCGCGGTGATCGAGTTTGTCGACATCGCCGGCCTCGTCAAGGGCGCGTCCAAGGGCGAGGGTCTCGGCAACAAGTTTTTGTCCAACATCCGCGCCACGGATGCGATCGTGCACGTCGTGCGCTGCTTTGACGATGAAAACGTCATGCACGTCGAGGGTTCGACCGACCCGCTGCGCGACATTGAGATCATCGACCTCGAGCTCATCATGGCGGACATCGAGATGGTCCAGCGCCGCATCGACAAGGCGGCCAAGGCCGGCAAGAGCGGCGACAAGGCCTGCCTGCACGAGGCGGATGTGTTCCGCGGCCTGCTCGAGCATCTCAACGACGGCAAGAGCGCCCGCACCTATGACTGCAGCGACGAGGATCGTGCCCTGCTCGAGACGAGCGACCTGCTGAGCATCAAGCCCGTCATTTACGCCGCCAACCTCGACGAAAATACATTCGCCGCCGGGTATGAAGATTGCAAGTACTATCAGCAGGTGCGCGATCTGGCTGCGTCTCAGGGCGCGCAGGTGCTGCCCATCTGCGCGAAGGTCGAGCAGGAGATCGGCGAGCTCGAGCCCGACGAGCGCGCCATGTTCCTCGAGGAGCTCGGCATCGAAGAGTCCGGCCTCGACCGGCTCATCCAGTGTTCGTACAGCCTGCTGGGGCTCATTTCGTTCCTGACGTGCGGCAGCGATGAGTGCCGCGCCTGGACGATCACGCGCGGCACGAAGGCGCCGCAGGCCGCCGGCAAGATCCACTCGGACTTCGAGCGCGGCTTCATCCGCGCTGAGATCGTCGCGTTCGACGACCTGAAAGCCTGCGGCAGCATGGCCGTCGCCAAGGAGAAAGGCCTCGTCCGCTCCGAGGGTAAGGACTATGTCATGCACGACGGCGACGTGACGCTCTTCCGCTTCAACGTCTGATCTTTCTGGAAAACGACGAACCGCACGCGGCAAAACGCCGCGTGCGGTCTTTTCTTATTCCGTTGTGTCGCCGCCGCGCAGGCGGCCGAATTTCCCGCGCAGGCGCTCGCCGAATTTCGGCGGCTGCGCGGGGCGCTCCAGCAGGAAGATGCCGCAGTCTGCACAGTACCGGCAGTCGGCAAAGCTGCCTTCCCAGATCCCGTGGCTCACCACGAGATCGCCGTCCTCGTCCGCGCGAAAGGATATGGACTTTTCCTCCTGACTCCAGATGATCTGCCGCGCGCTCTGCAGATAGCCGGAGAGCAATTCCCTGCCGCAGTAGGGGCATTTATCGCCTATGGTCATGGTCGTGTGCTCCTTTCTGTTACTGGTTGCTTTTCCAAATTCAGTATAGCATGTATTTCCGCACTTGGCAATCGTTCTGTGCAGCATTTTATGCACAAACGGCGGATTTTTCATCCTGCTTTCGTATGAAATTGTGCTTGACAGGGGTAACGGTCGGTGTTAGGATGATACCGTTGCAAAGGCAATGACGGGACTTGCACCCGAGTGAGGACGGACAGAGAATGGCGGTCATAGGCTGTGAGCCGCCTGCGGCACCCCTCCGGCGCAGACCTTCCCCGAGCCGATCGCCCGAACCTCGCAGTAAGGCGACCCGTGCGGCGCGCGTTACAGCGCCAACTGAGGGAAACTCAGGGTGGAACCGTGTGATTTCAGCACCCCTGTGCCGCGAGGCGCAGGGGTGTTTTTAGTTTAGGAGGAGACATTATGGACGATCAGTACACCTTTGAAAACAAGACCTACAGAGATACCTACCGTCACACCACCAGCCACATTCTCGCCCAGGCCATGAAGCGCCTGTACCCCGAGGTGAAGCTGGCCATCGGCCCGGCCATTGAGGACGGTTTCTATTACGATTTTGACAGCCCCCAGCCGTTCACGCCCGAGGTGCTCGAAAAGCTCGAGGCCGAGATGCGCAAGATCTGCAAGGAAAAGCTGCGTCTCGAGCGCTTTGAGCTCCCGCGCGCCGAAGCGCTGAAGTTCATGGAGGAGCGCGATGAGCCGTACAAGGTCGAGCTCATCAACGACCTGCCGGAGGATGCCGTCATCTCCTTCTACCGTCAGGGCGAATTCGTCGACCTCTGCGCCGGTCCGCATCTGGACTCCACCGGCCGCGTCAAGGGCAATGCCATCAAGCTCACGAGCGTCACCGGCGCCTACTGGCGCGGCGACAGCAACCGCAAGATGCTCCAGCGCATTTACGGCACCTGCTTCCCGAAGAAGGAGGAGCTCGATGCGTATCTGGCCCGCATCGAAGAGGCCAAGAAGCGCGACCACCGCAAGCTCGGCAAGGAGCTCGGCCTGTTCACGTTCATGGACGAGGGCCCGGGCTTCCCGTTCTTCCTGCCCAACGGCATGGTGCTCAAAAACCAGCTCATCGACTACTGGCGCGAGATCCATAAGAAGGCCGGCTATGTCGAGATCTCGACGCCGATCATGCTCAACCAGGATCTCTGGCACCGCAGCGGCCACTGGGATCACTATAAAGATAATATGTATACGACCGTCATCGACGATGTGCCGTTCGCGCTCAAGCCGATGAACTGCCCCGGCGGCATGCTGGTCTATAAGTCCCAGCCGCACTCCTACCGCGACCTGCCGCTGCGTGTCGGCGAACTCGGCATCGTGCACCGCCATGAGCTGTCCGGCGCCCTGCACGGCCTGTTCCGCGTCCGCTGCTTCACGCAGGACGATGCGCACATCTTCATGACGCCCGATCAGGTCAAGGACGAGATCAAGGGCGTGGCCAAGCTCATCGACGATGTGTACTCGCTCTTCGGCTTCAAGTACCACATGGAGCTGTCCACCATGCCGGAGGATCACATCGGCACGGACGAGCAGTGGGAGGTTGCGACAAATGGTCTCGTCTCCGCGCTCAACGAGCTTGGCAAGCCCTATGTCATCAACGAGGGCGACGGTGCGTTCTACGGCCCGAAGATCGACTTCCATCTGGAAGACAGCCTCGGCCGCACCTGGCAGTGCGGCACGATCCAGCTGGATATGCAGATGCCCGAGCGCTTTGACCTTGAGTATGTCGGCGCTGATGGCGAGAAGCACCGCCCCGTCATGATCCACCGCGTGTGCTTCGGCTCCATCGAGCGTTTCATCGGTATCCTCACCGAGCACTACGCCGGCGCGTTCCCGCTGTGGCTCGCGCCCGTGCAGGTCAAGGTCATGCCCATCACCGACCGCACGAACAACTACGCCAAGCACGTTGCCGACCGTCTGGAGAAGGCTGGCCTGCGCGTCGAGACCGACCTGCGCAACGAGAAGATCGGCTACAAGATCCGCGAGGCGCAGAGCCAGAAGATCCCGTACATGCTCGTCCTCGGCGACAAGGAAGCGGAAAACGACACCATCTCCGTGCGCACCCTCTCCGGCGAGCAGAGCGTTGAGGGCCTCCCGGACTTCATCGCGCGCCTGCAGGCGGATGTCAAGTCGCGCAAAAGCTGATATTTCAAATTTGACCGTATAAGAAAAAACGCTCCTTCGCAGACTAGAACCAAACGTCTGCGAAGGAGTTTTGTATATGCAGAAACGATCCAAACGCTTGTGTCTCGCACTCGCGGTACTGCTCTCGGTGAGCATGGTGCTCGTCGCGCTTGCCCCGGCTGTCGAGGCCGCCTCGTATAAAAAGGGCTCCAGCGGCGCCGTAGTCACGCAGATCCAGACGAAGCTCAAAAGTTGGGGCTACTATACCGGTACCGTGGACGGCATCTACGGCAGCGGCACCGAGCGCGCCGTGCGCGCCTTCCAGCAGAAAAACGGCCTCACGGTCGACGGCAAGGCCGGCGACCAGACGCTGGCGGCCATGGGGCTGTCCGCGGGCGGAGGCAATTCCAGCAATTCCGGCGGTTCCGGCGGCGCGTCCAGTTCGCAGGTCGATCTGCTCGCGCGCCTGATCTCGGCGGAGGCCCGCGGCGAGCCGTACTCCGGCCAGGTGGCCGTCGGCGCCGTCGTTCTCAACCGCATCAAGCACCCGTCGTTTCCGAATACGCTCTCCGGCGTCATCTATCAGAGCGGCGCGTTCACGTGCATCACGGATGGGCAGTTCAATCAGCCGGTCGCGGAGAGTGCCTACCGCGCCGCGCGCGATGCACTCAATGGCGTCGATCCCTCCGGCGGCGCGATCTATTATTTCAATCCGTCCACGGCCACCAGCTCGTGGATCTGGTCGCGGCCGCTCATCACGGTCATCGGGAAGCACCGGTTCTGCTCCTGAGTGTCCGGAAACAGCGCAAAATAGGGGATGCGGCAGCGCGTCCCCACTACATATAGCGGGGCAAAAAAATAACGTTAAAAAGTTTAAAAAGAGTATTGACAAATGGCAACAGGAAGTGCTATATTATCAAACACGCGAGGGGTTGTGCGTCACGAACGAACGAAACTTCCGAAAGAAAGTTGAAAAAAGTTCTTGACAAGCGAAGCCGCGTGTGGTAGTATAAACAAGCTGTCGCCGAGAGGCACAGCGGCGTGTACCTTGTAAATTAAACAATGTAAGAACACAAAACTGAAAAAGTTTTGTAGCTTATGCAAAATAAGCACCAGAAAAGGGTTCTTAACATCGGAGACGATGTAAAACAATTCTTTTGAGAGCTAGATAGCGATCTGAGATTTAGATTGTATCCGTTTTTAAATTTTTAGAGACGGTTATGATATGATTTATAGAGAGTTTGATCCTGGCTCAGGATGAACGCTGGCGGCGTGCCTAACACATGCA
>ENA-OUQG01000483-OUQG01000483.1-human-gut-metagenome-genome-assembly--contig:-NODE-483-length-24250-cov-21.463939_pt1 | contig 24250 bp, 22 predicted proteins | sample MGYA00237943_ERZ548823 | MGnify/ENA primary metagenome ERZ548823 (study PRJEB26490, sample SAMN05194731) | human gut metagenome | biome: terrestrial biome; feature: human-associated habitat; material... | reverse complement strand
CCGCTGCCCAGAACGCGGTGACGGAGATGACCAACGAGCTGCTGAAGAAGAACGCTGACACCCTGAAGATGGGTACCATCGCCACCGCCAAGGAGGCGGAGCGCTCCATCGTGGATATCGAGACGCTGCAGCACACCAACCAGCAGCTGATCTCCACACTGGATGAGGTGGCACGCATCCAGAAGGAGGGCGCTGCCAAGCGTAAGGCCGCGGAAGCCGAGCTGGGCCGCATCGAGGGCGAGCTGAAGCAGAAGCTGCTGGAGCTGCGGAGCTGAGAAATAATCATCTCCTTCGGGAAGGGGAGTTTGTATGAAGTTTTTCAAAAAGCGGGGCGTCGCGCTGGCGGTGCTGGTGCTGTCCATCGCCGCCGCCGTGTGCATCGGCCAGAGCCGTAAGGCCGGCTACATCGCCAAGCAGCCGGTGACGCTGCCGGAGGTGAAATATCACCAGTGGATCTGCGACGAGGCGGGGCTGCTGTCCGAAAAGACAAAGGAAGAGATCCAGCAGTACAACAGCGATTGGGACAGCCGGTATTACGCAGCGGTCGCGGTAGCCACGGTGGACAGCATTACCGGCTGGACGCCGGAGAAGGCCGCAGAAAAGCTGGGTGCCGATTGGGGCTTGGGCGAGAACGATATGCTGCTGCTGTTGGTGCGCAACGGCGACTACTATGTGAACTGCGGCGACAAGGTGCGCGCCGCTATGACCGATACCCAGCAGATGAAGCTGAAGCAGGCCATCGAGACGCCCTATTACAACGGGGACTTCGACGGGGCGGCACTGGCGTTTTACAGACAGGCCGACGTGTTCTACGGACAGACCCCGTTGGGCGGCGGCAAGCGCTGAGCGCGGCGGTTGGCGCAGATATGTAAACGAAAAACAGGGTCTCCGGCATTGCCGGAGACCCTGTTTTCAGCTTTCCATGCTTTTCCCCAGAAACGCAGCCACGGTCTGTGCCAGCTTGCACTCCGTGTCACCGGCCAGACGGCCCGTGTCTGTGACGAACAGCACCGCGCCCAGCACGTCACCCTCGCACAGCACGGGGGCGGCCACGGCGGCGGTGAATGTCTCGTTGTCCTCGCAGACGCGGGGCATGGCACCCAGCCCGGAGAAGTGGTAGATGCTGCGCTCCGCCATAAGCTTTTCCAGCTGATCGGAGACGGGCTTACCCAGCAGCTCCCGCTTACCGGGGCCTGCCACGGCGATGACGGCGTCCCGGTCGGTAACGGCGGCGGTAAAATCAGTGCTGCGGCTCAGCGTGTCGCAGAACTGGACGGCAAAGTCCTCCAGCCCGCCGATCAGGGAGTATTTCTTGAAGATGACCTCGCCATCCCTTGTGGTGTAGATCTCCAACGGGTCGCCCTCGCGGATACGCATGGTGCGGCGGATCTCCTTGGGGATGACGACACGTCCCAGATCATCGATCCGGCGCACGATCCCGGTTGCTTTCATATATGAAATTCCTCCAGTCAAAGCAAATTTTACAAGTGTAGTATCCGCGCCGCGGGAAATGAATATGCACGAAGTGCCATTGACCATTTTTTGCCGTCAAAGCACCGCTCGCGGGATAGCGGCCATAAGAAGACCTCCGGTCGGACGACCGGAGGTCTTGCACATTTTCGCGTTTTTACAGTCTGCGTATTTTACGGCGCGCCCGGCGTATCCTCCGGTGGCGTATCCTCCGGTGGCGTGTGCTCCTGCGTCTGAGTGGAGGCGTCCTCCGTGATGGTGGGGATAAACGCCTTGGCCAGCCGCCCCTTGCCACGCTGCTTGATATAGAAGTACCCGATGGTGCTGAACACCACCGCACCGATGAAATTGACGAACAGATCCGCCATGGTGTCGTACAGACCGATATCCAGATACCCATCGAAGCCCAAGTCCTGCCCATTGACGGCCACGGAATGGATGCCGTCGATGGTGACGGGAATGTTGCGGTTGGTGGGATCCAGCATGACGGAGGTGATGGACTGCACCACCGTGTCCTTCTGCATATCCATGTGAAACAGACGGTCCATGCCGAACTCGAAGAACTCCCACAGCACGCCGACGGTCATGGAGAAGCAGAACGCCGCCAGCGCCACATAGATGGGGGACAGCTCAAATTTGATGCGGCTGTTGCGGTTGAGAATGTCGATGAGGGCGAAGCCCGTGGCGGCGCAGAGGAAGCCCGTGGTGGTGTGGAGCATGGAGTCCCAATGGGGATAGGTGATGAAATAGCACTCCAGCTCGCCTAAGATCTCCGCCGCGAAGATGAACAGCAGGATGATGATCTCCAGCGTGGACGGCAGCTCAATGCCAAAGTTCTGCTGGATGAAAAAGGGCAGCATGAACAGTGCCAGCACCAGCAAGCAGATGAACGCGCTCTCGTACTCGCCCCGGATGACGGAGGACACCAGCGTGGCCAGTACGATAAGACGCAGCACCAGATAGACGGTGAACACCGCCGGCTGACGGCGGATGGTACCCCGCAGGTCACGAGGGCGGGGGAAGGGCTTACGGTGTTTCTTCATGGTGTTCCTCCTTTTTTTCGGAATGGCACGACGGACACGAGCCGCCGCATTTCTCGCAGCCGCGGCAGTTACCGCAGCAGTTCTTTCGGTTCCGAACGGCGGTGCGGAGGGCGAAGAACAGCGCGATCCCGATCGCCGCGAGGATAAGAATATCCCAGATATTCATAGCAGCAGCCCGATGCCGTGGGTCACAAAGGCCGCCACCCACGCGATGAGGCACTGCCACAGGGCAAGGCCCACCGCCCATTTGCCGCCCAGCTCACGCCGGACGGAGGCCACCGCCGCGATGCACGGCGTGTACAGCAGGCTGAACACCAGCAGGGACGCCGCCGCCAGCGGCGACAGCAGGGTGGCGATGCTGCCGCCGAACAGCACCTCCAGCGTGGCCACCACGCTCTCCTTGGCCATGAAGCCGCTGAGGAGCGCGGTGCAGATGCGCCAGTCGCCAAGACCCAGCGGCGCGAACAGCGGCACCAGCACACCGGCCACCATGGCCAGCATACTGTCCGCCGAGTCGGACACCATGTTCAGGTGCAGGTCGAAGCTCTGGAGGAACCACACCACCACCGTGGCGATGAGAATGACGGAGAAGGCGCGCTGTAAAAAGTCCTTGGCCTTTTCCCACAGAAGCTGCGCCACGTTCTTGATGCTGGGCAGGCGGTAGTTGGGCAGCTCCATCACAAAGGGGATGGGCTCGCCCCGGAACAGCGTATCCTTATAGAGAAGCGCCGCCAGGATACCCACCAGAATACCCAGCAGGTACAGACCCGCCATAATGAGGCCGCCCTTGCCGGGGAAGAACACGCTGACGAAGAAGGAGTAAATGGGCAGCTTGGCGGTGCAGCTCATGAACGGCGTCAGCAGGATGGTCATTTTCCGATCCCGCTCACTGGTCAGGGTGCGTGTGGCCATCACCGCCGGCACGGTGCAGCCAAAGCCGATGAGCATGGGGACGATGCTCTTGCCAGACAGGCCGATCTTGCGCAGCAGCTTGTCCATGACGAAGGCCACGCGGGCGATGTAGCCGCTGTCCTCCATGAGGGACAGGAAGAAAAACAGCGTCACGATAACGGGCAGGAAGCTCAGCACGCTGCCTACGCCGGTGAAGATGCCGTCGATGACCAGACTGTGGATGACGGGGTTCACCCCCATGCCCGTCAGGGCGCCGTCCGTCAGGGCGGACAGCTTGTCGATGCCCATCGCCAGCAGAGTTTGGAGCCACTTGCCGATGACGTTGAACGTCAGATAGAACACCAGCACCATGATGCCGATGAAGCAGGGGATGGCGGTGTGCCGCCCGGTGAGGATGCGGTCGATCTTCTCGCTGCGGATGCGCTCCCGGCTCTCCCGGGGCTTGATGACCGTCTGCTCGCACAGCCGCTCGATGAAGTCAAAGCGCATATCCGCGATGGCGGCGCTGCGATCCAGACCACGCTCCGTCTCCATCTGCCGGACGATATGCTCCAGCATCTCCTGCTCATTTTCGTCCAGCGCCAGCTGCTCCAGAATAAGGGGATCCCCCTCAATGGCCTTGGTGGCGGCGAAGCGCACCGGCAGACCCGCCTGCTCGGCGTGATCCTCGATGAGATGTACCACCGCGTGGATGCAGCGGTGGACGGCGCCGCCGTGGTCGTCCCGGTCGCAGAAATCCTGCTTCAGCGGCGGCTCCTGATACTTGGCAACATGGATGGCGTGACGGATCAGCTCGTCCACGCCCTCGTTCTTGGCAGCGGAGATGGGAACCACCGGTACGCCCAGCATGGACTCCATGGCGTTGATGTCGATGGAGCCCTGATTGCCCACCAGCTCGTCCATCATGTTCAGCGCCACCACCATGGGGATGCCCATCTCCAGAAGCTGCATGGTCAGGTACAGGTTTCGCTCGATATTGGTGGCGTCCACGATGTTGATGATGGCCTTGGGTTTATCCTGCAAAACGAAGTTCCGGGATACGATCTCCTCGCTGCTGAAGGGGGACATGGAGTAGATGCCCGGCAGGTCGGTGACCTCCGTGTCGGGATACCCCCGGATGACGCCGGATTTCCGGTCCACCGTAACGCCGGGGAAGTTGCCCACGTGCTGCTTGGAGCCGGTGAGCTGGTTGAACAGGGTGGTCTTGCCGCAGTTCTGGTTGCCCACCAGCGCGTAGGTCAGGACGGTGCCATCCGGCAGGGGATGCTCCCCCGCTTTGCTGTGGTACTTGCCGCTTTCACCCAGACCGGGGTGATCCGGGTCACGGGCGCGGTCTACGCCGACATGGCTGCGGCTGCGCTGCCCGATGGGCTCGATCTCGATCTGATCGGCCTCCGCCAGACGCAGCGTCAGCTCGTAGCCGTGTACCTGCACCTCCATAGGGTCGCCCATGGGGGCCAGCTTCACCACCGTCACCTCCGCGCCGGGGATCATGCCCATGTCCAGAAAATGCTGGCGCAGCGCACCCTCGCCGCCCACCTGGCGGATCACGGCGCTTTTACCGATCTCTAATTCTTTCAGTGTCATGTGTTTTCGCATCCTCTCACAGATCTTGCTGGTGCATCCACACATCCATGACCAGACGGTGGGGCAGGAGCTTGGCAAGCCCGGACTGGAACCGGGCGATGAATCCGTATTTGCACACGTCCCGCTTTCGCTTGGCGTCCCGCCATGTGCGGCGGACGATGTCGGCGGGGTCGTACATGGCCACATACTTTTTCACCACCGGCGTCTCCCCGTCGGCCACAGCGCGGTCGAAAAAGGCGGTCTTTGTCCAGAAGGGGCATACCGCCATCACGGCGATGCCGCGGCTGCGCAGCTCCCGATTCAGCGCACGGCTGAAGCTGAGGACGAACGCCTTGGTGGCGCCGTAGATGTTGATGTAGGGGATGGGCTGGAACGCGGCGACGGAGGCGATATTGATGATCTGCCCGCCCTGCGGCATATAGGGAACGGTAAGCTGGCACATGGCTACCACCGCCTGACAGTTCAGGTCGGTCATGTTCAGGTTCACGTCCAGCGGCGTGTCCATCACGGCGCGGAACTTGCCGAAGCCGCTGGCGTTCAGCAGCAGCCCCACCTCCACCGGCTCTGCGGCCAGCGCCTCGGCATAGGCGGCGAAGCTGCGGCGGTCCGTCAGATCCAGCGCCAGCGGGCGGATGGGGAAGGGGACGGTCTTTTGCAGGGCCTCCAGCTCCGGGGCGCGGCGTGCGATGACCCATACCTCATCGAACGCGCCGTATTGCTCTATGGTTTCGGCAAAGCGCCGGCCCATGCCGCTGGACGCGCCGGTGATGACAGCGATCTTCTTCATATCTACCTCCGCAAATCCGATTTATCGCGCCCATTATAGCATTTGACGGGGGATAGGACAAGAAATAGTATAAAAAAAGTCCACCGTAATTCCATAAAAATTACGGTGGACTTTTGGCGGAGATGGAGAGATTCGAACTCTCGCGCGCTGTTTAGGCGCCTACCGCATTTCGAGCCTTTTCAACCATTATGGCTTTTGTGGTTTTTTCGTATCGCTTTCAGGCTGTTTTGTCCGCCCAAAACCATAGCTGTATCAAGGTATTTTGGCATTCACCCTTGAAAAAGCTTGATTTTTCAAGGGGTTCGAAGGAAAGCCAAAAATGAGCCGATTTTGGCAGTTTTGTTAGAATTCGCGTTAGAAATGTTAGAACAATGTTAGAACAGCATAGCATACACAGGTGTCTTCCACCGAACAAATGACAGAGGTGTATATTATGAAAAACAATGACATTGATTGGTCAAAAGTGCCGGATATTCTGGCTAAGGAACAGGTGCGCTTGCTTTGCCATTGCAGCAAACGAACAGCACTCTATTACGCTGCTTGAGAAGTTCTGCTTCTTGTGACAGTGTCATGAACTCGCTTTCATGGGCTTCGATGCCATCGCCGGAGCTGACACTCTCATTGACAAGCGCCAGCATCTTATTGTTTAGGGCTTCGACCTTGCCAGTGAGATTAGTGGGAATGCTGGGGCGCATGCTTGAGCCCATTGGTCTTTTAGAGGATGTCCGGCAGATGTTCATGGAGTATTTGACGAAAAATGCGAAGAAGCTTGTGTCAATCGAAGAAGAATTTGACTGTCCGGAAATTATTAAAACCGCCTATAAATATGGAGTTATAAACAGCAAAAACGAAAAAACGATTCGAAAACTCTTAATTGAAAGCAAACTGCCCGAAATATCAGCACTGGCTGATTTCCGTGCCAATGACGAGTACTTTTAGGCTTAGGTCTGCCTCTCTCAAAAGGTATGCCTTTTGATGGGGTGGTACCTCGGAGGCAACAATCGCTGTAGTAGTGCGAATGACCTATATGCCTCATAAATAAAAGACCGCCATCTCGGTGAGCAGCAGCTCGTTGAGATGGCGGCCTTTTTATATGCGGGGCGGTTTGATGCTTACATACGGGAGAAGACAGCATAACCTTCCCATTCGGATATCCGAGTGGGAAGGTTATGCTGTCTTCATTGTGTAGCGTCGTGGAAAGCGCGGTTAACGCGCTGCATCTGCTTTTCCGCGTCCACATCATCGCCGGCAATGACAGCCTTGGCCAGCGCCGCGTGCGCCTCGAAAGCCATCTGATTGATACGCAGGATCTTCTGCTCAGAAAACTCTTTGGCTTGGTTCCAGAAATAGGCGACAATGATCTCCGTGATGGCACTGTTTACCGCGATGGCCATGGCGTTATGGCTGGCGGCAGCCAGAATGGCGTGGAACTCCTCGTCGATCCGATGGAGGGCTTCAATGTCGGCAACGCTGGCGCCGTAACGCACGATGTTCTTTTCCAGTGCGGCAATATCCTCCGCCGTCCGATTCCGCGCGGCAAGACGGGCACAGCCCATGTCGTTGATGATGCGATAGTCCTTCAGCTCCTGTAGGCTGAAAACACCGCTGTCGATCAGATCCTTCAGGTTCTTTTCCAAACCAGCAACGGAGAAGCCCTGTACAATGGAGCCGCCCGCACTGCCGATGTCGATGCGGATCAGGCCGTTCTGCTGGAGCATACGCAGTGCCTCCCGGACACTGGGGCGGCTCCGCTGAAATTGTTCTGCAAGGACACGTTCCGGCGGCAGCCTGTCGCCGGCCTCCAGCTCGCCACGCACGATCTTGTCGTAGATCTGGTCGTAGATCACCTCGCAGGCCCGCTTCGTCTTAGCGGGTGCAAATGCCGTTTTATCGCTCGAAATGTGACTCACCTCACTCACTGTTTTTTAATGTGTTCTATACACAGCATAAAATGGCTTGACCATTATGTCAAGTTTTTTTACAATTTTTGAGTGAAAAACAATCCTCTTAGTGAGATGCCGTGTGTCCGAAAAGGAAAGAAAGGCCGTATAGCACTGTTTTTTTTGACAGCTGATTCCATAAAACCCGAAAAGCTGGCAAAGCACACAATTGTTCACAAAAAATATTGTGAGCTTTTGCCGTATTGACACAAACGGCGTCGTAGATTATCATGAACTATGTAATTGGTAATACCTATAAGCGTATTTGCCCATTTCTTGTTGAGGAGGAGAGCGACAAATGTTGCTGCAAAATGTTTCCTTTCATGGTAAGACCGGCATTATTACCGGTGGCGCGCAGGGCATCGGCAAGGCCATTGCCGAGCAGTTCGTGGCGATGGGCGGCAGAGCCGTCATCGTGGACATCAACCCCGTCACCGGTGAGGAGACGTGCCGCGAGCTGGGCAACGCCGCGTTCTACGCGGTGGATCTGGCGGACGCCGGACAGGTGGTGCGCGTGTTCGAGCAGATCATTGCGGACGAGAAGCATGTGGATGTCCTGATCAACAACGCGGGCATCGTGAACACCGATGATTTTCAGGATCTGCCGCTGGAGCAGTGGAACAAGATCCTCGCCGTGGATCTGACGGCGGTATTTCTGGCCTGTCAGGTCTGCTTCCGCCACATGGCTGAGATCGGCGGCGGACGCATCGTGAACGTGGCCTCCATCGCCGGCAAGGTGGGCGGCGGCTATCTGGGCACGGCCGCGTATGCCGCGGCCAAGGCCGGCGTGATCTCCCTGACAAAGAGCGTGGCCAAGGCCGGCTCCGAGAGGAACATCTACTGCAACAGCCTGTGCCCCGCCTACACCAAGACCCCGCTGGTGGCCACCCGTCTTACCGGCGAGAAGGAGGCCAAGGTGCTGGCTGCCATGAATCTCCACCGCGCCGCCGCGCCGGAGGAGGTAGCCAACGGCGTGCTGTTTCTGGCGTCCGACGCCGCCAGCTTCGTGCAGGGCGAGAACCTGAACTGCGACGGCGGTATGCTGATGAACGGTTGAGTAAGTGTCAGCTTCCGCCGTCCCCGGCCGGAGGCTTTCACGCAAATAGTATTTGCAAAATAAAGAGGAGGAAACTGTAATGAAAAAGACCATCGCACTGGTCATGGCACTCGTCATGACAGCGGCACTCCTGATCGGCTGCGGTCAGGGTGGCAATGGCGGAAACGCGACCTTCGACAGCGCAGATACCTATACGCTGAAGATGCACATGTCCGTGTCCGCTACCGACCCCGTGTACGCTTCCGCTGAGAAGTTCAAAGAACTGGTGGAAGCCAAGACGGACGGCAAAGTGACCCTTGAGCTGTATCCCAGCTCCTCTCTGGGCGTCACTCAGGACTGCCTGGAGGGCCTGAGCATGCGCGCCTGCGACATCGTGTATGACTCCATGTCCAACCTGTCCACCTGGAACGAGCTGGCCAACGTCGAGGCGCTGCCCTACATGTATTCCGGCGTTGACCACTTCAAGGCCGTGTGGGAAGGCGAAGTGGGCGAGAAGATCCGCAACGATCTGGGCGCCGCTACCGGCCTGAAGATCATGGGCTGCGGCCTGCAGGGCATCCGCGTCGTCACCTCCAACACCCCCATCAAGAGCCTGGCCGATGTGAAGGGCCTGAAGATCCGCGTCCCGACCATCGACGTGTACCTGAAGACCTGGGAGTGGCTGGGCGCTTCCACCACCCCGCTGGCCGGCTCTGAGATCTTCACCGCCCTGCAGCAGAACACCGTGCAGGCCCAGGAGAACGCCTATCCCACCAACGTGGGTCTGTCCCTGCAGGAGGTCTGCGACTACGTGACCGAGACCAACCACGTCTACTCCATGACCACCTTCATCATGGATCAGAGACTGTTCAGCAGCATGCCCGCCGAGTACCAGACCGCCATTGAGGAGGCCGCTGTGGAGGCCGGCAAGCTCTGCACCCAGCTGATCGTCGACAGCGGCGAGTCCAGCAAGCAGGTGTTCGTGGACGCCGGCGCTACCATCTATGAGGTCGATCTGCAGGAGTGGCAGGATGCCATGGACGGCTTCGTGGAGCAGAACTATCCCAATCTGCTGGAATACTACAACATGATCCTGGACGCCGATCCCGCCAAGTAAGGCGCCATTTTCTGGGGCAGGGTGGGAGCCTCCCCACCCTGCCCACCCCCCACCGGACGCTTCCGGACGTGCAAGTGTAAAGGAGGAATTTTGTGAAAGTCCTGAATGCATATTCCAAGTTTTTGGATGTTCTGACCAAGATACTCAGAGCGATCCTGATCGTTCTGCTGGCATCCATGGTTCTCATTATGATCTATCAGGTCATTATGCGCTACATTTTCTCAAATGCGCGCCCCTGGTGTGAGGAGCTGACGCTCTACATCGCCATCTTCAGCATCATGCTGGGCCTGGGCATTGCCAGCCGCAGCGACAGCCACCTGCAGGTGGACTTCCTGACCCGGCTGTACAAGCCCAAAATGCGCTGCCTGATGGCGGCCATCTGGTCGATCGTGACCATTATCATCATGGCTGTGTTCGCTTATTACTCCGTCAGTCTGATGATCAACCACGCCACGGCCCGCTCCGTGACGCTGCCCATCACCATGAAGGAGATCTATATGGCATTCCCCATCGGTTCTGCCATTCTGATACTGTATTCCATTGAGATCATCGCACGGAATCTGGTGGGCTTCGCCCACGGCGGCGAGCTGCCTGCTCTGCCCGGAAGAGAGAAGGGAGGAGACGCTGAATGAACGCTGGTCTGATCGTATTTATCGTCCTGATCGTGTTGGCCTTCCTCGGCCTTCCCATCTTTGAGGCCATCGCGGCCGGCACCATGCTGGCCATGTGGTTCGGCGGCTTCCCGCTGGAGACCATGGCGCAGAAGACTTTCCTTGGTCTGAACTCGTCCTCTCTGCTGAGTATCCCGTTCTTCATCCTGGCGGGCAACCTGATGGCCCGCGGCATCACCCAGAAGCTCATCGCCGTGGCAAACGTCCTGCTGGGCCGCGTCCGCGGCGCGCTGGGCTCCGTGACGGTGCTGGCTTCCGCCCTGTTCGGCGCCATCTCCGGCTCCGCCGTGGCTACCGTGGCCGCCATCGGCGGCATGACCATCCCCGCCATGAAGGACGAGGGCTATGATCCCGACTACTCCGCGGCGCTGGCATCTGCGGCGTCCCTGCTGGGGCCCATGATCCCGCCGTCCATCACCCTGATCGTGTACGCCGGCCTGACCGACGCCTCTGTCCAGAAGCTGTTCCTGGCCACGCTGACCCCGGCCATCGCCTGCACCGTGGCGTTCTTGGTCTATACCCTGTGGTACGGCAAGAAGAAGAACCTGCCCAAGCAGCCCAAGAAGACCCTGAAGGAAGCCTTCAAGATCATGCTGGACGCCATCTGGGCGCTGCTGCTGCCGGTCATCGTGCTGGGCCTGATCTTCTCCGGCATCACCACCGTTACCGAGGCGGCTGCCATCTCCTGCCTGTACTCCGCCATCGTGTCCCTGTTCATCTACAAGACCATCACCTTCAAGGATCTGCTGAAGATCCTGGGCGACTCCGCCGTGTCCATCGCGGCCATCATGATCCTGGTGGGTATGTCCAAGGCGACGGCTTATGTGGTCATCTCCTCCCAGATGCCCCAGCTGTTCATGGGCTTCATCACCTCTTTCACCAGCAGCCGCTTCGTGGTGCTGCTGATCCTGAACCTCATCTTCCTGCTGCTGGGCTGCCTGATGGAGGGCAACTGCATCATCGTGATGATGGTGCCGCTGCTGCTGACGCTGGTGAAGTCCTTCGGCATCGACCTGCTGCAGTTCGGCGTCATGGCTGCCATCAACATCTATATCGGCTGCATCACCCCGCCGGTAGGCGTGTCCCTGCTGCTGGGCAGCAAGCTGGGTAAGACATCCATCGGAGGAACCTTCAAGGCGATCCTGCCATTCCTCGGTATTTCGATGGTGATACTGATTCTGGTGACCTACTGGCCGAGCTTTACCCTTTGGCTGATTCACTGAGCAAATTTCAGATGAAATGAGATGAAATTATCATGAAGATCGGATTTTTGGGTCTTGGCGTTATGGGTCTGCCCATGGCCAAGAATGTCGTAAAGAAGTGCGGCTGCCCCGTTCTGGGCTACGATGTGGCGGAGGCTCGACTGGCGGAATTCAAGGATTTCGGCGGCGAAGTTACCTCCGATCCCGATGAGATCTACCGCACCTGCGATGTGGTGATGCAGATCCTGCCCACACACCCCATCATCATTCATTCGGTGGAGCGTGCGATCGAACTGGGCAAGCCCGGCAACATCATCATCGACCTCAGCTCCACCGCGCCGGATATCGTGCTGGATCTGCACAAGAAGGCGCTGGATGCCGGTATGTTCCTGCTGGACTGCCCCGTCTCCGGCGGCAATCCCATGGCCATCGCCGGTACGCTGGCCATGATGGCCGGCGGCGAGAAGGAGGCATTTGACAGAGCGGAACCTCTGCTGGCCTGCATGGGGCACCCCATCTACACCGGCGGCAGCGGCAGCGGCAGCGTCACGAAGCTGGTCAACAACCTGATCGGCGGCGCAGAGCTGGTGGCCATGTGCGAGGGCTACGCCTTCGCCGCCAAGGCGGGCATCGACCTGCAGACCACCTTCGAGGCGACGCGCTGCGGCTTCGTGGGCGGCCCCATGTATGAAAACAAGGTTCCCAAGATCATCCACCGCGACTATGAGCCGGGCGCGCGTATCGCCGTCCACCGCAAGGACATCCTCAACGCCAAGCACTACGCGCACAAGCTGGGCGTCGACCTGCCCATGACGGACGTGGTCCTCCATGTGATGGATTGGATGAACGACAACGGCCATATCGACGACGATCAGGCCGCCATGGTCAAGTATTACGAGGAAAAAATGGGCGTCACCGTGGGTTCCGCTCCCGACGACGCTGAAACCCTGTGAGTTCGAACCGGCGTCTCTCCTGGGGGCGCACGACGCAGATAGCTGAGTGCGCCCCGTCCTATTTCACCCGGCAGGGCATCACAGGCTGCAATATCCTGAATGTTGAGAAAGGAGCATGATCATTATGCCTAATAATGCAGTTTACACGAAAGAGTTTGCCGCTAAGCTCTATGAAACCATGTGCACCATCCGTAAGTTCGAGGAGTGCGTCAAGCATGACTTCCTCGCCGGCGAGATCCCCGGCTTTACCCATTCCTACATCGGTGAGGAGGCCATCGCTACCGGCGTGTGCGCCGCGCTGCGGGATGACGACGTGATCGAATCCACCCACCGCGGTCACGGCCACTGCGTGGCCAAGGGCGCCGATGTCAACCGCATGATGGCGGAGATCTTCGGTAAGGAGACGGGCCTGTGCAAGGGCCGCGGCGGCTCCATGCACATCGCCGATTTCTCCATCGGCATGCTGGGCGCCAACGGCGTTGTGGGCGGCGGCTACAATCTGGCCACCGGCGCAGCGCTGGCATTCAAGAACGTTCTGAAGACCGATCAGGTGGCCGTGGTGTTCTTTGGCGACGGCGCCAGCAACCGCGGCACGTTCCACGAGGCCATGAACGCCGCCTCCGCATGGAAGCTTCCGGTCATCTTTGTCAATGAGATGAACTGCTGGGCCTCCACCACGCCCTACCGCACCACCTGCAACGTGGAGAACATCTCCGACCGCGCCGCCGGCTATCACATCCCCGGCGTGGTGGTGAACGGTCAGGATCCCTTTGCCGTCTATGAGGCCGCCAAGGCCGCTGTGGAGCGCGCCCGCGCCGGCGAAGGCCCCACGATGATCGAGTGCAAGACCTACCGTATCGAAGGTCACTTCGTGGGCGACCCTGAGCTGTACCGCAGCAAGGAGGAGACCATGAAGATCTTCCACGACACCGATCCTCTGAAGAAGTTCCGTGAGAAGATGGCCGAGTCCATGAACGATCTGGTGACCTCCGCCGAGTGCGACGAGATCGACGCCAAGGTGGATGCCAAGATCAAGGCTGCCAAGGAGTTTGCCATGGACAGCAAGCAGCCCGATGCGTCCGAGTACATGAAGTTTGTCTATGCTGACTGAAGGAGGTAGGAATCATGCGTAAATTGACGTTTGCACAGGCCACGCTGGAGGCGATGGCCGAGGAAATGAAGAAAGACGATAAGGTCTATGTCATCGGTGAGGATATCGCCCGTCAGGGCGGCGTGTTCGGCCAGTTCAAGGGCCTGAGCCAGGAGTTCCCCGGCCGTGTCATCGACAGCCCCATCTCCGAGACGTTCATTATCGGCGGCGGCGTCGGCGCGGCCATGGTGGGCGCCCGTCCCGTGGTGGATATGCACTTCGCGGACTTCGTCGGCGTCTGCATGGATGAGATCCTGAACCAGATGGCCAAGGCCCGCTATATGTTCGGCGGCCAGACCAAGGTGCCTCTGGTCATGCGTGCGCCCGACGGTATGACCTTCGGCGGCGCTGCCCAGCATTCCCAGTCTCTGGAGGCGTTCTTCATCCACATCCCCGGTGTGGTGGTGGTGACTCCCTCCAATCCCTATGATGCCAAGATGGTGCTGAAGGCCTCCATTGAGTCCGACGATCCCGTCCTGTACTTCGAGAACAAGATCCTCTACAAGGAAAAAGGCGAGATGCCCGAGCTGGCGGATGAGGAGCCCTACACCATCGGTAAGGCCAAGGTTGTCCGCCCCGGCAAGGACGTGACCATCGTTTCCTACTCCATCGGCATGAAGGCCGCCAAGGGCGCTGCCGAGCTGCTGGCCAAGGAGGGCATCGAGGCCGAGGTCATCGACCTCATCACCCTGTCTCCCTGGGACCGTGAGACGGTGTTCGAGTCTGTGAAGAAGACCCATCGCCTGTGCGTCTGCCATGAGGCCGTCAAGCAGGGCGGCGTCGGTGCCGAGATCGCCGCTGTGGCCGCGGAGGAGCTTCTGATGGAGCTGGATGCCCCCGTTCTGCGCTTCGGTGCGCCGTTCTGCCCGATCCCCTTCGCCAAGAGTCTGGAGGACATGGTGCGCATTACGCCGGAGAAGGTTGCTGAAGGTATCAAGGGTATGTTTTGAGCCCTGCCGGAGTAAGGAGTATACGATATGGCAACTGAAGTATTGATGCCCAAGATGGGCCTGACCATGACGGAAGGCACCATCGAGGAATGGAAGTTCAAAGAGGGTGACACGGTCAAGAAGGGCGATATCCTGTTCTCCGTGGCCACCGATAAGCTGACCAACGACGTGGAATGCGATACCGACGGCGTTCTGCTGAAGATCCTCCTGCCGGAGGGTGAGACCGGCCCCTGCAAGAGCGTCATCGCCTACATCGGCGAGGCCGGCGAGGCCGTCCCCGGCGGCTCTGCCGCTGCCGCACCCGCTGCCGCTTCTGCCGCGGCTTCCGCTGCCGCCGCTTCCGCCGTCGCTGCGCCTGCCGCCAAGCCCAACCACGGCGCCTATGTGTTGGCGACCCCCCGCGCCAAGAAGCTGGCGAAGGACAAGGGCTATGACCTGCACGACATCCCCGGCACCGGCCCCGGCGGGGTTGTGGTGGCCAAGGATGTGGAGAGCTTCGTGGCCGGACCCAAGACCAGCCCCATGGCGGCCAAGTTGGCTGCTGAGTTGGGCGTGGATACCTCCAAGCTGAATGTGCAGGGCCGCGTGATGAAGGCCGATGTGCTGGCCGCCGCCGGTGTGGGCGCACCCGCTGCCGCCGAGACAGCCGCCTGCGAGAGCTGCGAGAGCAACGACCTGCCGCCGGTAAAGGTGAACGCGCTGCGCCGCAGCATCGCTGCCAATATGGCCGCATCTTGGACGACTTCTCCCCGCGTGACCTATACCCGTCCGGTGGATGCCAGCGCTATGAAGGAGCTGCGCAGTCGCTTGAAGGATACCCTGAAGGAGCAGGGGATCAAGCTGACCTTCAACCACATTCTGATGAAGGTGGCAGCCCAGACCCTGATGGAGTTCCCCGATGTGAACGCCAGCTTTGCCGACAATATGCTGACCCGTCACCGCCATGCCAATGTCGGTCTGGCGGTGGCCAAGGGCGACGGACTGATCGTGCCAAACGTCAAGAGCTGCGACACCAAGAGCCTGGCGCAGATCGCCAAGGAGACGGAGGCGCTGATCGAGGCCACCCGCTCCGGCAAACTTGGCATGGAGGATATGACCGGTGGTACGTTTACCATCTCCAGCCTGGGGCCCTACGGCATCACCAGCTTCTCGCCCATTATCAATCAGCCTGAGCTGGCGATCCTGGGCGTGTGCGACATGGTGGATACGCCTGTTGTCCGCAACGGCGAGATCGTGATCCGCCCCATGATGAACCTGAGCCTGACGGCCGATCACCGCGTGATCGACGGCGTGATGGCCGCCAAGTTCCTGAAGCGCATGGCAGAGCTTCTGGAGAATCCCTATCTGCTTCTGATCTGATACAGGGCGGGCGGGGGCAGACGCTCCCCGCCCGCTTACGCATCCTCTTATACCGGACTGAAACTAAGGAAAGGAAGTATTCCTATGGCAACCGAAGTATTGATGCCCAAGATGGGCCTGACCATGACGGAAGGCACCATCGAGGAGTGGAAATTCAAAGAGGGCGATACCGTCAAAAAGGGCGATATTCTGTTCTCCGTGGCTACCGATAAGCTGACCAACGACGTGGAGTGCGACACCGACGGCGTACTGCTGAAGATCCTCCTGCCGGAGGGTGAGACGGGCGCCTGCAAGAGCGTCATCGCCTACATCGGCGAGGCCGGCGAGGCCGTACCCGGCGCAGCCCCTGCCGCCGCCGCACCCGCGGCCGCTCCCGCCGCGGCTTCCGCTGCCGCCGCAGCCCCCGCTGCCGCGCCTGCGGGCAAGAAGACCGTCATCGTCATCGGCGGCGGCCCCGGCGGCTATGTGGCCGCCATCCGTGCCGCGCAGCTGGGCGCGGAGGTCACAGTGGTGGAGAAGCAGCATCTGGGCGGCACCTGCCTGAACGTGGGCTGCATCCCCACCAAGTGCCTGCTCCACAGCGCCGAACTGCTGGAGGATATCAAGAATCAGGGCAAGGAGATCGGTGTGGAGGTGGAAGGCGTTAAGGTCAACTTCCCCCAGGTCATCGCCCATAAGAACGCCATCAGCAAGCAGCTGACCAGCGGCGTGGCCGGTCTGCTGAAGCTGAACAAGGTGAAGAAGATCGACGGCGAGGCCGCCTTTGTGGGTGAAAAGCGCATCCGCGTCACCAAGCCCGACGGTTCCGCCGAGGAAATGACCGCCGATGCCATCATCGTGGCCACCGGCTCCGTCAACGCCGTACCCCCCATTCCGGGTATCCGCGAGAACCCCAACTGCATCGATTCCACCGGCGCGCTGAGTCTGGAAAAGCTGCCGGAGAGCATGGTGGTCATCGGCGGCGGCGTCATCGGCCTTGAGTTGGCCTGCGCCTATGCGGCCTTCGGTACCCGCATCACCGTGGTAGAGGCCATGGATCATATGCTGCCCATGCTGGACGGCGACCTGACGGCGGTGGGCGTGGCCCACATGAAGAAGATGGGCATCGCCTTCGCGCTGGAGTGCCCGGTGCAGGCTGTGGAGCCTTCCCCTGTGGGCGCGAAGGTTGTCTGCACCACCAAGAGCGGCGATACCGTTACATTTGAAGCGGAGAAGGTGCTGGTAGCCATCGGCCGCAAGGCCAACACGGCGTCTCTGGATCTGGAGGCCGGCGGCATCCGCAACGACCGCGGCCGTATTCTGGTCAACGACCGGATGCAGACCAACGTCCCCGGCGTCTACGCCATCGGCGACTGCGTGTTCGGCAAGGCACAGCTGGCCCACACCGCCTCCGCCATGGGCGAAGTGGCGGCGGAGAACATTATGGGTCACGACAGCACCTATGACGAGAGCACCAACCCCACTTGCGTATACATGGAGCCGGAGGCCGCTTCCGTCGGCCTGACGGAGGAGCAGTGCAAGGCCAAGGGCCTGGATTACAAGGTGGGCAAGTTCCCCATGAGCGCCAACGGCAAGGCTCTGATCATCAACGGCGGCGAGGGTCTGGTGAAGATCATCTCCGACGCCAAGTACGGCGAGGTGCTGGGCATGCACATCATCGGGCCGCGTGCCACCGACCTCATCTCCGAGGGCGCGCTGGCCATCCGTCTTGAGGCCACGGTGGACGAGCTGATCTCCACCATCCACTCCCATCCCACCGTCACCGAGACCATCCGTGAGGCTGCACTGAACGCCATGGGTCGTGCGATCCACACCAAGAACTGAACGGAGGCCGACTATGGAAGGTGTTATGCGCGGACTGGTCAAGGCCGTGGCCGCTCCCAGCGGTCTGGTCTACCACGATGATCTGCCCATCCCGCAGATCAAGGACGATGAAGTCCTCATCAAGGTACACTGCACCGCCATCTGCGGTTCGGATATCCATATCCTCGACTGGGACGAGTGGTCTAAAAAACGCATCAAGCCGCCGGTGACGCTGGGACATGAGACGTCCGGCGACATCGTGGCCGTGGGTAAGAACGTGACCGACCGCAAGGTAGGTGACCGCGTTTCCTGCGAGAGCCACATCCCCTGCGGCAAGTGCTATTTCTGCACCCACGGGATGCCTCATATCTGCAAGGACATCCAGCTGTTCGGCTGCACGCAGAACGGTGCCTTTGCCGAGTATGCCGCTATCCGCTCCGACTGCACGTTCCTGCTGCCGGACGATGTTTCCTATGAGGCTGCCTGTATGTTTGAGCCTATGGGCGCCGGTGTCCACGGCGTGGAGGCCGCGCAGGTAGAGGGAAAGACGGTGCTGGTAAGCGGCTGCGGACCCATCGGTATGACGGCGATCAGCGCCTGCAAGACCTTTGGCGCCACAAAGGTCTTTGCCTGCGACCTGCTGGACAGCCGTCTGGCAATCGCAAAGGATATGGGGGCGGACTATGTGTTCAACAGCGCGCAGGTCGACCTGCCGGCGGAGATCCTCCGCCTGACGGGCGGACTGGGAGCGGACGCCGCCATCGACATTACCGGCGCACAGGCCGCCATTAACGCCGACCTGAAGTGTCTGCGTGCCGCAGGGCGAATGGTCTGCGTGGGCCTACCCAGCGGTCCTGTGACATTGCAGGATATGACGGATGATCTGATCTACCGCGAGGTCACGCTTACCGGCGTGTCCGGGCGTCTGATCTGGGACACCTGGCGGGATTTTGCCAAGGTGATGAGCGGCCCGTACTACAAGCTGGATAAGATCATCGGCGGCCGGTATACGCTGGAGCAGTACGAGGATGCACTGGCGGCGATCCGGCAGGGCGTTCCGGGGAAGATGCTTCTCTACCCCGATGCAAGCAATATGTAAGGGTTGACAGGACGAACCCTTTCATATATAGTTGGCAAGTGTCTTTTTTCATTCAACGAATACTCTCCTCAAATCATGGATACGCACCGATGCCGCCAACCATCGGTGCGTATCCCTTGATTGGAAAGGTAAGGTTACGCATGGTCTATTATCTCGAAACACGATCCACCGACCCGTACTATAATCTGGCGTTTGAGGAATACGTCCTGACCCATCGCACAGAGGGCGACTACCTGCTGCTGTGGCAGAACGACAACACCGTGGTGGTGGGGCGCAACCAGAACACGGCAGAGGAGATCAACGCCGACTTTGTGGAGGCGCACCATATCCGCGTGGTACGCCGCGGCACCGGCGGCGGCGCCGTGTACCACGATCTGGGCAATCTGAACTACTCCTTCATCACCGATGCGGGAGAGAAAGAAAAGCTGTCCTTTGCGCGCTTCACGGAGCCTGTGGTCAAGGCGCTGTGCGAGCTGGGGCTCCCCGCCTCCGCCAGCGGCCGCAACGACATACTGGTGGACGGCTACAAGGTCTCCGGCACGGCCCAGCGGCTGAGCGGCGACCGCATCCTCCACCATGGTACGCTGCTGTTTGACTCCGACCCGTCTCTGGTGGCGGGGGCGCTGACTGTCCACCCGGAGAAGTTCCAGTCCAAGAGCGCCAAATCGGTGCGCGCCCGTATCGGCAATATCCGCAGCTTCCTGCGGGAGGACATGACCCTGCCCGCATTCTGGGAATACCTTCGCACGGCGCTTGCACAGGGCGCGTTTCAGGAGACGAGCCTGACGGAGGAGGAATTGCGGGAGGTACAGCGCCTGCGGGATGAGAAATACGCCACATGGGACTGGAATTACGGCAAATCCCCGGCGTATGATATGGTGAACCACCGCCGCTTTGCCGGCGGTACGCTGGAGGTACACATGAACGTGCGGAGCGGCGTGATCCGGGAGATCGCCTTCTCCGGGGATTTCCTGTCCCGCCGGGAGCTGGCGCCGGTGACGGAGGCGCTGTGCGGCTGCGCCGTGGAGCCGGAAAGCGTTGACCGCGTGCTGCACCAATTCCCGCTGGAGGAGTACTTCGGTACCATCACGGCGGAGGAGGTGCGGGACACCGTCTGCAACAGAGGCGGCGTGGAATGAGCATTCGGGTAACGCTAAGCGCAAATGCCGGCGTGGCTATCGAGATCGGCGGCATCCGTATCTGGGTGGATGCGCTGCATGATGTGCAAGTGCCGGGTTTTTCGACCCTACGCGCCCAGTGCCTCCGACAGCTGTGGACGGCGGAGGCGTTTCAATCGCCGGATGTCATCGTATACACCCACTGTCACCCCGACCACTATTCGCAGCAGCTCACAGCGGAGGCGCACCTCCGTTGGCCGAAGGCACGTCTGATTCTGCCGCAGAAGGAGTTCGCGGAGCAGGAACTGGTGTCTGGCGATGAATATACAGCGGTGGTGGAAGATGTTGTACTGCATTTTTACCGCCTGCCCCATGAGAGCCAGCACTACACCGCCGATGTGCCCCACTACGGACTGACCATCACCCACGGGACAGAGGCGATCCTGCTGCCGGGAGACTGTGCCGTGGCGTCACCGGCGCTATTGCCGTTGATCGCCAGGCAGCACTTTCGCCTTGCACTGCTGAATTTTCCGTGGATCACCCTGCGGAAGGGCCGGGAATTTATCGAGCAGCATATACTCGCTGACCATATCATCGTCGACCATCTTCCGTTTGCGGAGGACGACACGGAACATTTCCGCGCTGCAGCGGTGTCCGAAGCGGAGAGGCTGCGGAGCGGCTGCACACATATTCTGGACAATTTCCTGCAAGCGGCCACGATTCCGTGAGGCGCGTGGAGCTGCGCCGCGGCAGCCTGCTACACTGGATATGTATGAAATAAGGATCCCCCTCCGGCTCGGAGGGGGAATTTTGCCGTTAAAGGGAAAGCAGACGGACCGCTCCGGCTTTCCTTCCGGGGCGGCATTGGGACTTTGTGCTGAGCCTCGGGCAACGCGGCGCGGTCTCTCAGATTGCCATGTCCGCCACGGACGATTGAGGCGGCGAGATCGCGGAACACGGCGTCCCCGCGCTGGTCATCATCGAGGGGCTGACTATGTGCCTATCTGAAGCGGACGTCAGGCGCATCTTCGCGGTGATATCCGGGCGATTTGGGAAAGCGGCCGCGCTCGTTGAGATCATGGACCCGATGATCGTGAAGTGCTTCCGGGAAAAGTAGATCGAAGGCAGCCACGCGAAATTCACCCCCGAGCCATATGTGGAGTGTAACATCGCCGTTCGAAGATGCCGTATGAACAAGTCAATTTTCAACCTCTAAATTCGACAAATGTTTGCACCATATAGGTACATTATAGAACGAAGACGTGTCGAACGATGTAGAACGCAGTCGGGGAAAAAAGAAATTATAAAAATGTGGTACATTGCACATTTTACTGCTGTCTGTTACAATAAATTGCAGCCGCAAAAAATTATGGGGGTATATCTACGGGAATTTTAGAAACGATTCTACGAGGTTCGTTGCTTTGATGTCAACGAATGGACGCCGAAAACCGCTGAGGTACGCCCTGATAGGGGGAAATTCTTGAACTCTACCTGGGAAGTTGTGTGTAACGGAAAAGCGTATTGGGTTACGATTGGAGTGGAAAATTATATCATCACGATTGTTCAGCGTAATTCCAGCGGAAAGAATTTATGTATTCGTGGCGGTAATTACTATAATTTCGTTGAAGATGTTAATCGCAGGTTAATGAATGATGATCTTGCCCTGCTGGGAGTAAAACTATAATTTGTCAAAAAGAATAGCGACTTTCAGGAATTGAGAACGATAACTTCCCCATTTGTGAAACGGGCTGGTATTCTGTGATAGTACTAAAGGAGACACACCATGGAGCATCTTTACGAAAAGGCACTGGAGAGTGCAGCGTACATCAAGGCACACACGACCAAGCATCCAACGGTGGCGGTGGTGTTGGGGTCCGGACTGGGGAATCTGACCGCCGATTTTACCGATACGGAGGAGCTGCCCTACAAGGACATCCCCAACTTCCCGGTGTCCACGGTGGCGGGACATAAAGGCGCTCTGCTGACAGGCAGATTAGGCGAAAAGGAGGTCTACGCACTGGAGGGCCGGTTCCACTTCTATGAGGGCTACACCATGAAGGAGGTCTGCTATCCCTTCTACGTCCTCAAGCTGCTGGGCGTGGAGCAGGTGGTGTTGACCAATGCCTGCGGCGGCATCAACCGTGACTTTGCTCCGGGCACCTTGATGCTCATTACCGACTTTATTAACGTGATGGGTACGAATCCGCTGATCGGCCCCAACGATGAGCGGTTTGGCCCGCGCTTCCCCGATATGACCGAGCCGTACAGTCTGGAGCTGCGGGAGCTTGCCAAGCACACTGCCGAGGAACTGGGTATCGCCTGCAAGGAGGGCGTCTATATGGGGTTTATGGGTCCCTGCTACGAGACCGCCGCCGAGATCCGCGCCTTTGCAGGCATGGGCGCAGATGCCGTGGGCATGAGTACCGTACCGGAGACGATGGTCTGCAACTATATGGGCATGAAGGTACTTGCCGTGAGCTGTATCACCAATATGGCAACCGGCATCCAAACTGTGAAGCACAGCCATGCCCGTGTGCTGGAAATCGCAAATCAGGCGGGCGATACCATGTGCCGCTGGCTCGGCGCCGTCATACAGAAGATGTAAACGCGCCGGAACAAACGCTGAACCCCTGCGCACATTGAATGCTCGCAGGGGACGATATTTTTCAGAAGCTTTTCTGTAGAAATGGCCTCTGCAGACAATTTCTTCTGGACATTTGAACAGGCAGTTTCCTATTACAAGCAATGGCTGAAAAGCAGATTTTCAAGAACGCGGCAGAGGCTGCTTACGTGGACTGACAATTTTCAATTTACGCGAGGAGGTATAGAAGATGAAGCAACGCACCTATATCGCAATCGACCTGAAATCCTTCTACGCCTCCGTGGAGTGCCGGGAGCGCGGCTTAGATCCTCTGGACACAAACCTCGTTGTTGCAGATGAGAGCCGGACGGACAAGACCATCTGCCTTGCCGTTACACCATCTCTCAAGAGCTACGGCATCTCCGGACGCGGACGTCTGTTTGAAGTCAAGCAGCGTGTGAAGGAAGCAAATGCCGGACGGCAGCACGACGCACCGGGACGCAGGCTGGAAGGATCATCGCATTTTTTCTCAGAGCTGCAAGCAGATCCGTCTTTGGCGATTGACTTCATCATCGCGCCGCCCCGGATGGCGTACTACATGGAGTACAGCACCCGCATCTATCAGGTCTACCTCAAGTACATTGCGCCGGAGGACATCGTTGTCTACTCCATCGACGAGGTGTTCATGGATGTGACGGACTACCTGAATACCTACAAGCTCTCCGCCCATGATCTTGCCATGAAGATCATCCTCGATGTGCTTGAAACAACCGGCATCACAGCAACAGCAGGAATCGGCACGAACCTTTTCCTCTGCAAAGTGGCAATGGATATTGTGGCGAAGCACATCTCCGCCGACAAAAACGGCGTCCGCATTGTAGAGCTGGATGAGATGAAGTTCCGGCGTGAGCTTTGGTCTCATCAGCCCCTCACGGACTTCTGGCGCGTGGGTCGGGGCATTGCCAAGAAACTTGAACAGAACGGGATGTTCACGATGGGTGATGTCGCCCTTTGCTCGGAACGGAATGAAGACCTGCTCTACAAGCTGTTCGGAAAGAACGCGGAACTTCTCATCGACCATGCGTGGGGCTGGGAGCCGACGACCATTGAAGCGATCAAGGCATACCGCCCCAGCTCCAACAGCCTCAGCTCCGGGCAGGTACTGCACTGCCCCTATGAGGCAGATAAAGCGATGCTCGCCATCCGCGAGATGACGGACCTGCTCGTTCTGGATTTGGTGGACAAGGGGCTTGTCACCGACCAAATGGTTCTCACAGTTGGCTACGACATCGAGAACCTGACCGATCCGGCACGACGGGCAAAGTACCACGGCGCGGTAGAGAAAGATCCCTACGGTCGGGAGATTCCCAAACAGGCGCATGGCTCTATCAACCTTGACGAACACACATCATCTACCCGCAAAATAATGTGTGCTGTGTCAGAACTCTTCGACCGGATCGTGGACAAGAATC
>ENA-OUQG01000482-OUQG01000482.1-human-gut-metagenome-genome-assembly--contig:-NODE-482-length-24267-cov-7.352470_pt1 | contig 24267 bp, 45 predicted proteins | sample MGYA00237943_ERZ548823 | MGnify/ENA primary metagenome ERZ548823 (study PRJEB26490, sample SAMN05194731) | human gut metagenome | biome: terrestrial biome; feature: human-associated habitat; material... | reverse complement strand
TCGCAATCGGCAGAGTGCGTTGTTCTAACTGGCTGTTTTTAGATTAGCGTTAATAGTCGAGTCCATGATGTCGCCGTTCATGTCGGGGATGTCGTCGGAGTCCTCGTCCACGGTCTCGACGTAGCCGTCCTCGCTGATGAAGCCGAGGCACTTGAATGCCGGGTCGAGGGGCGTCTTGATGTCGGTCGGGAGCGCCGTCCCCTCGGGCGCGGAGAAGATGTAGCCGCCCTTCACGCCCTTCGCGGAGCTGACGTTCGCCTGGTTGTTGCCATTGGCCTCTGCCATGCTGTTTCCTTTCTGCTATTCGCAGACCCATATCTGGATCTGCACGATGTACCGCGAGCGGCCCGTGTCCGGGTCGTTCTCGCGGTAGAGATTCGTCACTTCCGGATGGAAGAAGTTGGCCTCCTCGTCGAGGTCCGCCACAGCCGCGGCCACCGATTCGGCGAGCGCGCGGGCCTTCTTGCGCTCCTTCTTCCTCGCCCAGCAGTCGACGGCGAGCCTGCACGGCTCGAACATCGAGCCTCCGCCGCCGATCTGCTCGACGCTGATGAACGAGTCGGGCATTTCCTCCGGCACCTCTAGGCACCCTGGCACTCCTGCGGCCCGCGCGAGCCTGCGCGCGACCGCCGCCTCAACGTCCATTCGCTACCCCCTCGCCGAATCGAGCGCGCGAGAGAGCGTCTTGCGCTTCGCCTCGCTGTAGCGCGCCTGGTCTGTCTTCGTGCGCACGACGCGCCCCCTCGCGAGGACGCCGTCGAAATCCTTCACCTCGTGCCCCTCGAAGTGGTAGCCGCCTTCCGAGAGCGCGGCGTCCGCGGCCGCCTTCACGGCCTGCGCCTTGCGCTCGACCATGGATTGCACGGGGGCCGAGTTCATGAGCGCGGCGTATCCCGCGCGGTCCGGCTTGAACCTACCCATCCGCCCTCGCCACCTCGACGGCCATGTTCCATGCGCCGGGCGTCGCCGCCTCGGTCGTGCGCATCGGGTCGCCGACCACGGCGAACGCCTCTCCGCGCACCTCGACCGAGCAGCCGCGCAGGTCGCCCCTGTACGTCTTCGGGAAATGCAGCGTGTACGCGATTCGCGCGCCGTTGGGCCGCTCCGCGCCCAAGTCTGAGGTGGGGCCGGGGCACACCACGCAGCGCACGGCCTCGCGGGACGGCTGCGAATCGATTGGCTCGCCGAGGTCGTCGAGCTCCGCGGACTCGCGGATTACCGCGACCTCTTCGTCTGGGATGAGATTAAGCACGGTCCGCCCCCGTCATCGCGTCGATGCTGCCGATTCGGCACCCGGCAAGCCCCAGCCGCTTCAGGTCGGCCTTGCCGACCCACAGCTCGGCGGTCGGGTTGGCGAACGTCACGGACGCGTTGTAGCTGCCCGCGGTCTGGCTGTACTGCGAGGCGCCGGCCAGGCCGAGCGGCACGTTAACGGCTCGCGAGACGATGGAGCACGCGACGGCGCAGGCGGCGCGGTCGAATGCGCCGTGCTCGCCCTGCCTGTATTCGCCCCATCGCGACTCGTAGGCCGCGAGCAGCATGTCGCACGCGTCCGACAGGAGCGCGGAGACCTTGTCCCCGTCGCCGTCTGCGACCGCGCCATACCTCAGCTCGTAGTCCGCGAGGGTCGCGAATCCCTCGCTCACAGCTGCTCCAAAAGCTCGGCGAGCTGAGCCTTCGTCGCCTTCTTCGGCGCGAAGCCGCCCATCGATTCGATTTCGGCGCGCATCTCCGCCGCCGTCATCTCGGAGACGTCCTTCGCCTCCTTGGGCGCCACTTCGTCGGCTTCGTCCGCTTCGGCTTTCTCTGGCTCTTCCGGCTCGGGCTCGGCGGCCTGCTCGGCGGCGTCGACGTAGCCTGCGGCGAACAGCTCGGCGAAGCGCTCGGGGGTCAGCTCGACCTCGTCGCCGGTGCGGTGGATCTCGTACGTCTCGCGGTCTCGGTACGGGTATGTCACGGTTGCAATCATTTGATCTCCTTTTACGCGGTTGCTGCGATGGTTCCCTTCACGACCATGTCGATGTACTCGGCGAAGAAGGTGATGCCGGTGTACGCGACGGTGTCGTACGCGAGGCTCTTCAGCTCGGCGGAATGGTTGATGGCGATGTAGCCGGACTCGTCGGTGTAGAAGCCGAAGAGCTCGTCGCCCTCGGCGCTCGCGGTGTAGACCTTGATGTTGTTCTTCACGGTGGCGTAGATCGTGCCGGCGGCGACGGAGCCGGTGGACACGAGCGTGCCGAGGCCGGCCCAGTTCTCGATGTAGGAGATGCCGAAGGCGGAGAAGACCTCGGAGTCGGCGATCTGCTTCGCGAAGTCGACGGGGTTCACGAAGTAGATGACGTCGACGTCGCCGAAGGAGTAGTCCTCGACGAGGTTGTCGAGCGCCGCCCACGCGTTCGCGGCGGTGGCAACGAGGTTCTTGCCGGTGACGGCGGTGGTGCCTTCGCCGGCGAGCACGTTTACGAAGTCCTTCTTGATGCCGCGCTGGATGTCGGAGATCATCGCGGAGTCGGTCGCGTCGACGGCGGCCTCGTAGCCGCGCTTCTTGATTTCCTGCAGGGTGGTCTTCTTGTGGTAGGGCTTGATCGCGACCTCGTAGGTCGTCACATCGGCCCAGGTGTACTTGGACTCCGGAATCTCCTGCCCCTCGACGTACTCGGTCTCGGAGAGCTTGCCGGTGATTTTCTTCTGGTGCAGCGTCTCGCCGACGTTCGCCTTGATGGGGTCGCAGGCGGAGAGCATCTTCGCGAGCTTGGCGGTGGACTTGGTGAAGGTGTCGACGAGGTAGACGTTGCGTGCTGCTGCGAGGGTCTTGATGTCGGGCATTCTGGCCCCTTTCTCCCCTTACTTGAAGAGGTCGATGTTGGCCGCGATGGCGGCCATGCGTTCTTTCTTGTCCTCGATTCCGAGGATGTCCTTCTTGGAGGGCTTGCCTGGCTTCTGCTTCTGGCCGGCTTCCGGCGCGAGCGGCGCGCCGCCCTGCGGCTTCGCGATTGCCGCGATCGCCTCGGCCTGCTCGGTGAGCGACTCCTCGTCGGCGCCGCTCAGGGTCGCGACGATCGCGCGGTCGAGCCCGGTCGCCTTCGCCACGGAATCGACGAGCTTCGCGCGCGCCGACGCCGCCTTGAGGTCGCCGTTCTCCTTCTCGAGCGCGGCGATGCGCTCTTCGATGGTCGGGTCGGGCTTCCCCTGGGACTGCTTCAGGGCGTTGAGCTGCTCGAGGTTGTCCTTCGAGCGCTTCTCCCATTTGCGGGACTCCTTGACGGCGTCCTCGTAGAGGGCCTTGTAGTCCTTGCCCTCGGAGCCGCCCTGGGCCTGCTGCGGGTCGGCCGCCGCCTGCTGCGGGTCTGCCTGCGCCTGCTGTCCTGCCGGGTCCTGGCCTGCGTTCTCCATGCTTTCCTCCTGTCCGGCGCCGTGCGGCGCCTCGTCTCGCCCCGTGCGGGGCATTTCCGTGTATGAAAAAAAGCCACCCGTGCGGATGGCTTGAATCAACGAAGGCCCCGAAGGGCCTACGGCGATAGCTATTCGATTGTGTTGGGCGCGATTAGATACGCGATGTCGCCGCCTGGATGGCCGCAGAAAGCGCGACCTCGAATGCGTGTCCGGCAAAGTCCTTTGCCTTGCGCATTCGCGAGTTCTCGCTCACGAAGATCGCCCCATCCATGGTGATCGCGGGATCAGACATGGCAGCCAGGCTCGGCGAGTCGATGACGACGCCCGAGAAGCCGTCGAAAGCGAAGCCCTCGACGTACCCTTTCGATTGAAGGCTCCTGACGACTGCGCCGAAATACGCCTCGTTGCATCCGACGAGCTGTCGCAGCGCTGCGATGTCAACCTTCTTGCCGTTCTTCATACATCGGTAGAGATACGAGAGAATCTTGAAGGCTAAAACTTCGAAATCATCTGATGCCATGCGTTCCTCCTTTGTAAAGCCCAGCGGCCTTACCTGGAATCGTTGGTCGGGGCGGCGGGATTCGAACCCGCAAGGGCTTGCGCCCACCAGCCTCTGAGGCTGGCGCGTCTGCCTGTTCCGCCACGCCCCGATGTGGTATGATTCGTGTCGAAAAGGGCCTTGTACCGCCGTAGCGGTATGAGCCCCTTTTTATTTCTGCGGGTTATACACGGCCTCTACCTCGCCTTCATGGTTGATCATCAAAGCGCTTGGCATCGAGTGCCGCCGCAAGCTGCTGGCGATCATGCCCCTGGCTTCTTCGTCGGAGATGTTTGGGTTCTCGCTGACGTCGATAACGATTTGCCTGTATCCCTGTTTCCACTTCGCCTTGCCGATGTGCTTGCTGATGGTGTTCTCGCTCTTTGCCGACTGCACGTTCTTTATCTCCAAGCCGGTATCCAGGTCGGGAAGCCCAACGACCTGCAAACGCCCTGTCTCCTCGTTCAAGACTTGAATCTCGTCATCAACGAAGACGGGGCGAAATCCATGCACGCATAAGCGATTGGCCACTCTCGCCTCTGCCGGGTGGTCTTTGTCTTTGAGCTTCTTGGCTCTGGTCGCTTCGTCCGCATACCCTATCTTTGGGGTTTTTCCGGTAAGCAGCCAATCTCGGTCGTGGAGAGCAACGAACTCGCTCAACTTCCGAGATGCCCTCTTGTCGGCGAAGCTGAGCCCTGTTTGCTTTTCCATGATCGCCATTCGCTCGCGCAGCTCCCTCGGCCGAAACGCCTCGACCAGCTCTGCGTCCGGGTCGTCCTCGAACCCCGGCACGATCTTGCAGTCGCATCTCCTGTGGAAGTGCTTGAACTCGCCGGCTGTCTTGCGCGTGTGGTAGACCGCGCCGCGGCTCGCCAGCATCAGGCAGAACGTGCAGGTCTCGAAGCCCGTCGGGACGCGGGCGAATCTCGCGCCCTTGTCCCTGTCGCGGCCGACGTTCGCGACGATCGTCTCGTTCAGGCTCCTGAACGCGTCGTTCCTGGCGAACTCGCCGCACGCCTTCGCGAACTCGGCGTCGCCGCCCTTCGCGAGCTTCTTCGCCTGGTACCGCGCAACGTCGTCGACCGACTCCGGCTTGTACGTCGTCATCGTTATGGCCTGGTCGAGCGCGACGCCGCTCTTCTGCGCGCGGTGGTCGTACCACTCGGCGGCGAATTCCGCGGCGATGTCGTCGTATCCCTGGATGTACCCATCCATGATGAGCTTGGCGGCCTCGCGCTTCTCGGCCACGCTAGCCGAGGCGTTGGCGCGGCACCAGGCGAGCACGGATGACTCGACGTCGGACGCGGCCTTGTCGCCGATTCGCGCGACCGCGCGGTTGTACGCCGCGAACTCGGCCGAGCTAATCATCCGATGCCGCCGTCTTCGCCTGATCTTGGGAAGCGCCGGAAATCAGGTCGAACGCGGCGGAGCGCGTGACGTTGCGCCTTATCTCCGACATGACGTTCCTCACCTCGTCGTCGTCCAGGCCGTTCAGGCGCCAGAATGTCGGCGTGCCGGCGAAGCCCTCGACTGCGGACGCGAGCTTGATGGAGCTGTCGGTCTGCTGCGCGAGCGTCGGCATCGCGGGGTTGAGGAAGCTGACCGACACGTCGCAGGCCTCCTCGGCCTCGGCGTAGCTCTTCCCGAGCTCGGTCGCGGCCGCGGCGATCGCCACGCGGGAGAGCGCGGCCTTCGCCTCCTTGATGAAGGTCTTGCATTTGAGAATGAGCGGCGAGTTCTCCAGGTAGATGGCGTCGGCGCTGCTCGGGTTGTCCCCGACGATTCCGAATTGGCCGGCGTGGATGCCGGTCGCGGCGCTCATGCGCTTGCAGAGGTTCGAGAAATGCTCGGTCATGGGCTGCATGCTCGGCTGCGTGAGCTGGCCGAATTGGGGAATCTGTCCCTCGCTGTTCATCGAGACCTCGAAGATGGAGCCGATGAACGCGCTCCATTTCGTCTTGTCCTCGAAGGCGTCCCCGTCGGTGCCGAGCAGGTATTTCTGCGTCGACGCGGCGAAGGCGGCGGCGACCTCCTCGTTCACGCTCGCGCGCATGGCGCAGTCTATGAGCCAGCGCACCTCGGAGTTTATGCGCGACACGCCGAACGGCCGGTCGTCGTCCGGGTTGTACGGCATCACGAACATAGGCACGATGCCGAGGCCGTGCTCGACGTACTCGGCGGACCATCTGCCGTCCCCGTCGGCGCGGAGCCTGATGAGGCAGTCGTCGAGCATGACGTCGACCCAATCGGGCCGATTCGTCTTTCGGCCGCGCTCCTTCGCGAACGAGACGACCCACATGCCAGCCGACAGGCATTCGCCGACATCGTCCCAAATGCCGGTGCAAAGCGTTGGAGGGTACGCCGATATGCGCGCGTGGCCCTCCTCGTCGGAAGTGACCACCCACATGCTGAAGCAGTATTTGAGCGCCGAGTTGACGGCCTTCCCGACGCGCGTCGGCATGAAGTTGCGGCGCGCGACCTGCTTCAGGAGCTTCTCCGCGTCGCGGTCCCCGGGAGACGTGAACCCGTCGAAAGACACGTGGTCGCGCATCACCTCGACGCATTTGTATCCCCAGCCGCAGGCCACTTCGAGGCCCTGCAGCGAATCCGGAACGGCGATGCCCAGATCCTTGAGCATGTTCCGGGCCTCGTAGTATTGCGAGCGCACGACGTTGCCGGAGTAGTGCGACTGCCAGTTGTTGAGCAGTTCGAGCACCGTCTCGCGGTGCTCCGCCGAAAGGCCCTCGGCCGAGGCGACGGCATAGGGGATTGAGATTGCCATCAGGTTACTCTCGCCTTCCTCTTCGGGTTTCTCTTGGATGTTGCGAGCCCGAGCAGAGCGAGCCCGGCCGCCTCGATTGGCGTCGAGTTGTCGCCGCCGAAGCCCCATCCGCCGCCCTTGCCTATCTCGCGGCGGGTCGCCGTCGCGGCGGAGAGGTCGAGCGCGGGGCATTCGATGTGCGTTATCCCGCCGTCGCCGGCGGCTTCGAAAATGAGGTTCGCCGCGGTGATGGCCTGGTCGGTCGTCGGCCTTATGACGTAGCCCTTCGGCGTGCCGAGCTCTTGCAGCCTGTCGCAGAGCGACCCGGCGCCGCTCTTGCCGTCCACGACGACCGAGCACGCCCGGTTCGCGCGCACCGCGAGCCAGTTGACGAGCCACTTCGTCCCGCGGGAGGTCGGCTCGCAGAACGGGAGCTCGATATGGGCGGCCATTCCGTCCGACGCGGCGACCGCGAGCGCGACCGAGCCGCCGTCGGAACTGAACTTCACGCCGTACGCGAGCTTCGAGAACCTGGCGGGCACCGCCTCGGGCGGAATGAGCGTCGAGCGCCACAGGTCTTCGCCGATGAGCGGGCTTTCCGTCTGCACGCTCGGCGGGAGCCAATAGCCGAGGTACTCCTGGGCGATGGCGAGGTCGTCGCCCTTCATTCCCATGACGCCGGTGCGCACGTCCTCGACCTCGACGAGGCCTTCCGCGAGAGACGGGTTCGCCAGGTACCACCGCGACTCGTCGAGCGGGTCGCCGACCTCGTCGACGCCGTATTCGAGCCAGCACATGTCGTCGCCCGGCTCGTCGCCCCACGCTTCCTCGCGAAGCTCCTTGAATCTATCGGCGGCGCAGCCGGCTCGCGTCGGCGTGCCGACGTAGACGAGCTGCGAGTTCTTGTGCGGCGCGTGCGTCGTGGTCGGGTTCAGGGTCTGCGCCTGCGATTTGGTCAGCAGCTGCGCCTCGTCGTAGATGATCACGTCGAAGCTGTAGCCGAGCGACGCGGAGTCGGTTCGCGTCGAGAAGCAGAGCACGCCGCCGTTGGCGAACTCGTAGCTCTCCTGCGCGGTCTTCGATTTCGCGTCGGAGACGCGCCTGTTTATCGCGCGGTGCGCATCGGGGTCGCCCACGCGCTTCCCGAAAATCTTGCGGAACCGCGCGAGCATCTCGCAGGTCGTCGAATAGTTGTGGTCCGTCCAAAGGACGGAATAGCCCATTTCGAGCACGAGGAACGCGGCCCATATGATCGCGTCGTGCGACTTGCCCGCCTGGCGAGGCACGGACAGCCCGCATCGGCGGTGCACCCATTTGCCGCGCGAGTCCAGCCGCGACCAGTCCCGCAGCGGCGTCTGCTGCCAATCGCCGACCCCGTATCCGATGAGCTTCGCGAAGTCGACGACCTCGTCGAGGAGGTCGGCGCGGCCGCGCGGCGACGAGACGTGCCTACGGGGCAGGCATCTTCGCCGCGATTCTGGCCGCGATCGAGTCGAGGGCGCTGTCGACGGGGTCGCCTCCATTTCCGCCCTCCAATCTGTCTAGCTCCTCGATGGTCGCGCGGTACTCGCGGGACAGCCCCGCGACCGCCTGCGGCGGCGCGTCGTTGAGCGCGGCGCGCAGTATCCCGCGCAGCTCCGTGAGCCGCTCCGCGGTCGTCTCGGGCTGCCGCGCCGAGAGCGCGCCTGGGTAAGTTTTCTGGGTATCCTCCCCGCCTGGCCCGTCGGTCGACCAGACGCGCTGAACGGTCGACTTGGAGCAGCCGGCTCGGCGGGCCGTTTCCGTAACTCCGAGCTGGGGAAACATCGCGACGATCGCCTTGCGCTCGGAGTCGCTCAGCTTCCTGACTTTCCCCATCGCGTGCGCCCCCTTCCTTCTGGAGCTGGGTAAGCTGGAACTTGGTGAGAAAAAAAGGCGCAATGCCCTCGGGCGCGCCTCATGACGGGTGGGAGAGGCATACCCCCAGGTCACCAGCGTCTGCTTGTTTTGCATCCGACGTCGCGGGGGCGCGGCCCCGCCGCCGCCTTCATGTCGGCGACGCTCTTGTTGCCGCGCCGCTCGTTGCATATGCGATGCGCGGGCGCGACGTTCGCGGGGTCGACTACCAAGCCGCCCCGCGACGCCGGCCTTATCTCGTCGACCTCGAAGCTCATCGGATGGCCGGCCGGGAGCGAGTAGTCTATCGGCTGGCCGCAAAGCCAGCACGGCCTGCCCTGCGCCTTGAGCCAGGCGCGGACCTTGCGGCGCGCGTGGCCGTTCGCGTAGCGCGATTTCGTCGCCATCAGCGGGAGCTCTTCCGCTCCTTGGCGCGTGCCCGGGCGTCTTGCTCAAGCCTCGCGGCGTTGCGCGTCACGCGGGCGTCCTCCTGACACTGCCTGCACACGCCGCCGTAGACGTCGCGCAGGTTGCCGCACATCAGGCAATATCCTTTATCCATTTGCCACCTCCGTAGCATTTAGCCACGGCGACGGCGAAGAGCATGGCGTGCGCCATCTCCGTCTCATACTTGGCCGCTATTCGGCCTAGCTCAAGAAGGGTCATTTCCGCCTCCGTAGATGATCGTCGTGCGTCGCCGCCGCGCAGAGGAGAAGAGAAAGACGCGGCGGCGGAGAATGAAAAAAGCCGACCTCTTTCGGACGGCTTTCGCATTTGACACTATGGCATGCTTCGCGCGCGTCATGGCGCCCCAAAACGCCCCATTTCGCGTCACGGCGCGTCATTTCGCCTCATTATCGGAATTAAATGGCGGGCTGGCGAGGGATGCGCCACTCGAACGGCATCGCGTCGTACACGTCGAGCAGAGCCTCGTCGTGGAGCCTCTGCGCCGTCGACTTGCTGCATCCCACGTCGGCGGCGACCTCGCACCACTGCTTGCCGAGCAGGTAGCGCCGGAGCAGGATTGACGCGCCCTTCGGCGATTTCGCGGCGGCTATGGCGGCGTGCGCGCCATCCGCGGCCTCTATGTACGCGCGCTCCGCGTCGACGTATCGCGCGGCCATCGCTTCTAGGCGGGCGACCCCGTCGGGAATGGCGTCGGCGTACGCCGATGAGCAGCCGCCGATCCGGTCGAACCGCATGCCCCTCGGCTGCATCGCCTTGCGTTCCATCTCGATTTCGTCTTGCAGCGCGTCAAGCGTGTACCGCAGGTCGCGGACGCTTTCCAGATACGCGCGGGCGCGCGAGCGCTTCAGCGCGTCGAATTCCTCTGACATTCTTCCCCTCTCATGTCGGTGTTACATACTCTATCGTGCGTAACACTCTCATGCACGCCAAACGCGAAAATGCCCGCCATTTGAGCGGGCATTTCATCAAAGTTCCTCCATGAATCAGAATGGAACGTCGTCCTCGTAGAGCGGCGCGGCGGGAGCGACTTGATTCGGCGCTACGCCCATCGCCCGATAGGCCGCGGCGGTCTCGCCGCTCATGCCGCGCTGGCCGTCCTCTTTACGCTGTAAGAATTCGATTTCGTCGACTGCGACGGTCAGCTTGCTTCGGCTGGTTCCGTCCTTCGCTTGCCATTGGGACCAGCGCAGCTTGCCCTCAATGGCGACCTTCGAGCCCTTGGACAAGAAGCGGGCGACGCTCGCGGCGCGGTTGCCGAACATGGCGCAATCCACGAAGTTCGGGCGGTCTTCCCACTGCTGGGTCTGCTGGTTCTTGCGGCGGTCGTTAACGGCCACGCCGAAAGAAAGTATTTGGAGACCGTCCCCGGTTTCGCGAAGCTCCGGGTCGCGCGTCAGGTTCCCCGTGACGATTACCTTGTTGATTGACATTTCGTTTCCTCCTTTACTCCCCGACGAGCGAAAGCGCGATATCGATGCATTCGCGCGCTTTCCTGAGGTCCTCGCGGTTGTTCTTCAGCGGCCATCGCCACAGGTACTTGAAAGCGCAACCGCACCAGTACGCCACGTTTGAGCAGACCGCCGCGAGGTCGTAGCCCGCCATCATCGAGCCCATCGCGGCCTTGCACTCGATTTTGCCATCGCCGGCATAGTGCGCAGGCGCGTGCACCGGGTCGCTCGCGCTCGTGAGCATCGGAGTTTCTTCTTCCATCATGATCGTCGCTCCTTCTTCCAATTCTTGAGGTTTGCGGTCAAGCCCGCCTTCTTCGCGCAGCTCGGGTGGTAGCCCGAAACCGATCGCGTATACCCGCCGCAAAGCGGGCAGACGCCCACATGCCCGCAGCGGCATCGAGATTCGTACCATTGTCGGTTTCGGCGCTCGCGCAGCTCTTCGTCGGTGAATTGCTTGCGCCTGCTCATCGCTCCACCTCCGCTCCGCAGTAGGGGCAATGCGTCAGCGACGTATAGTCGACACCGGCCCAAAGCGCGCGCGAGTTGAACCGCACGCCCGCGTCGTCCAGCTCAATCGCCAGCCTGCCGAAGTGGCACGCCGTGCAATCCAAGTAGTGCTGCTTCGCCTCGCCGTCCCAAACCTCGACGAGCTCGCATGTGGGGCGGTCGATGAGGTCTGCCAGGTAGTCGAAGATGTTTCCGCGCTCGTAGTCCACGCACGCGAGGATGCGCTCGAACGTGTCGAAGGCGTTTTGCTCAAGCGAAGCCTTCGGAAGGCCGCTGATTAATTCGCGCGACTCGCGCAGGCTCGCGGCGATTTCGCGGCGCTTCTCGTCGCTAATCGCCATCTCGAACCACCTTTCTCCCGCAATGCGGGCAGTACTCATAGCTCCCGTACATCTCCTCGCAGGACTGGCCGCACTCACGGCACTCCCAGCCGCGCACCTCTTCGCCGTGCACCGTCCGCGTGGTCTCGGTGAGGTCGAGCACGGTCGTTTGCATGTCGGCCAGCTCGTCGACGATGACTTGTCTCGCATTGGTTCCTCGCGGGCACTTGGCAAGATTCCTGCGGCCTTCATCAACAATGACCATTTCGCACCTCCTGAAGCAGCTCCATCAGCTGGTACCATTGCTTGTTGTGATCCATCAGCACCCACTCGACCTCCGCCGCCAGCGAGCGAATCTCCCATTGCGCGTGGCTATCGAGGCGCAGCGTGAGGAAGTTCTGCAGGCTGCGGGCGTTGATGGTCATAACGAGCGAGGTTTTCGTGGCCTCTGGCAGCAGATAGCGGGCGTCCTCAAACTTCGCGCCCTCGTCGATTGCGGCTTGGTACGACCACATGGCGTCGCTCGCCTGCGCGCGGAATCGCGACTCCGCGTCGGTTCCGACGACGCTCGGCGGAATCACGCACCAGTCCTCGCCGCCGACCTCGCAGTAGCGCTGCGACGTGACAGAGTAAGACGCGATTCGGTGGCGCGTGAGCTGCGCCAGGCACGCGCGGCTGATGCCCTCGATTTTGAGCGTGGCCGACGCGTGCTCGAAAACGCTCATGTGGTCGTTCTCGGCGCACCTGCGCACGCGCTTGGCGCTCGGCTCGGGCTTGCCGTAGCACATGCCCGCGGCGATGCCTATTACGTCCATCGGGTTTGTCGTGGCGGCGATTACGGTCACTCGCATGATTCAATCACCTCCACGTATGCGACATGGTCCATGTTCACAAGCATGGTTTTTCTGCCACCAACGCTGAACGTCTGGTATTTCTCCACGAAGTCACGCACGCCTGTTTCTAGCCAGTTGCCATCAACCGTAACGGTTCCGGAAATCAAATTCTCAACGAAGTGGAATATCGTTTTTTCCATTACTGCTCCTCCTTAAGGTCGTTGACGGAATCGAACAGCAGCGCCAGCATCATCATCACTTGGTGCCTGTACGGGTCTTGCCCCCCAATGAGGTCGGCGAGCATCGCAAGCGCCTCAAGCACCGCCAGCGCGATCCAGATGTATTTCGCCCAGTTGCGGGGCTTCATCGCCGCTCCTCCTCTTCGATGCCCGCGAGCTTCTTGGCGCGAGCTATCATGTCGAGGCGGGCGTTCTGCCAGCATGCGCGGCCAGTCTGCCTTGACCCATGCGGACAGTCGTCGCATAACGCAGGTGGCAAATCGAGACCGAAATATGAGCACGACTGCTTCCTCGTGTCCTGTTCCAGCTTCTCCCAGCTGTCGGCTGGCTCGGGCTTCGGCTGGCGATGAGTGAAGGCGCTGCCTTCTTCCCACGCAGTCGTTCCCGTCTCTTCCCAATCGACGAACTCAACCGGGCGCGGCGGCCACCCGACCGCGATGCATTTGAGCGCGAAGCCCTCGGGGTCGCCGTTAAAGTAAATCTTGTCACCTGGCCTGATTGCGATTCCGTCGGCATCGACTGGCAGCTTCATGTACGAATCGGGCTGGAACCCTTCGGCGTTGCCCTTCCAGTCGTCGAGCTCGTCCCTCAGCTCGGCGTTTTCCTCTTCGAGCGCCTTGAGCTTCGAGATGTGGTCGCTCATGATGCCGTTCGCCTTGCTCATGTGCGCTTTCGCTTGCTTGAGGTGCTCGATTCCGCTTCTCAAATCTTTCATCTACTCCACCCCCGTGCTTCCGAATCCGCCTTCGCCGCGCTCCGTCTCTTCCAGCGCTTCCGCCCGGCGGAACGTCGGCAGCTCACACGGCACGATTATCAGCTGCGCGATGCGCTCGCCCGCAGCGACGCGCTGCGTCCGATTGCCGATGTTCGCGAGCGGCACCTGCACCTCTCCCGTGTAGCCGCTGTCGATGATGCCGACGCCGTTGAGCATCATCAGGCCGCGCCCGCAAAGCGAACTTCGCGCAGCCAGCAGGCCGAAGCAGCCCTCGGGGATGCTCACGCGCACACCCGTCGACACCTTGGCCGTATCGCCCAGCCTGATTGCCACGTCGCGCGCCGCCTTGAGATCTGCTCCCGCATCTGCCTCGTGGGCGCGTACGGGCAGCATGTCAGCCGCGCATACGGTATCGATTTCCTTCATTCGCTTCCTCCTCAATCAATCCCATGCCGCTCGCGCCATCTCTTGTGGTACTCGACGGTGCATCCCCGAAGCTCCCCGATGCACCTCGGGCAACGGCGCTGCGACCTCCGAAGCGCCATGTACGGCTCTCCGCACACCTCGCAGGTCCGGCGCTCGGCCCGCTTCGATTCGCCGCGGCTCTTCTTCCCCGCCGCGAGGCACTCGGGGCACGTCTTCATGTTCCGCAGGCGCGCGGACTGCATCGCGCTCGGCGGCGGCGTGAACGTCTTGCCGCATACGCCGCACTCGCGCGGCGTGGCCATCTCCGCCGAATGGACGCGCGCGTCGAGCTCGCACCACGCGACGCACGCGCGGAGCGATTCGGCGTCGTCCCAAGGCGGGCTGTCGGGCGCGTTGATTCGCGACATGAGCCGATGCGGCACCGCGACGAGGTTCTCGGGGCGGAAGTCCCGCTTGTCGCGGTTCGCCATCACCACGTCGCACCCCTCGGGGATGGGGCCGAAATGCTTCTCGTACTCGACGTGGTGCTTGAACCGCCAATTGTCCTTCGTCTGCGGGGCCGTCGGGTTTTCCGCGACCTTGACCAGGACGTGGCCCTTGCGCTCGTCGTAGCGCTCGGAGCCGACCGGGCGGCGCTTCCTCCCGCCGCGGCTCCGCTTCGTGGTCCTCCCGTTCGTCGAGCGCCAGAGCGAGATCTGCGGATGCGACAGGGGGAAGCCGAACGCCTCGGCGAATTCGCGCGAAAGCTCGGTCTCGCATTGGCCGCGGTCGTTGCGCTCCATCCACTCCTGCATCTCGGGCTCGCGGCACCAAGTGATTCGCCGCACGGCCTTGGGCGGCAAGTCGCGCGCCATCTTCAGCAGCCCGAGCTTGTTCGCGCGGGTGTAGAGCGCCCCCTTGCTCACCTTCTTGCCGAACTCCCGCTCGAACTCGGCGACGAGCTGCGGGGCGTGCTCGTAGGCGTACCTCTCGCGAAGCCACCGCTCTTCGCGCTCGCCCCAAACCCCGCGCGTCATCCCAGAAGCCCCTTCGGCACCTTCACTTCGCCGTACTCAAGCTTCAGGCGGCACGCTTCGAGCGTCATGTTGCCGTTGGCTATGAGCTGCGCCGTGATTCCCTGCACCGCCTTTGCCCGCGATATCTCCATCCTCAGCGCGTCGGCGTTCGACGCGTCGACCGCTTCGAGCCTGTCGAGCTGCGCCAGGAGCGATTCGCTCACCTTCTCAGAAATGCCCATTCCTCTTCCTTCCATGCTTTCCCTCGTCGAGGTCGTAGACCGACGGCGACAGGCGCGGGTACATCTCTCGGTCTTCGAGGCGCGACACCCTCACGAAGAGGTCTATGACGCACACCGTCACGACCACGCCGGCGAAGCCGAGGATGGCGACCGCCAGGCAGAGCAGCCCGCTCATCCCGCGCACCTCCCGCGATGTTCTCCGCGGCGTTTCCCGCACTCGTTCCCATGCATTACCTTTCCATGCCCGCGCGGGCAGGCCGCCTTGCCGCATCCGCCCTGCTCGCGGCGGCATTCCCGGCGCTCCGCTGGACGGCCCTCGGCACGCCCGTCGTTCCCCCGTCGTTCCATCATTCCGAGTCCTTCGCGAGCATTCCGAACGCTTCGCGCACGAGCAGGCTGAGCGTCATATTCCGGTCCACTTTCCCGTCGTCGCCCACGAGCACGAGGCCGCGCTCTGCCGCGATGTCGGAGCAGTACGCGAAGGCGACCGATATGGCGGCGTCCGCGATCCGTATCTCGCGAACGTTCACTTCGTCCATCACCGAGCTGTCCAGCTCTCTCCACAATTCGAGGTCGCCGCCGCCCAGGATGTCGAACAGCTGAGCCATTTCTTTCTTCTTCATGTTCATTTCCCTTCTCGCCACCGAATGTAGGCATCGGCGGCCTCCGATTTCCTTCCGGGCACCACGTGCCCGTAAACGTTGAGGGTTGTCGTCGCGCTGGCATGGCCCAAAAGCTCCTGGGCCTCCTTGAAGCTCGTGCCGGTCGACAGGAGGTAGGTCGCGTAGGTGTGGCGCAGCGAGTGCAGGTGGTGCCGCTTGGGCAGCCCCGCGGCGTCCGCGGCGGCCCTGAAGGCGGCCGTCAGGTCGCTCGGCCGCACGGCGCAGCCGCCGTCCGTCGCGAACATCGGCGTGTCGGCGCCTTGCGCGACCCCGCTCCCCGCCAGGCGCTCCCGCTGCGATTCGATGTGCCGCGAGAGCCGCTCGCCCGCCGTCCCGGGCACGGGCACCCAGCGCTTGGACGTGCCGCTCTTCGGCTCCTTCTCGACCACGCCGCCGCGGGTCTCGACGAGCACGCGGGCGACCTTGATCTGGCCGAATGCGCGGTTGTAGTCGCCCACGCGCAGGCCCGCCAGCTCGCTTCGGCGAAGGCCGGTGTCCAGGCACAGCGATATCGCGTCGGCGCAGGGGTCTCCCTCGTGGCTTTCGAGCCAGGCGGAAAGCCTGCGAACCTCGTCTGCGGAAAGCGCGATCGACTCGGGCGGGGCCTGCTTCGGCGGCTTCACTCCCGCAACGGGGCTTTGCGCTATCACGCCCTCGGAAGCCAAACGCCCGAACGCGCCCGAGAGCCACGCGAGCACCTTGCGCGCGGTCGCGGGCGAGACCGGGTTGCCGTCCTTGCCGCCCCGCGTCGCGATGCGTCGCAGAAGCGAGCTGAAGACGTACGGCCTGGCATCGGCCACGGGCATCGACCCGACGTACGGCTCGATGTAGCAGCGCAGGTAGCTCGCGTAGCCGTCGACCGTCGTCGGGCTCAACCCCAAAGCGGGGAGCCTTTCGAGGTCGTAGCGCAGCAGCCCGCCGACCGTCCACGACACGCCGCCGCTGCGGCAGAACGCCGCGATCCGGTCGAGGTCGGCCTTGGCCGCCGCGACCTCGTCCCCCGAGGCGTCGGGCGGCAGCGTGCGAGAAAGGTTTCGCTTTTTGCCGGTGGCCCGGTCGATGCCCGCGTAGCAGCGGACCTCCCAAGCGCCGGTGCGCTTGTTCCGCCTGGCGGTCGCCATCACATCGCCCCGAGCGTGTGCAGGTTCACGGACTTGACCGTCACCATCGAGATTCCCGCAGCCTTCAGCGACGCGGCGTACTTGCGCGCCGCGGAAAAGCTGTCGTACGCCGCGACGGGGCCGCTGCCCGTGCTCACTACCCAAATCCTCAACATTCGCTCCTAACATCGCACTACTTCCGCCTGGTACTCGCCGCCGCCGAACACGCGGCGCACGATCGCCTGCGCCGTGGGCTTGTCGCCGCCGCTCTCCATGAGCCGATGCCCCAATTCCTTGGGCGATTGGTACTGCGTCGTGAAGAGCGTCGGCTTGCCCGAGCGGTAGCGCGCGTCGAGCAGCGCGAAGAGCTTCTCGAGCGCGTCGGCGGTCGGCTTCTCCTTGCCCAGGTCGTCCAGGCACAGGATTCGGCATCCGGTCCATTGCGCCAGCGCCCGCGACTCGCTGCCCTCCGCGCCGTAGGTGTCGCGAACGCTGCGCAGCACGTCGCCGAAGGTGGCAAACCGGCAAGGCACATGCGTCGCCGATTCCGCCAGGATGGCGCATGCGACCTTCGTCTTGCCCGCGCCCGAATCGCCCATCACGACGAGGTTGCGCGGCGAGCCGTCCCACGCCTTTTCAGCCCATCGGCAGGCGCGCGTCGGCGCGACGTCGAACGGCGTCCGCTCGAAGATGCTCGGCATCCCCACCGCGATCACCTTGCGCCTCGCTTCGAGGGCGGCCTCAGCGGCGAGCTTGGCGTCGATTTCGGCCTGGCGCTCGGGCGTTATCGAGGCGCGGATCGCGGCGATGCGCTCGGTGAGCTCGTCAATCGAAGTCCCAATCCGATTCATCGGATGCCGCCCCCTCTCCCTCGTTGAGGTACTCCTCGAACTTCGCGCCGAACAGCGTCGACGGCCGTATGAACTTCGCCATGTCGGAATCCGCCCATTGCTCCTGCTTCGCCGCGACGACCTTGCGCACGTCGGCGACGGTGCGGCCCGAGTCGTAGATGCGGCGAAGGTCGAGCCAGTCCTTTCCGCCCGAGGAGCGGTAGTCCTTGCCGGTGACGGCGTTGAAGGCGTCGATGCACTCGGCGGCGAACCGCTCGAACTCGCCCGGCTCGTCGCTCGGCAGGTCATCGGGGTCGACGAAGCCGAGGGCCGGGTAGTCCCGCGAATCCCCCAACGGGGGGTTTGGGGGGATAGAAGACACGCCAGTGTCTTCTTCTCTCTCTCCCTCTCCCTCTTTAATAGAAGAGCCTTGTTTTGATTCGCGTTTGATATCGTTTTGATTCGCGTTTGATTTCGCTTTGGTTCGATTTCGATTCGCCCGCGGCTTCGGCCGCGACGACGCCTCGGAGCGCGATTTCGCGATAAGGACGCGCTCCTTGCATGTGAGGAAGACGGCCAGCGCGGCCCCCTTGAGCGGCGCTTCCGTGCCGTCGAAATAGAGCTGCGCGAGAGCGCCGACTACCTCGTCGCGCTGCTTGCGCGGGAGCACCGACGCGCCTTCCCACATGTCGTCTTGCAGGTAGAATCCCATGCCGGACCTCTAAAGGACGATGCCCAGCAGGAGCACCCAGCCGACGCCCACCATGGCGATTCCGAGCGAGCCCAAAAGCCGGCGGGGCGTCGATGCCCCCTCGAACAACTCGCCAGCGCCGAGCGCTCGGGCGGCGAATCGCGCATCGTCCGCGAACGTGGTAGAATCTTCAGTGCTTTTTTGAGCCGCGCCCATCGGGTTCCAATCTCCGGGCGCGTTATTTTTTCCTGGAATCATTCGCCCACTCCGATCCATTCCTCGAACCATTCCATCTTCACGAGCTTCAGCCGCTCGCATCCCTTCGGCATCGCCGTCTTGAGGTCTCCCCTGCGCGCCGCCGCGTAGAGCGCCGACTTCGGCACGCCGCAGAATTCGGCAAGCTGCGGGATTGTGTAGTACGTCTGCGCTTGCCCTTCCATCTCCGTCCTCCTTTCCGCCATTGCCGCCGCCGGTCGGCGCCCGCCCCGTGGCCGTCTGCACCCGGCCATGCGGCGCCGGAGGGTCACGCGAAAGCGCCTCGGGATGGGCGCCCACCGGCGGCGGCAAACTATAGGTTTATCTATAGTTATTGGTGAAATAAATTTCGCCTACGCTAACACCAAAAAGAGCCGCTAGGCGAAATGCGTCATCGACAGTAATACTGCCTGGGTCTTTCTCCATCTTGGCATACGTGGGTCTAGATATCCCCAGTTTACCTGCGACTTCTTCTTGCGAATATCGCGCGGCCTTTCTTGCTTCGACCAAATCCATTGCTCACCTCTCTTTCGACATATCGAACTATAACCAAACATATAGTTACTGTAAAGCCTCTTTATCATAAAATGTAATTAAATTTTAGCATCGTAAGAAAGTTGGGCATATGAGCATCGCTGCTAACATAAAGCGCCTGCGAGAGTCTCACCATATGACGCAGGGCGAATTTGGGAAAATCGCTGGCGTTTCGTCAATGGCTGTTTCCCAATGGGAAAACGGCCGAGCTGTACCAAGAATGGGCGCCGTTGAAGACTTGGCTACTTTCTTTGGCGTTCCAAAAGGCGAAATCATAGATGACGAGACGAAGCGCGTTCCCGGCGCAATCACGCCAACCGAGCCGCGCAAGGCATACCTCCCCCTCCTGGGCAAGGTGCACGCCGGCGACGCGCAGGAGCCGCAGGTGCTCGACGAGCGAATCTCGCTTCCCTACGAGGTGTGGGAGCGCCACCGCGACGGCTACTTCCTCCAAGTCGAGGGCCAATGCATGTCGAAGATCTACCCGGAAGGCTCATACATCCTCATCGACCCGATGCAGCGGCCGGTGAACGGCTCCATAGCGGTCGTGAGCATCGACGGCGCCGACTACGTGATGCGCAGGCTCTACAAGGGCTCGTCGGTGCTCGTGCTCTCCCCCGACTCGTGGGAGGACGGCTACGACGACATCGTGATCGCGGGAGACGACCACACGGTGGAGTTCGTCGGAAGCGTCGTCTGGTTCCAAGCCTCGGGCGAATTGGAATAGGAAGCGTTTAATGCAAACGCCAAAGAACAGAAAGGGGCGAAATGGACAGCAGGGAGATAGAAGAGCGCAGACTCACGCTAGACGACTTGGCCCACTTTGATGACGAGATGGGCATCGAGTTCTGGTATGCCAGGGAGATCCAAAAATTCCTTGGATATACAGAATGGCGTAATTTCGAAGTCGCCATCAGCATGGCGAAAATTTCCGCCGATACCACAAAACGACCTGATGGGGACCATTTTGTTGAAGTCAACAAAATGGTTAGCCTCGGCAGCGGCAGCCACCCTCGACATCACCATGATAGGCAGGGTGGTCTACTGCGTCCTGCCGTTCGATTGGGAGTTTTGACAGCCATAGGTTTCAATCGGTGAATGGCATTGCTTAGAACTTAGCATGATGATAAATTTTGGAGGTGAAAGTTGACAAAGGATAAGCGAAAGCCCGCGTACGACCTCGATAATGTCCAGGAACTCGTTGCCAATGGGAAGTATCGCGCAAACTCGAGGCCCAGGAAATTCGTCAATGAGCACCTGGGCAAACCGTCGGTGTTCATCCCCGAGATAATCGCGTCCATATCGAAGAGCGACTTCAAGAAGTCCATCGAGCTGAACGTCCTGCCGGGAACCTACGCCGACGTGTATGTATCGCGCTACGAAGAAGACGATTGGTACGTGAAGTTCTACGTGGACGAGAAAGGGAACGTCGCCGTCGTCATGTCCTGCAATTGGGACGGCGCTATTCACTAAAAGGAAGGAATCGCCATGTTCTGCTCGGAATGCGGCAATGAGATGAAAGAGACACGCGAAGCCGTCAAGGAAGAATTCAAGGGCCAGGAATTCGAAATCCGCGGCATTCGCCATTATGCATGCGACGCGTGCGGCGAAACGTCGTTCGACGCCGATGCCCTCGACGAGCTGTATACGCGGCTCGATGAAAAGTATCGCGAGCTACACGGCTTTCTCACCCCGCGCGAAATCAAAGAGCTTCGCAAGGCTTGCGGAGTAACGCAAACGCAATTCGAGAGGATGATCGGCGTGAAGACGCCGACATGCAGCAGATGGGAGTCTGGCGCCGTCATGCAGTCGACCGTCGCCAACAATCTCATGTGGCTCATTAAAGACGCGCCTTGCGCGGCAGACGCGTTGAAGCGCAAGGCGGAAATACCGGCGGCCGAACCCGCTTGCGCGGCATCCGCGGAGTGGAACGCGGCCTCGCCTCGCAGAAGGAATGGAATCGAATATGTCTAACATGGAAACGCCCCTCATGCTTAACTGCGAGGTGACCGAGCTCGCGATTGCCGCAAAGCCCGAAATGCCCGATGCCGTCGAGGTCAAGACCACTGGCAAATTCCACGTCATGGCCTCCAACGGAAAGCCGTTCGGAATCAAAGGAGGAATAGACCTCAAAGGCGAAGGGGATACCTATTATTCGATAGCGATAGGCGTTCGCGCCTCGTTCGCCTTCCCGAACGAATGGGATGAAGGAAAATCGACGGAATATCTCATGACGGAAGCCCCGGTGAGGGTTTTCGATTTCGTGCGATCGTACTTAAACCAAGTTACATCATGCTTTCCCTACGGCTCAGTGCAGATACCCCCAATGGAGTTCCTTGCAGGCCAAGAAGAAACCGCCGAGGACTGATGCAATGAGATTAATCGAGCCGAGGGTTGCGACGCGCGAAAGCGCGGCCGCGTAAAGCCTTCGGTCTTTTTGTTTCGCCGAATGCCCATCGGTTAGAGGGCGTCTTTGTCATATCCGCGGAGGATGTGGCGGCCCGCTTCGTCGACGACCGTTGAGCCATCGAAAAGCGACATGGGATTTCCCACCTGCTGAAGCTGGACGAGCGGCACGACCCGGCCGAACTTGACCTTCTCGCCGATTCCGACAACCTGCACGAGGTCGCCGCGCTCGCGCGACCTGAGCGAATCGAGGAGCGATATTGGAGCGCCGCTCTTCTCGTCATAGATTTCCAAGATAGCCTCGCATTCTGTTTCGCAGATATGCGAGCGATTATACACCGCGGGGAAAGAGGCGCGTGAATACAAAAGGAGCGGGTAGCTTAGGCATCTCTCCGTTCGCGCCCCGCTCCGTGGTTTGCGAAGCGGCGGCCGACAAGGGATTCTCGCGGGCGGCGCCCGCTGCTCCCATTCGGGAACCCAGCCGAGCCGCAGTCGCGAACTCGCTTCGCTGCCGGCCATTATATAGGATTCGCCTCGCAAAGAAATTGGCGGACAAGCGTCCGTCAGATTAGAATTATCGGCGTGATGAGGATGCGATACGGTACGTCCGTCGCAATCCGCGATACCGCCGAAAGGCGGTTTTCGTGTTTTAGGAGGAAAGATGGGAGACGAGCAAAAGGCGGAGATAATCCTCTACCAGTCTGACGGCGCAAACGTGCCCGTGCAAGTCAGGTACATGGACGAAACGCTTTGGATGCCCCAAAAGGAGATAGCGGAGCTGTTTGACACGACGAAGCAGACAATCAGCTACCACATGGGCAACATATTCAAAGAAGGAGAATTGGCCAAGGAGGCAGTTGTCAAAGAAATTTTGACAACTGCCTCCGATGGGAAGAACTACCGCGTGGGCTTCTACAACCTCGACGCCATCATCGCGGTGAGCTATCGGGTCAGCTCGAAGCGTGCGACGAAGTTTCGCCAGTGGGCGACGGCAACGCTGAAGGAATACATTACAAAGGGCTTCGTGCTTAATGACGACATGCTGAAGAATGGCCAGCCGTTCGGCAAGGACTACTTCGACGAGCTGCTCGTGCGCATCCGCGACATCCGCGCGAGCGAGCGACGCGTGTACCAGAAGATTACGGACATCTTCCAGGAGTGCACGTTCGACTACGACCGCAACAGCGACATAGCGCGGAGGTTCTATGCAACGGTTCAGAACAAGCTCCATTATGCAGTAACCGGCGACACGGCTGCCGGAATCGTGCAGCGGAGGTCAGACCCGGCGCTTCCCCACATGGGGTTGACGTCATGGAAGGGCTCGCCCGACGGCCCGATCCATTCCAGCGACGTGACCGTAGCGAAGAACTATCTAACCGAGAAGGAGATTAGCGACCTCAACCGTCTCGTCACGATGTTCCTCGACACCGCGGAGATGCGCGCCGAGCGCCAACAGCTCACGAGCATGGAGGAATGCGTTGCGCTGCTCGACGGGTTCCTGACATTCAATGGACGCGAAGTGCTGAAAGGGCTGGGCGACCGCAACAAGAAGACGGCCGACAAAATCGCGCACGAGCGATTCGATGAATACCGGAAATTGCAGGATGCGACGTACGAGAACGATTTCGAAAAGGCAGTAAAGAAGCTGAAAAGCTAGACAAGCAAAATAAGCCCCGCGCCATACGGGAGTGCAGTCCCTGGCGCGAGGCTCGCAATGTACCAACCGAATAACGGAAGGCGGTTACATTATGCCACGAAAAGCGAGGCGGCGCGTCTGGGGTTCCGTAACCGAAATGACGCGCGGCAAGAAATACGTGCTCCGCTGGGTCGAGAACACGCCGAGCGGGCGCAAGCGCAGGAGCCGAACCGTGTACGGCACCTACCGCGAGGCCTGCAATGAGCTCGCCAAAATCCAAGCGACCAGGTGCGACGAGCGCGCCGCGCCGACCGTCGGCCAGCTTTACGAAGCCCGCTACCTGCCGTGGCTCGAACGCAAGTACGACGGCAGCGAGAGCGGCACGCCGAAGAACTACCGGCGCGCTTGGAAGAACTATTGCGCGCCGCGATGGGGCGGCGTGCCCATCGACCAGGTGAAGCCGCTCGACGTGCAGGAATGGCTCGACGGCTTGGCCTACGGCAACGCGTACAACTCGATGATAGTGATGCGCCGCACGCTCGACTTCGCGGTGAACCTGGAACAAATCCCGTCAAACCCGTTCAGGCGCGAATACGAGATGCCGCGGAAAACGCCGCGCCGCTCGAAGGACGTGTACACGCTTGAGCAGGCCGATGCGATGCTCGCGCGAATCGAGGGGATGCCGCACGAGGCGGCGTACATCCTGGCGGCTTTCGGCGGCTGCCGCACTGGCGAGAGCCTTGGCGTGCGCGTGGAGGACGTGCGCGAGATTCAGGCGGGCGGCGTGCGCTTCGCCGCCGCGTCAATCGACAAGCAGGTTGGAAACCTGAATGGGGAAATAGCTTGGCGCACGAAGAACGGGCAGAGCGTGCGCGAGGCCATCGTGCCCGAGCCGTACTGCGACGCGCTCTTCCGCGTGCGCGACCAGCGAGCGGCCGACGGCTTCGAGTGGCTGTGCATGATGGGCGCGAAGCCGATGGGAAAAATCGCCGCCAGAAGGATGTGGCGGAGGCTCGGCGTGATACCGTTCGCGAACCTGCGCAACTCGTGGCGAACCTTCGCTCAGTTCGAATGGGGCGTCGGATATGCCACGCTCGAACTGCTCATGGGGCACAAGCTGCCGGGCGTGACGGGGAACCATTATCTGCGCCCGTCGACCGAGCAGCTCGCCGAGGACTTCGCAGCCGCGTATGCCGAAAAAAGAGGCCACTTGGGATAAATTGGGATATGAGAACGCGAAACCCCAGGTCAGATTGGTATGTTTTAATATTCGCGTAAACGAAACCCTTAAAAAGTGACAAAAGTTGCGAATTCGGGGGCATTAAGGCGTCAAAATTCGGGCTTGTCAAGAAGCCTGTGTAAGTCTTTTCACAGGAACCTCTCTATCCTC
>ENA-OUQG01000476-OUQG01000476.1-human-gut-metagenome-genome-assembly--contig:-NODE-476-length-24432-cov-5.353243_pt1 | contig 24432 bp, 19 predicted proteins | sample MGYA00237943_ERZ548823 | MGnify/ENA primary metagenome ERZ548823 (study PRJEB26490, sample SAMN05194731) | human gut metagenome | biome: terrestrial biome; feature: human-associated habitat; material... | reverse complement strand
CATTTGTATGGCTCAATATCTTCTTTATTGCCATAGATATCCATAACAGGGAGCAAATCCTTTGAATACTCATGATGAATTGGTATTAAAAATGCAGAATTACAATACCTTACAAAAGGAAAATTCTGTCTCGCCAATAAATTATACGAAGGATGCATTTTCTTTACATAAACTTCCTCATCCTTATCTTTTAGTCCATAGTAATTAAAACCAAAATCAGACAAAAGATTCACAAGCCTCTGTTTTTGTTGACTATTATTGAATATAGTAACATAAATTTCATCTACATTCTTTCTTAAAGCACAAGAAAAAATAATATGCATGTATCGCTCTCCAATTTTCTGCCCAGTATAATCAACCTTAAACGATGATATCTTCAAACGTTTTGCTGGTGAAAAAACAGGAATTATATTTGAGTAATCTTCGTCATAATTTTCTATTTTTAATTTCAATATTGCTTTTACAGAGCCATTAGCATCCTTTGAGACATAAACCGTATCATTAGCTTTTTCTTGAAACCATTGGAAATAATAAGGAGAGTAATCTCTAATAAATGATTCGAAAAATTTGTCTTTAATTGAAAGCGACTTCATTTTTTCCTCTTTCAAGATAACTCCTTTTGTCGGATCAACGTCTCTATGCTCAATAGCACATTTTTCTATGAAATTTTCAATATTGTAAACTCGATTGTCAATATTGATCCGATGAGCCAATTCAAAAAGAGCTGAATTCTCAGTTATTATATAATCCACATCGCCATTATCTAGCCATGCCAGATTCGGAAGCAGCGTCAGTGATTTATCTCTTTGAAATTCTGAAGTTGCACGAGGCATGCTTCTTTTTAAGAAAATTATATTCTCTGTTTCTGGAGGAATTCCTTTTAACACACAAAAATCATTTAATATCATAAATTGATTTATGTCAGATAAATGTGTTAGAACCATTAGAGATGAAGTATCCATGTACCATGTAATCCTCAACCTTCTCAACCACATGAACAGAATATCCATGCCATCAACATAATCCTTTTGTAATAGTATAGATATCAACAAATCAGTAGCGATTAATACTTTCATAGTTTTCTTTTCAGTTTTAACCAATATAAAACAAAATTAGATTTAAATATGTAAATGAGTAAAAACAGAACTAATATAACTATCAGAATAGGACAAATCCAATCTACCCAGATTCCAAATTTGAATAATTCAATAATAGAAAACGATAACATAGAGCCTAACCAACTCAATAAAACCACGACTGTTAAATAAGCCAATAATCTTATTGAAGACACTTTGGGATAAATTGTACTGAAAAAGAGACTAAAATGAGAGAAACTCTTTTCTCTATCTTCCTTCCAATGATGAGCAATGTAATTAATACCTTCTATATTACATTGGGGTTCATAGCCCATCCATTGATCCTTCTCTAGCAATCTACTATCTTTTCGTATATCAATGCCATTATTAATAGTCTCATCGGTGTCCGCTATGTAGAAGAAGTGTATTTTACTAAACTTACACAACGCATAACCCTCATTATTCATTTTTTCATCAACTTTGCTAGGAATTTCCCTCTTCTCATTTAAGCGTATATCATACAAATCTGTACGAGAAAATGCGGCTTGCAATAAATCGTTTGAAAGAATCTTTGTATGCACAACCTCATTAACATCTTCAACATAAATTCTGAATCTAATGTAATATTTTTCGCCGGACTTGCTATTTTCTTTATTTGATGGTGCACCGTTAATGTTTATTTTTAAATAAGTTCCCTTTACCTCTGAGCCTTCTTTATAGTCTTCAAGAACAACGTTACTTGCTCCTAAATGATATATATAGAACATTTCATTCTTGGATTCATCAGTTGGAGAATCGTTTTTTTCAATTCTGCTAAAACAATGATTCGTCGAAGATTGACAAATCATATCTTCATTAAACACTGCATTAAGAAGATCTCGATTTCGAGACATTCCTTCACCTAAGTCCTTAACTGGTATAGTTCTAGATACCTTAAATGGAAGGAATAAGCAGAGCTTGGCAATTTCGCTATCAAATTTGACCCCAAAATCAAATACCAAATCAGACTTTACCCTAAGCACACCATTCTTTATTTTCCAAAGATTTATGTGCAATTCAAATGGGTTGCATCTTGTCTGCTTCGCCTGTTCATTGCCTCGAAGTTCTTCTGACGATGTCGAAGCATTATAATTGTTTGAATAATATAGAACAAAACTTTTCATACGTCTATATGTATCGTAAAGTACGCGTCCACATTTCCGCATACAATCTCTTTACCGCTGACTCTCAGCGGCTTTAGTCAATATTGTTGTTAGTGGTCAATTTTTGGACTCGGCTCAAAGTCAGAGACATAGCGTCCGCTCGACCCGTCGCCAGGCCAATAATTGTCCGTTTTTGGTATTTCTTGTTGATTATTTTTTTACTTTTTCTACGCTGGCGACAGCCTCAGGTGTCCAAGACGCTTCCTGCCGCCTGTCACCACGTCCTCGAAGAGGTCTTCGCTGCTGTACATTGCTCTCGTTTTTTCCGGATAAGGTAAGGGGCTTTTCTCCGGGTCCAAAATTTGACCACTAACCATTAAGTTCCATTGCTATTGTGTTAATATATTTAAAGATCCATGTAGTCAAAATAGCCGCGTCTGCTATCAGTAATTTAGGCCGAAAGACCAAAGGGGCAGCGTGTTGCCGTGGGCGAATTCAATGTCATCCTTTACGATATAGGAATCCGGAAGGTCCTCAATCTGTCTTTTTCCTTTATTCCGGCCACCGATCTCAAATGTGCGGTCACCGATGACGAAATCAGACTGACGTGAGGAAACCACATCATTCTCCACACGCATCTGGTTGTAGAAAAAAGTTTCCCTCATGTTCCCTATGTCAGTTTTCCCTCCGGACAAGACTGTCATCAGACTTGGGTTGTCAATATAGACCTTCTCCACTTTGCCCAGTCCCCTCATTCCTCCCGTATCGTCCCTAAGTTGACCTATCAGCTGAGCCTTCTCCAGCAACGCGAGATAGTCTGAGACGCTGTTTCGGCTGACTCCGATTTCAGACGCGAGGCTATCCGCATTAGGTTTATACGGAGCAAGTGTCGAGATAACAGCCAGCATCTTTTTTAGTTTTTTTGCTGTCGGTGCCTTTAGTTCGGCATACTGTGCGATGTCTGATTCTATCGTTTTTGTTATGACATTCTGCATCCTCATCGGGAAATCTCCCTCCAATGCAAATGGATAGTAGCCCTCTGCAAGGTAACGTCTGAAAAGAGGGAGAGGATGAAGCACACCGTCAATACGTGACTTGCCCGCGAGTATCTCGTCAAGTGAATACTTAGATGCGTTTATGTTGTGAAACAGTTCCAGATACTCTCTGAAGGACAAACCATACAGCGTATAAGGTAGTACCCTTCGACTGAGATCAGCGACACCGTCCATGATGTCCAGTATGGAAGATCCTGAGAAAATCACCCTCATGTCCGGATGAGTGTCATATATCTGCTTGAGTTCGCGGGACCAGTCAGAATACTTGTGAACTTCGTCTATGACGAGCAAATGGCCAGCATCCTTCGAGAACTCATCCGCAACCTCGACGAGAGAGTGAGTGCTGAAATATGTATGGTCAGCGGATATGTATAGAAACTTGCAATCCGAAGCCTGTTCCTTAAGATATTGCAGGATCATCGTGGATTTGCCGACTCCTCTTGCCCCTGTGATCGCTATAATACGGGAAGTCCAGTTCACACGTTCATAAAGATACCTGTGAAAACTGCTGGTCGTAAGTTCCAGCTGCAAACGCATGTATTCGTATAACGCCTCGTCAACCATACTCAATTAATTTTGTATATCTATGCAATACTATTGCAAAGATAGCAATTGCACTCAAAATGTATTTGCCTGAAAAAGGTTGACTCACAAAAAGAGTCAATCATTATGACACCACACACAGAATTTCAAAAGAAGTACTATCAACAGGTGATAGAGATTCACCAAAAGACAGGTTTTAGCCCGCGGAAGATAGCGAAATTGCAGCTTGTCCCGGTAAGCGTGAGGCAAATGTACCACTGGATTGCTATCTTTGAGGCGGAAAACGGGAAAGGAAGCCCGCAAAGAATTATGGAAGCAAAGAAGTCAAAGGAGCAGGAAGAGCTGGAGTCCCTGAAGTCGCGGATCTCCGAACTGGAGGAGAGCCTCAGAGTGGAGCGTCTGCGCAATCGCCTGAACGAAAAGATCATAGACATAGCGGAGGCTCGTTGGCACATTGAGATAAGAAAAAAAGCTGGCACCAAGCGGTAAGGGACCTGCACGCGGAATCAGCCACCGAATGTCAGGTGGTTGAGCTCTGCGGGCTGCTTGGTGTAAGCAAGCAGGCTTACTATCAGCATGATGAGGACGCAGTCCATGCAAAGGCCGCGCGTGAGGAGTTCGCTATCCAATATATCAGGGAAGTCAGGAAGGATGATCCCGGCATCGGCGGGAAGAAGTTGTGGTACATGTATCAGAGGGACTTCCGCATTGAAAGTCCAATAGGCCGCGACCGCTTCTGCCGGATCATAGACGAGCAGGGGCTAAAGGTGCGCCGGAAGATACGCAAGCCTCGTACGACGGACTCAACGCACGGACTCCCGACATACCCCAACCTCATAAAGGATTATATCCCCACCTCGGCGGATCAACTGTGGGTCAGCGATATAACATACATTGTAATAACGGAAGACGATTACCATTGCCACTTCTGCTACCTGTCGCTGATACTTGACGCATACACCGAGGAGATCATCGGCTGGAGTGTCGGGCCCACACTTGACACGGACTATCCGATGGAGGCCCTGAGGATGGCGTTGAGACGCATAGAGGGGAAGGATGAGGTCAACCTCATACACCACTCCGACCGTGGCTGCCAATATGCGTGCCGCGAGTATGTGGGGATGCTGCGGAAGCACGGCATCAGGGTCAGCATGACCGAGTCGGGAGATCCGAAGGACAACGCCCAGGCGGAACGCATCAACAACACGATGAAGAACGAGCTGCTCAAGGGGAAGGTGTTCAGGAACATCAACGAGGTCGTGGCGGCGGTCGCCCGGGCCGTGGACTTCTACAACAACCGGAGGCCGCATATGAGCATCGGAATGAAGACCCCGTCCGAAGCGTCGGGGGCGGCAGGAGACAGGGACATGATGTGGACAAGTTACAGGCATATGGCAATAAAATCCAGAAATAACTTGGAAATCCCTGAAAACTCTTTACCTTTGAAGACCTGTCAGGGGTCTCCTTCCGGCCTACGGCCTCCAGTCAACCCCTGACAGGTATAACAACGCAAAGTCAACTTATATAAGTGATATTCTATAAACACGAGTCAACCTAAATCAGGACAATACAAAAAGTGCAATTTTCCCATATATCATGCACCCATATTGTGCACAACATTTTGCATGAGTTTTATGACTTCCTCCAGACCATCCTGTTGACGATGCCGGTGTAGGACTGAATGATCTTGACGACCTTGGTGGAGACGTTCTCGTCGGTGTAGGTCGGGACAGGAAGGCCGAAGTCGCCGGCGCGGTTCATCTCCACGGCGGTGTCCACGGCCTGCAGAAGGCTGCGCTCGTCAATGCCGGCGAGGATGAAGCAGGCCTTGTCAAGGGCCTCGGGGCGCTCGGTGCTGGTGCGGATGCACACTGCCGGGAACGGATGGTCGACGCTCGTGAAGAAGCTGCTCTCCTCAGGCAGAGTGCCGCTGTCGCTGACCACTGCGAAGGCGTTCATCTGGAGGCAGTTATAGTCGTGGAATCCGAGCGGCTCATGCTGGATGACACGTGGATCGAGCTTAAAGCCGCTCTGCTCCAGGCGTTTGCGGGACCTCGGGTGGCATGAATATAAAACCGGCATGTCATACTTGGCTGCCATCGCGTTTATCGCATTGAAGAGGCTCCGAAAGTTCTTCTCGGTGTCTATGTTCTCCTCGCGGTGGGCGGACAAAAGAATATACTTTCCCTTCGCCAACCCCAACCGCTTATGAATATCCGAGGCCTCGATCTCGGCAAGGTTCTGGTGCAGCACCTCGGCCATCGGCGACCCGGTCACGTAGGTCCGCTCCTTCGGCAGGCCGCACTCGGCGAGGTACCTTCTCGCGTGTTCTGAATATGCCAGATTGACATCCGAGATGATGTCAACTATGCGGCGGTTCGTCTCCTCCGGGAGGCACTCGTCCTTGCAGCGGTTGCCGGCCTCCATGTGGAAAATCGGAATGTGAAGACGTTTCGCACCAATGACTGAGAGACAGCTGTTCGTGTCACCGAGAACCAGCACTGCGTCCGGTTTGGTCTGGGCGAAAAGCTTGTATGAACAGTTGATGATGTTGCCGCACGTCGCGCCGAGGTCGTCACCGACGGCATCCATATAGACCTCCGGTTCAGCGAGTTTGAGATCCCTGAAGAAGATGCCGTTCAGGTTGTAGTCGTAGTTCTGGCCTGTATGGGCGAGGATGACATCGAAATACTGGCGGCATTTGGTGATGACCGCCGCCAGGCGGATAATCTCAGGGCGCGTACCTACTACGATACAGAGCTTGAGTTTGCCGTTCTCCTTCCAGTGAATATCTGAATAATCGAATTTAGATGTCCTTTCCATTTCCTTATTTCTCCACTTTATCGAAATATGTGTCTGGTCTTTCAGGATTGAACACTTCGTTGCAATACATTACGGTCACGAGGTCTTCAGTCTGGGAGAGATTGATGATGTTGTGCGTGTAGCCAGGCAGCATAATGACGGATTGGATGCGGTCACCGCTGACTTCATATTCAATGACCTCGTCACTTCCCTCCTTGCGCATCTGGATCAGGCCGTGGCCGGAAACCACGATGAACTGCTCCCATTTAGAGTTGTGCCAATGCTGGCCTTTCGTGATGCCCGGCTTGGAAATGTTGATGCTTACCTGACCGCAATTCAGCGTGTGTACCAGCTCGGTAAACGACCCGCGCGGATCCACGTTCATCTTCAAATCGAAAATCGCCTTTTCTTTCGGCAGGTAGCTGAGGAATGTGGACATCAGGCGATAACGCAGACCGTCTTGCGGCATTTCGAGAGCCGTCGAAGGTCCTTCCGCAGAATCCGGCACGGCACATACTGCACGTGCGCATTCATATATGGTATCAACGATTTCTCCAAGCGTAGTCTTGTGAGTGACAGGACAATAGCAATAACGTCCTTCAGCGTATGGCAGCACGTCAAGTCCCTCGAATTCGCAATGATGTTCCTGACTTTTGAGCGCGCAGATCATCTCCTCGACCAGATCGTCAATGTAGAGGATTTCCATCTGTACGCTTCTGTCATTGACCTGGATTGGGAGGTCATTGGCGATATTGTTGCAGAAGGTGGCGATGGCCGAATTGTAGTTAGGACGGCACCATTTTCCGTAAAGGTTCGGGAAACGATAGACGAGCACTTTCGCACCGGTCTCCTTGCCGTATTCGAGGAAAAGGTCCTCGCCAGCTTTCTTGCTCCTGCCGTATTCGCTGTTGCCGAAACGTCCTGTCAATGAGGCTTGTTGTGAGCTGGAAAGCATCACAGGACAAGTGTTGTGGTGCTTTTTCAATGTGTCGAGCAAAGTGGAGGCGAAACCGAAATTGCCCTTCATGAACTCGTCATTGTCCTTCGGCCGGTTCACGCCCGCGAGGTTGAAGACGAAATCGCACTCGCCGCACCAACTGTCCAGCTGCTCAGGAGTCGAGTCAATGTCGTATTCAAATACTTCATCGACCTGGAGGTCTCCGTAGCAGCGGGCCTTGCCTTCTTTTATGTTGTTAAGTTGGCAGCAAAGGTTCTTGCCCACGAATCCTTTGGCGCCGGTAACCAGAATCTTCATTATTTCGCGAGATTTTCAACTCCGTTCAATTCGTTCTGGATATATTCCAGAGCACCGATTTTGGCGATTGTTTCTTCCAAGTTCAGACGGTAAGCGTTGTCAGAATTGAATTCCTCTATGGTAGCGCGCTTTACATCACCCTTGGTGAAGTACTGGTCGTAGTTCAGGTCGCGGTTGTCTGCCGGAACACGATAGAAGTTGCCCATATCCTCGGCTTTGGCGCATTCTTCCTTGGTAAGTAGTGTCTCGTACATCTTCTCGCCGTGACGGATGCCGATTACCTTGATGTCCTCCTTCTTGCCACCGAAAAGGTCGCAGACAGCTTCTGCCTGTGTCTGTATGGTGCAGGCCGGTGCTTTCTGAACGAGAATATCGCCATTGTGGCCATGCTCAAATGCGAAAAGTACCAGGTCCACAGCCTCTTCGAGGGACATGATGAAACGTGTCATCTTAGGCTCCGTAAGAGTGATAGGGTTGCCGCTGCGGATCTGCTCGATCCATAGAGGAATCACGGAACCACGAGAACACATGACATTGCCGTAACGCGTGCAGCAGATCTTTGTGTTGTGGGAGTTACGGCTCTTGGCTACGGCTATTTTCTCTTCGATGGCTTTGGTGATGCCCATTGCATTGATCGGATATGCTGCCTTGTCGGTAGAGAGACAGATGACTGCTCCGACATTGTTTTCGATAGCTGCCGTGAGAACATTGTCCGTGCCTATCACATTGGTCCTCACTGCTTCCATCGGGAAGAATTCGCAGCTAGGGACCTGCTTGAGGGCGGCTGCATGGAAGATGTAATCTGTTCCTGGCATCGCCGAGCGCACGCTTTCCAGACTTCTGACATCGCCGATGTAGAATTTTATCTTGTGTTCAACATCAGGGTATTTCGCCTGATACTCGTGGCGCATGTCGTCCTGTTTCTTCTCGTCGCGTGAGAAGATACGGATCTCAGCAATGTCCGTTCTGAGAAAACGCTTCAATACTGCGTTTCCGAAACTACCGGTACCACCGGTAATCATAAGGGTTTTACCCGCAAAAATGCTCATGATATGTTAAAATTATTAATTGTCGTTGGATGTTTTCAATATGCCCCAAGCCACAACCAGTCTCCACATATCTGTGGCCTGATTAAAACACACTGCATGAGAGCGAAAATGTGTATAATCATGCTCTCAATGAGTGCAATATCATCAAGAAAGTCTACACTTCACCAGTTACTCGATTTTCTTCACGTGCTTCACCGCCAAAAATCCGTGTCAGTTCAGAAACATCCGTATTGTACTGCTTGTCCAACAAATACTTCAAAGCCATCTTTAACGCTCTGAATTCAGAGTTGCCGCTAATAGCTGCAAATAAGTTCTTGAAGCGCTCATCCGTGTTGGAGGTGACTGACTTGGATAGTATTGAAGAACATATCTACACCGTTATCGTAAGCTTCGTGTATCTCCTCATCATTGAGCTGCTTTACGGAAAAATCTCTGCTGGCAGGCTTCTGTGGATGAGTGAACATTACTGACAATTCTTTCGGGGCAGCCTTGATCAACTGATTCAGAACGTACGGACTATGCGTCGTGATGAAAAGCATGTCTCCATGCGTTTTTATCTGTTCCAGCATCCAATTCACGAATTGGCATTGAGTCGGAGGGAACAAATTATCCTCTGGCTCTTCAAGGAATATCTCGCTATGATCAACATTGATATACTCCTGACAAATCGACTTGAACTTCTTCGCCTGATCTGGCTTGGAAAACGAATAATCTACACCATCAATGGTGACGACTTCAATCGTCTCTTCATGGTTGAAATCCTTTTTGTAGAGATTGGCGTAAATGTTCGACAATAGATTTTTGCGCTCTTCTTTCTGTTCATACGACATCTTGCCTGCTTCTGCATTGTATTGGCCTGCAGTAAGATAATCGAGATGTACATACATAGGGAGGAGCGATTGGATACCGCTGGAACTCTCCTTCAGTTTCAGCGGAGTTCCGTTCTCCAGTCTTATGTTGTCCGTATTTGTCTGTGAGTCATAAGTATAAGACATGCCCAGATTCAAGAAATTCTCCTCGCTCTTTACAAACTTCCTGGCCCGGTCCCAATCTGACATAAAGTCAAGCATGTTGCTATCCAATGGAAGGAAACTCCACCCCGGGATTGAAGCCACCAAATTTCTGTCGGCGGGGACATAACTTACCTTTGGCCTTTTATAGTTCCAATGAGCATTTTTCCATCTCATCGTAAACTTCTTTTCTGAATGGCTGTATGAGAAGAATACATGTCCGGTTTCATATTCGATGTATGTATCTGGATGGACGTATCCTGCCATTTGATAATAACTGGTCATGATGTCAATGAAGGCTGAGCCGTTACCGAAACCGTTGACCTTCTGAGACAATTCAAGACGTTTTTCAACCCAGGTACAATAGCACGCCGTCTTAAGTACGCAGCTCTTGCCGGAACTCTGCATACCTATCAATACATTTACCTGTCCAAGTTGAAGGTCCGCATTGCGAATCGGACCTTAATTCTTTATGACCAAGTGTCTCATATTGTTGGGCATTTTAATCAATTAATACTTCTGAACTACTCGTTACAATCCCCTGAACTTACTTACAAAAATAACAAAAAAAGTTCCAGCCCTACCATCTAGTAGTTCAGTCCGAAAGCCCAGAGAGGAATGACGTTGCCTTGGGCGAACTCGATGTCGTCTTTCACATCATTCCTTACTCGCATCTGATTATAGAAGAACGTTGCCCGCAAATATAACGAATTTTCACTCATTGAGTGCGGATTCTGTAGTAAAAATGCACTGTTTGAGTGCACTATTCCAGACATAACCATTTCCATATAGGCATTACATTGATGTGATGCCCATTGATGTCGATAGTTTGCTCATTGTCTCTGGTGATGACTATTGCGGTAAAATCCGGATAAACGTTCAAGAACTTTTCCAGCGCACCTGTTTCTCGCCTATAAGTCGCATTATCTGCTAAACTGTAAGATACTTGTATTGCCATTTTGGCAGACGGAATACAAAAATCTATCTCTACGTTTTTATTATAATAGTAAACCTGCGTTTCTTCGGGGGTGTTTCTGTATTTTCTGATCAATTTGCAAGCTACTATATTCTCCAACAGCTTCGTTTCTCCACTGAAAAGAAACAAGTTAAGCAATCCATTATCCACAATGTATCTTTTCCGGATTGTGGACTGCTCCGATATGGATGAACTCATATTCGGGATAGAGAAAAACAGGTAGGACTCTTCCAAATACTCCAAATAATCTTTCAATATAGGCAGGCTTATGCTATCTCCGCTGGAATCAATAATATGTTTTAACCTGCTGAGGGATGACGGTTGCATCACACTGTCTGCCAATTTTCTTGTGAGAAGACGAAAAGCACGTGCATTGCGCACTTTATTCCGCTCCACTATATCGCCAAGCAGTATCTTCTGACATAACGAATTCAGATACTCCCTCTTATCTTCAAGATTGAAAGATTCTGCAAGGCCGCCATTAGTGAAATAATGATCGAAAGTATTTGATATCTGAGAGCAAGCACCTTGGTCATATATCCAATTTCTGTCCAATTCTATGCCTTTGTACTCTAGATACTCTCTAAAAGAAAATGGAAAAACTTCCTTTGGAATATATCTGCCACCAAGTGTAGTTGCTATTTCACTGCTGAGCATCTTGGCATTGCTGCCAGTAATCATAACTCTATACTTAGAATCTGCAAGTCTTCTTGCAAATTTTTCCCACCCGTAAACAACCTGTATTTCATCAAGGTATATCAGTGGCTTTTTTTCTGGATATAACTCGAAATAGGCATCCAATATTTCTCCCAAACTGTCTGAAGAAATATCTGACAACCTTTCATCCTCGAAATTTATGTAGAGTATGTTTTCTTGTGTCAGCCCTGGACTCTTAATCATATTCTGGGCATCCTGATACATCATAAAGGATTTCCCAGCACGCCTTAAACCGACAAGCACATAGTTTGCATGAGTATCAAACTGGATTTCCCTTCGAATAATAAAGAATTCCGGAATGGCCTTTTGCTTCTCTATTATTAGTTTTTTTATAATCTGTTTATCCATAAGAGCAAAGTTTACTTTGCAAATATAAGAAAAAACATTAAAGTATATTTAATGGTTTAAAATATCATTTCAAAGTCGTAATGTTTTTTAAATACAATTCCAAATTGCTTATTGGAACAATATCCTATGGCACACAGAGCCAAACTCACGCCTTGTGGTCAAGGACGGTGTACTTGGAGTGGTTGGAGATGTACTCGGGCACGAGGCGCTTCATGGAGGCTACCACGGCCATGTCGTCGTAGGTGTGGGACTGGGCGATCAGGGCGTCTATCTCGCGGCTCACATCGGACCAGTCATATTCACGGACACAGGCGATGCGGATCTTTTCGTGGAACGACGGCTTCGTCGCCTCCGACTCGCTCAGGACCTCCTCGTAGAGCTTCTCCCCGTCCCTCAGGCCGGTGTACTTGATCTCCACGCCCTTCGCCCCGCTCAGCTCGATCATGCGACGCGCCAGGCCGGCGATGCGCACCGGCTTGCCCATGTCGAAGACGAAGATCTCGCCGCCCTCGCCCTTCGTGCCGGCCTCAAGGACCAGCTCGCAGGCCTCGGGAATCAGCATAAAGTACCTTATGATGTTGGGGTCCGTCACCGTCACCGGGCCGCCGGCCTTGATCTGGCGCTCGAAAATCGGGATCACGGAGCCGTTCGAGCCTAAGACGTTGCCGAAGCGCGTGGTGATGAACTGGGTCTGCCCCTTCACCACGCCGTCGCGCTCCGCCTTGTTGAGGCTCTGCACGTAGACCTCGCATATTCGTTTGCTGCATCCCATCACGTTCGTCGGGTTCACAGCCTTGTCGGTGGACACCATCACGAAGCGGCGCACGCCGTATTTGACCGAAAGGTCGGCCAGGATCTTCGTGCCGAGGACGTTGTTCTGGATGCTCTCGCAAGGGTTGTCCTCCATCATCGGAACGTGCTTGTACGCCGCGGCGTGGAAGACATATTCAGGAAGGAACGTTTTGAATATGTTCTCCATCCTGTCAGCCTTGGTGATCGACGTCACCACGGTGGCGCATGGCACAGATGGGAAGTCATGCGCCATCATCCTGCGGATGTCGTGCTGCGGAGTCTCGGCGGAGTCGATCAGCATCATCTTCGAAGGTGCGAACGACGCGACCTGGCGGACGATCTCGCTGCCGATGCTTCCGGCGGAACCAGTGATCAGGATGCGCTTCCCACGGAGGGGCTCGGCCACGGATTCCAGGTCGACGCAGATCTCGTCACGAGGCAAAAGATCCTCGATGCTGACCTCCTTCAAGGTCGGCGCTCCCTTGATCGCATCATGCTCGGTGTCAACGACATTGTTGGCCGAGGATATTCTTGCGCCGCTTTGCAGGATGTAGTCCTGAAGAGCCGTGTCGTTGCGGAACCTGTCGATCCTGCCCGGAGCGACCAGCACTGCGTCGATCCCATTGCGGCGGATCGCATCCGGCAGACTGGCGTCAACCTCGTAGACCGGCTCGCCCATCAGGCGCGTGCCGTTGGCTCCAAGCGCCGGATCGTGGGAGATGAAGCCTCGGAGATGGTAGTGCATCGGTTTCTCGCTGCGGATCGCCTTCGCGAGTCCGATGCCGCCGGCGCGGATGCCATAGATGAAGACATTCTTCGCACCCTCCGTCCGGAAATAGGTGTCGTAGACCAATTTGATAGAAACGCGAAGCAGCCACATCAAACCGGTCGCGATGGCTTCCGCGATCAGGATCTGCCGCACCTGCACGTGGGCGAACACCCGAGACGGGCAGCTGTTCGTGAAGAAATGGACGGCTATCACCGCCAATGCGGAGCATCCCATCGCCTGCGCCACACGGATGAGGTCGTTGAACGATGAGTAGCGGATGATTCCCGAATATGTCCGGAAGATGGCAAAGAATATGAAGTGGACGCCGACGCACAGCAGCATCAGGTAGGTCAACGGCCAGAAGTTCAGCTGAAGGGCGGTGCCACGGTTGAAGCACCAGTAGACGAACACTCCGGACAAAAACAGAATGGCACTGTCCAGAAGCAGCACGCACCAGTACGGGAACGTGCGCTTCGAGAAGTACGAGTCAACTATCTTGCGGATCGACAGCATTATGGAAAATAATTTTGATTAATAGGTATTACGGTGAAGCAGGCGGCTAGTCTCTCTCAAAGAGGTCGCGGGTGTAGACCTTGGCCCGGACATCGTCCAGGACGCGGTCGTAGCGGTTGGCGATGATGGAGTCGGCGCGGCGCTTGAACTCGGCGATGTCGTTGACCACCTTGCTGCCGAAGAAGGACGCGCCGTCCTCCAGCGTAGGCTCGTAGACAATGACCTCGGCGCCCTTGGCCTTGATCCTCTTCATGATGCCCTGGATGGCGCTCTGGCGGAAATTGTCGCTGTTGGACTTCATCGTGAGACGGTAGACCCCGATCACGCATTTCTTCTCGCGGGCGCTGTCGTACTGGCTGTTCTCGGAATAATAGCCGGCCCTCTGGAGCACCTGGTCGGCGATGAAGTCCTTCCTGGTGCGGTTGGACTCCACAATGGCCTGGATAAGGTTCTCCGGCACGTCGGCGTAGTTCGCCAACAGCTGTTTGGTGTCCTTCGGGAGGCAATAGCCGCCGTAGCCGAAGGACGGATTGTTGTAGTGCGAGCCGATGCGAGGATCCAGACACACGCCGTCGATGATGGACCTCGTGTCGAGTCCCTTCATCTCCGCATAGGTGTCCAGCTCGTTGAAATAGCTGACGCGGAGGGCAAGGTAGGTGTTGGCGAACAGCTTCACCGCCTCCGCCTCCGTGGAACCCATGAACAGCACCGGAACATCCTCTTTCAGAGAGCCTTCCTTGATGAGTGCGGCAAAAGTGCCGGCAGCCTCTTCGAGAACGGAGTCTCCCCTGTCGTAGCCGACGATGATGCGGCTCGGATAGAGGTTGTCATAGAGCGCCTTGGACTCACGCAGGAACTCAGGAGCGAATATGATGTTTGGCACCACCACCCTCATCGTGCCGTCGGCGAGGCGTTCCCTGTACGAGAACCTTTCCCGCACAGAGGCGGTGTAGCCCACAGGGACGGTGGACTTGATGACCATCACTGCATCGGGATTAACCTTCAGCACGAGGTCGATCACCTCCTCCACGTGCGACGTGTCGAAGAAGTTCTTCTTCGGGTCGTAGTTAGTGGGAGCGGCGATCACCACGAAGTCCGCGTCCCTGTAGGCGGCCTCACCGTCAAGCGTGGCGGTGAGGTCGAGTGGCTTCTCGCGGAGATACCTCTCGATGTACTCGTCCTGGATCGGGGACTCGCGACGGTTTATCCTATCGACCTTGTCGGCGATCACATCAACGGCAGTCACCTTGTGGCGCTGGGACAGCAGGGTGGATATGGAGAGGCCGACGTAGCCAGTACCGGCCACGGCGATCCTCAACTCTTTCAGATTTCGCATAAGATATGTTTTTTGGGTTATGGTTTTGCCGGCGCGCCGGAGGAACCGGCGCGCCGGCGGAGTCAGCAGGCGGATTTACCTGGCTTTGTTGTCGGAGCTGTAGTAGGAGCCGCCATTGTGGCCGTAGTAACCGTAATGGCCATAGGTGCCGTAGTTCCCGTAGTAGCCGTCGGAGGATGCGGTCCCGTTGAGGACGCAGCAGAGTCCCCTGTACTCCCCGTCGCGGTAGAGCGCGTCGAGGTCCGGGAGCATGGCCTTGTCGAACAGCCCGGCCCTGACGACGAAGAGCGTCCTGTCCACATAGTCGTTGATGACGCGCGCGTCGGTGACGATCTCCACCGGCGGGCAGTCGATGATGATCACATCGTACTCATTCCTGAGGACGGCGATCGCATCGGCGAGGCGCCTGTCGGCGAGCAGCTCAACCGGGTTCGGAGGGATGGATCCCGCCGGAAGAGTGTCAGGTACCGTCATCGCGTCCTTCGAACGGACAATCACATCGTGCACATCGGCGACGATCCCGGCGAGATAGTCGCTAAGGCCAGGCTTCGGCGAGCCGACAAGCTCGGAGAGCGTGCCGTGGCGCAGGTCGCCGTCGATGGCCAGAACACGCTTACCCTTGATGGCAAAGCTGACGGCCAGGTTGGACGACACGAAGGACTTGCCCGAGCCCGGGTTGAACGAAGTGACGGCGACGACCTTGCTTCCTGGCTCGCGCATCATGAACTCAAAGTTGGTACGCAGCACCCTGAACGCCTCGTTGACCACATTGCGGTTGCCGTGACGGACCACGATGGAATCGGCGCCACTGAGGGTTTTCCGCTTTCCGAACGCCTTGGTGGCAGTCTCGGCAGAGAGCGGAATCTCGCCGGCGAAAGGCACGGAGACTCCTTTGAGGTCGCGGCGGGAGCGCACCTTCGTGTCGGTCGCCATCAGCAGATAGATGATCCCGGCAGGAATCATCAGACCCAGGAGAAACGCCATCATCATGATCTTCATGGACTGCGGGGAGACCGGGAATATTCCTGAAATAGGATGCTTGATGATCCTTGTGTTGTAGGCGGTGAACGCCTGCGAGAGTTCGCTCTCCTCGCGCTTCTGCAGGAGGAAGAGGTACAGAGCCTGCTTCACGGTCTGCTGACGCTCGACCGAGAGGAGCTGCTTCGCCTGGTTAGGATTCGCGGCGATGCGCGCGGTGTTCTGGCGGGCGGTGCCCTGGAGATTCTCGTATTTCGTGTTGAGGGCAAGGATCTCGTTGTCTATGGACCGGGAGATCGACCCCCTCATCGAGGCCAGAGCCTGGTCGAGATCCTTCACGAGCACGTTCTCCTCGCCGGAGTTCGCCACAAGGTTGTTCCTCTGCAGGATCTTGGAGTTGTACTCGGAGATGCCGTTCTCGATCGTCTGGCTGCTCAATCCCATGTTGGCGGGAAGCGGCTGGTTGCGGTTGTCCTCCTTGCCGATGTAGTCCTTGATGTAGCGCGCCATGTAGAGCTGGTTGCTCACGTCCTGGAGCTGCTGGTTCAGCACCGTGCTCTGTTGCATGTACATCGTCGCTGCGGCACCCACGTCAGGGATCATGTTCTCCGACTTGTAGGCGGAGATGTCGGAGTCCACGCCCGCCAGCTCGCCCTCGATCACCCTGAGACGGTCGTTGATGAACACAGAAGTGGAGTTCGCTATCTGGTTCTTGTCACGCACCCAGTTCTCGTTGTAGACGGCGATCAGGGTGTTCAGGATGTCCTGGGCACGCTGGGTGGACACGTCCTTGATAGAGAGCGAGATGACGTCGGCGTTCTTGTCGGCGAGGTTCACCTGGAGTCTGTTCAGGTAAGACTGTGTCACGCCGCGCTGGCCCGACTTTCTGACGTTGACCGGCTTTTTCATCGCCTCCCCGGAGTAGTCCTTCGTCTTCTGAACGATGATCCTTCCGACAGGAGTCTGGAGCGTGTCGCCGTAGTGTCCCACGACCGGCTTGCCGCCGACCTTCTCATTCTTATGGATGAAGTCGTTCAGGGTGACTCTCCCGCCGTTCTCGCTGACGGTGAATCCGGCTCCCACGTTCTCATCCACGTCGAGCAGGTCGGCGGAGATCGGCAGCGACGTGCCGTAGAGCACGTTCCTGTGGAAGGTGCCGTCCACCGTGTAGCTCATGTACAGGCGAAGCCTGGCCACCACCTCGCTCATGATGTCCGGGGATTCGAAGGCGTGCAGCTCGTTGTTGACGTTTGACTTGACGGCGAAGAGGCCCATGTTGCCGAACTCGCCGATGTCCCCCGGCATGGACGCGCCCTTGGTGTTTGACTTGATCTGGATGTCAGCGGAGGTGTTGTACGTAGGGGTTGACCTGAGGATGTACAAGACACCTAAAGCCAGGCAGACCGCCAGGCTCAGGGCGAACCAGTACCATCTGGACAGGCAGCGGCGCACAAGCTGGCTGATCTGCACGGTCTCCTCCTGCTGCCGGGTATTGTTATCCGTGTTGATGTTGTTCTCCATTGTTTTGAATCGCTTTGATGTTATAGTGTTTCTTCACAAAGTTCACGGGCGGATCATTTCCCCGACCCGCTCCTCGTGGCGATGATCACGATCGTGTTGGTGATGGACGCCGCGAGCGAAGTCAGCGAGATCCAGAACGAGGTGGAGCGGACATTGTTGCCGTTCACCGTGGACTGCCTTGCCCGCACGTCGTTCGGATCGACGTAGATCACGTCGTTCTGGCGGATGTAGTAGGCCGGCGAGGCTATCAGGTCGGCGGCTGAGCAGAGGTTCACCTCGTAGGTCAGCATCTTGCCGTTCTCGTTGCGCAGCACCTTCACGTTCTCGCGCTTTCCGTAGATGGTCAAGTCACCGGCGGTTCCGATGGCGTCGAGAATCGTCACGGCATCCTTGTCGATGGCGTAGCGCCCCGGCTTCTCAACCTCGCCAAGCACCTGATAGTACAGGTTCATGAAGTCAACGGTCACCACGGCGTCCGTCGCCTGCCCTTGCTCATTGAGCTCCTTCTTGATCACGGAGGCGATCTCATCACGCGTCAGCCCCGCCACGGCCACCTCGCCGAGGACAGGGAAGTCGATGCAGCCCCGGTCGTCCACCGTGTAACCAGAGATGTAGCCCTGGCTGTAACCGGAAGTGATGGTGCTGCGGGTGTTCTCACCGAGACGCTGCGTCACGTACGGCAGGTTGAAAAGGGCTGTCAGCTCGGGACTCTTGCAGTTCACGATGATCGAGATCTTGTCCTTCGGGCGGACGATGATCTCCTTAGCGGCGGCAATGCGCTGACCCTCCACGGACGACAGATCCTGGAAATACGCGATCTCCTTGGGAGTCGAGCATGAAGCCAGAAGAAGCAGCAAGGCCGCTGCCGGCAATAACTTTCGTGTGTTCATATTCCTAAAACAAATTAAATTTTCTCAAGAAACGACGGCGGGATGTACCCCGTGGCGAAGGCCGCCACGCCTTCGATGGTCACGATCAGCCTCCTGTCGTGCCGGATCCGCTTGATGTGCCCTTCGAGGCCTTTGAATATTCCTTCGGTGACTCTGACCTTGTCACCTTGATGGAACCTCGGGTCATCCTCGCCAAGGTACTCCAGACCCGAATCCTTCACGGAGCAAAGCTTGATGAACCTATCCATCTGCTCCTCGGGGATGACAATCGGTTTTCCGGTGCTCTTGTCGTAGTACGGCGCGGCGCTGCCGGGGAGCTTCCGCTGGATCGTCACCAGATCCGAGGCGGTGGTCTTGGCGAAGACCAGTGCCTTGATCAGCGGCTCCTGGACATAGATAATGCCACCATCCGAACACTTCTCAACCAGATGCATCGGGTAGAAATAGCGGATAGCGGCGTTGTCCAATGTCTCTTTCAGAGGCCCGACGCGATTGTAGAAGACGCGGATCGCGTACCATTCAGGCCATAAGCCGGTGTTGAGACAGAATTCATCCAAAGAGACCAAATCGACAGAACTAAATAATCCTCAAAATAGGAATGAAACACGTTACGAATAGCACTAAAAAGTGTCCCCTTGACATCATGTGCAAGGGTAAGACCTACGGTTGTCAGCATCTTCATACCTGATCTCGAAGAACTCCAATCCAAGAGTGTCATTCGTAACCTGCTTATGAAGCACAAATATAACACTTTCACGAATAGAAAACAACATACTGAATAAGTATTCTATTCCCTCGCAGGCGATGCCTCTACCCCCCCCATTATCACTTAATAGATTGATAATCAATGAATTATTAATGTATCCGATCAAATGTTGTCCAATTTCACCGGTGTAAATGGACCAAAATGAACCAGTCAGGCTCCGAGGATCACACGGGAGAGTTCCTCCGGGGTGTCGACTATGGCGGAAGGAGAGTAGGCTGCGAGTTCCTCACGGGTTCTGAAACCCCAGCTCACACCCACAGTCCTGACCCCGGCGTTCAGGCCGGTCTGCATGTCCACATTGGAGTCGCCCACATAGACGGTCTCGGACTTGGTGACGGACGGTACCTCGGCGAGGACCTGATCCACTATGGCCGGATCGGGCTTGATGGGCTGGCCTTCGCGCTGGCCCAGGATCCTCACGAAGTCATATTCACCGAAAAAGTGGTGGACCAGCTTTTCCGCGCCGTCCTGGTACTTGTTGGAGGCCACGGCGAGGCGTACCCCTGCGGCGGTGATGGTCTTCAGCATCGCAGGGATGCCGTCATACGGTCTTGTGAAGTCGCATTTGTGGGCATCGTAGTAAGGAATGAATATGGAGGCCATCCTTTGGACAACTTCTTCCGTGGACTGTCCGGCGGGGACGGCGGCGCGGAAGAGGTTGTAGATGCCGCGGCCTACCATCTGGTAGTAGGCCTCGATGGGATGGGTCGGAAAGCCGCACTCGGTCAGGGCGTGGTTGGTGGCGTTGCCTAAGTCTTTGACGGTGTCCAGAAGGGTGCCGTCCAGATCGAATATCGCTAGTTTTGTCATGATTCCTGTCATTTATTCAGCATTCTCGAAGCCGCTGTACTCGCCCTTGGACTCGTACGGGACACCGGTCTTCATCCAGGCCGGCATCGGGGATCCCTTGAGGTAGTGGTCGAAGAACTGCTGCAGCCTCACGGAGAGATCCTTGCAGTTGCGCCTTTCGACGAGGTTGTGAGCCTCCTTGTTGTACTGGAGGAGCCACGCCGGCTTGTCAAGCCTCCGCAGATCCGAGAAGAACTCGATGCCCTGGTACCATGGAACGGCGCCGTCAGCGTCGTTGTGCATGATCAGCACCGGGGTCTGCACTTTGTCCACGTGGAAGACCGGAGAGTTCTCGATGTAGAGTTCCAGGGCGCCCGGCTCCCACATGCTCTTTCCGATCCGGCTCTGGCCGTGTTCGTACTGACCTGCGCGTGTGATGCCCGAACCCCAGCGGATGCCGCCGTAGGCAGAGGTCATGTTACCCACAGGCGCTCCGGAACCGGCCGCGGCGAACATATTCGTACGTGTTATGAGCCAAGCGGTCTGGTAGCCGCCCCAGCTCTGGCCCTGGATCGCCATCCTGCTTCTGTCGGCGGACGGGTAGGCCTCGCAAAGAGCCTCGGCGCCGGCGCAGATGCAGTTGTAGGCGCTCTCGCCCGGGTGGCCCACCTTGTAGACGATGTCCGGGACGAAGACGATGTAGCCCCTGGAGGTATAGAAAGGGATGTTCACGATCGACCGGGACGGAGCCGGCGACCAGAACGTGTAGAGGTTGTTGGCGTTCTTTTCGTAGAAATAGATCATCACCGGAAGCTTCTCGCCCTCCTTGACACCGTCCGGCATGTACACGATCCCCTTCAGCGGAGTGCCGTCGTAGGCCTTCCAGCGGAAGAGTTCCGCGCTTCCCCAGCAGTAGCCGGCCATCTGAGGATTGATGGCGGAGACCTTCGTGGAGGTCTTGAAGAAGTTGTCCGTGAGGTAGAGGTCGTAGCACTCGCGGAAGTTGCCTTTCTGGTAGAAGATCCTGTCCGTGCCGGCGGCTCCCGCCACGTACTTGTAGGTGACGGTGTCGGTGAAATATTCAAGAGTCTTTGAAGGTCTTGCGAGGTTGACGCGTCCGAAGCCGTTCTCCTGGCTTTCCTCATTGAAGACGCTCAGGTAGACGGTCTGCTTCTGGTCAAGCGGTCTGACAACGCCGCAGCGGCGCTCGTTAGGCTTCCTGGTGTCCGGCTTCAGGTCCACGATCTTGAAGCGGTTGTGCGTCCGGCGGCCCACTCCCCCGGTCAGGTTGTCGGCAGACTCGCCGTCCGGGGAGAACTTCCAGATGTCGTAGCGGTCGATGATGAAGACAGCGGACTCGTCCTCAAGCCATCTAGGGGCGGACTCGTGCGCCGGTGCGGCGGTCGGATGATCGTCCTCCTCATCGTAGAACGGAACGCCTGTCCGGGCGGTAAGGTTGACCTTCTCACCGGTCTGGGTATTGTAGGTGAACCAGTTCATCTCGTCGTTGTCGAACCAGACAAGGTACTTCCCGCTCGGCGACATGTCGAAACGTCCGACGTCAAGCCCCTCCGCGACAACCTTCCTGGAACCGTCCTTGACATTCACAAGGGTGAAGTCGTAACGGTTGTTATAGTCCCAGACAGTGGTGCGGGCATACTTGGCGTTATCGCTGGCAAGCACCCATTCGGAGAGTCCACCGTTCATCAGGCGGATGCCGGCGAACTTAGAGGTGGTCAACGGCACGATCCTTCCCGGCTCGGCGAGATCGATGGTCGCTGAATATGTCTTCTTGAGAGTCTTGTTGACATTGAGCCTCTGCTGCGGAGGGGTATAGACGGCATCCCAGTTCCAGATGTCCAGCTGGGCTGTCTCGAAATCCACGATTGTGGTGTCCTTCGGAGGGCGGATGGCACCGATACCGAGGAAAAGGCGCTTCCCGTCAGGTGTGAACCGGAGTTCGGTGTTCTCGTTGAGAGTCCAGCCAGGAGTGCCTTCCACCTTCGTTCCCTCGGCAATTATCTCCTTTGTTGAATATGCCCACTTGCCATCCTTGCTGATGACGGTGGTGCTGTCTGTGGCCACAGGAGCGGCCTTCTTCCCTGTCTTGATCGCTTGAATGCTTGTCAGGTAGAGGGCCTGACACTTGTTGCGGTTCTTGCTCTTGTCCTTGGAACCAAGGAACAGCAACTGGTCCTCAGCGTCGTTCAGAGTCAGGCGGCTGTATGATTCCGCCCCTTTGACAAGAGTGTCAAGGCCCGCCGGAGCATGGGCGACCAGCACTGCCGTGACAGAGAGAGAATCCTTCTTGTCTTTCTTCGAAGTCATCACAAGAGTTGTCCCTTCCTGATTAAAAGAGTAAGAGTCAATGTACTTGAGGGTGTCTTTCCTGTCCGTGGCAGGATTCAGGATTATGAGTCCGGACTTGTCTGTACCTTTCTTGTCGGATGTGTCCTTGTAGTGCTTCCAAGTGGATTTGTAGGCTATGTAAGGTTTGGCGAGCGAGCCTGTGGTGTAGGAATCCACACGACCATATTTCTTGACTGTCATTGAGGTGAGGTCAACGATGGCGAGGGTGTCCTTCGTCATGTTCTCGGCCTTCTTCTTGTCTATCTTCTCCTGACGGGTCTTGGCGAACTGAGGTTTGATTCGCAGGTAGAGCCACTTGCCCTTAGGATCCAAGGATGCCTGCGAGCCACGCGGGATGCTGATTTCCCGGCAGGAAGGCCTGCCCTTCCGCTGAGGTGTCATATTCCTGACATAGAGGGTGCCGTCCCCTTCCTGCGGACTCACGTTCCACACCAGGACGTTGCCGTCATCGCTTTTGAGGATGTCGGACACGCTCTGCCATGAGTCGTAGACATCGTGGTCCATAGCTTTTTTCTGAGCCGACGCTCCCGTCATTCCCGACAGGCCGGCGGCAATCGCCAATGTTGACAGAAGTTTGATATTCATGATGTTGGATAACTATATTTCTTTATAAGTTGCCTTAGCGGGCTTAAGTTGCTTCTGTGGGCTTAAGTTGCTTCTGCAGGCTTAAGTTGCTTCTGCGGGCTTAAGTTGCTTCTGTGGGTCCAAGTTGCTTCTGTGGGCCCAAGTTGCTTCTGCGGGCTTAAGCTACTTCTGTGGGCTTAAGCTGCTTCTGTGGGCTTAAGTTGCTTCTGTGGGCTTAGCGACCGGAAGAAGCGGTTGGATGACCTGAATGAGCGGTTGAATGACCAGCAGAAGCGGTTGACGGGCCTGTCGAACCACCACGGTCAGCCTTGCGGATGGTTTCGTAGTAGTCATGGCGGGCGGGATTCTCCGGAAACCAGCCTTTCAGGACACGCCGCTCCTGCTCGAACATCTCCTTGATGCCCCAGAAGCAGGAAAAGGCGGCGGCGCCGAGGATCGTTGCGACGACATCGTTATCCACGAATATGGACGCGGCGACAAAGGCCAGCCCCGCAAGCAGAAACAGCCACCAGCTCCCCTTGCCCCAATAATATTCCATCTTGATCACTATAGGATGGCACACTCCGATGATAAGGAACGTGGCCGCCCCGACGATTATTCCGCTGAAGTTCATGTCCCAAAAAATTTTGAGGACAAATTTACGAAAATTATCTTGATTCCCGCAGCCATTCTTTTGGTACATCCAGTACTTCCCGCACCGCACTTCCCCGCCGTTCTTCCCGCACCGTTTCCCACCGTTCTTCCCGCACCGTTTCCCACCGTTCTTCCCGCACCGTTTCCCAGCTTATGCCATAAAAACAGAATCCGGTACATCCTGCACTGTGTCCTTGTCTACGCCACAAGACAGAATTACAGCCGAGACACACGTAGGGATGCTCCGGGTGACGTGTTCATTGCAATTCTGCTTACGGCCATTTCCTCCGAACCCTCCTGCAATCCATCCTGCGAACCATCTTGCGAACCCTTCTGCAATCCATCCTGCGGCACTGCTAGGGCTAGTTTTCAGCCTCTGTCCATAAACAGAATTGCAGCAGATAACAGCGTGGGAAGGGGCTGGGCGGCGAAGCGTGTGCTATTGTTTTCGGTTATCTCCTCCGATCATTCCTAACAAACAATTTGCCATTGGAGTCTACACGTAACTCATGCGTGA
>ENA-OUQG01000475-OUQG01000475.1-human-gut-metagenome-genome-assembly--contig:-NODE-475-length-24436-cov-8.565112_pt1 | contig 24436 bp, 19 predicted proteins | sample MGYA00237943_ERZ548823 | MGnify/ENA primary metagenome ERZ548823 (study PRJEB26490, sample SAMN05194731) | human gut metagenome | biome: terrestrial biome; feature: human-associated habitat; material... | reverse complement strand
TGAGCTGCGGGAAGTTCAGGCGGATGGACTTGCCGTCGTTCTGCGGGTTGATGCCGAGGTCAGACTCCTGAATAGCGCGCTCGATGGGCTTGAGGGCCGTGCCGTCCCAGGGGGTGATGACGAGCTGGCGCGGGTCGGGAGAGGCGATGGCCGCGATCTGCTGGATGGGCGTGGGAGAGCCGTAGTAATCGACGCTGATGCGGTCGAGCACGGCGGCGTTGGCACGGCCTGCGCGCACGGAACCGAAGTCCGCGCTCACAGCGTCGATGCTCTTTCTCATTTTGTCGGAATAGACCTTGTAATCTTCTTTATTCATGGGGAAACCTCCTCAAAAATTTTGATGTATTGCCGCGGATGCGGTTTTGCGCTCAGTTTTCGCCGACGATGGTGCCGATCTTTTCGCCCTGCACCGCGCGGATGATGTTCTCGGGGTCCTTGAGCGCGAAGACGAGAACAGGAATGTGGTTGTCCATCGAGAGGGACGTGGCCGTGGAATCCATGACGGCAAGATGCTGGGCAAGAACCTCTTCGTAGGTGATGGCGTCGTACTTGACGGCGCTCGCATCCTTGGCGGGGTCGGCGCTGTAGACGCCGTCGATGTTCTTGGCAAGCAGGATCACATCGGCGTTGATCTCCGCCGCGCGGAGCACCGCCGCAGTGTCGGTCGAGAAGAAGGGCGAGCCGATGCCGCAGCCGAAGAGCACCACGCGGCCCTTTTCAAGGTGGCGGATGGCACGGGCGCGGATGTAAGGCTCGGCGACCTCGCGGATCTCAAGCGCGGTCTGCACGCGCACGTCGACGCCCTTCTGCTCCAGAACGTCCGCCACCGCCATGCAGTTCATCGCCGTTGCCAGCATGCCCATATGGTCGGCACGGGTGCGCTCGATGTAGCCCTCGCCGTTTTTCACGCCGCGCCAGAAGTTGCCGCCGCCGATGACGACGCCCATCTGCACACCCATGTCCGTGCACTTTTTGATGACGTCGCACACCTTGGAAACGACGTCGAAGTCGAAGCCGAAGTGCTTGTCGCCCGCCAGCGCCTCACCGCTGATCTTGAGCAGCACGCGTTTGTACTTCAGTTGAGCCATGCTCATCCATCTCCCCTTTCAGGAAATCGTTCTCAGAATTTCACAAACTATATTTTAGCGTATTTTTCTTCTTTTGTATAGAGGGAGAGGCGTAAACTTTTTTCATAAATTCCGCTCCTCCTTTTTGGGCAAGTTGGACCCTAAGCGCAAGGCACAAAAAAGCAGCCGCAGTTGCGGCTGCTTTTCGCTTGCTGTATCTTTTACGAAATGCCCTTGATGCGGATAAGTTCCTTCAACAGCTCGACCGTTCCCTCAATGCCGAGCAGGCTCGAATCGATGCAGATGTTGTAGCTCTTCGCGTCGCCCCATTCCTTGGCGGAGTAATAGTTATAGTAGGACGCGCGGGACTTGTCGGTCTTCTTGATGCGGTCCTTCGCCTCGTTCTCGCTGACGTTGTTGCGCGCAGCAACACGCTTGATACGGCTCTCAAGCGGCGCGGTGATAAAAACGTTGATCACATCGTCGCGATCCTTGAGCGCATAGTCCGCGCAGCGGCCGATGAGGACGCAGGGACCCTTGTCGGCAAGCTTTTTGATCGTATCGTAGGTCGCAAGGTAGACCTGCTGCTCAATGGAGCCCTTGGGCGTCACATGATTCATCGAGAAGGAATACGGGTCCATCGCGATGGAGTAGAGAAAGCTCTTGGGGCGTTCGTCAAAGGAGCGGAACAGCTCCTCGCAAAGCCCGCTTTCCTCCGCCGCTTCCTTGAGCAGCATATCGTCGTAATAGGCAATGCCGAGCTGCTGGGCCAGCATCGTGCCGATCTCGCGGCCGCCGCTGCCGTACTGTCTTCCAACTGTAATGACCATAATGATTCCTCCTTTTCGCGCCAATGAAACAAAAGTGGTGCTACTGATATTATAGCACCACTTTTTGCATCAGGCAATCTTTTTTGTTGTTAGAATCACGTAAAAGGATGGATCAGAAGTCGATCTCCTGCCCGAGACGGCGATACATCGTCTTTTTCACGGCGCGGAAAATGTTCTCATAGCCTGTGCAGCGGCAGAGATGGCCGGAGAGAAGCTTGCGCAGCTCATCGTCCGAATAGAGCTTGCCGCTCTCTAAGATCTCAACCGCAGTCATGATGAAGCCCGGCGTGCAGAAGCCGCACTGCACGGCCGTTTCCTCAAGAAAGGCCTGCTGAATGTCGCTCAGCTCGCCGTCCTCCCCCATCAGGCTCTCGAGCGTGCGGATGTGTTTTCCCTCTGCCCAGACGGCAAGATAGATGCAGGAATTGAAGGCCTCGCCGTCGATAAGGACGTTGCACGCGCCGCACTCGCCGACCTCGCAGCCTTTTTTTACGGAGGTCATGTGGTAGTCGTTGCGCAGCATATCAGTGAGTGATGCGCGCACGTCGACCATTTTTTCAACGTCCTTGCCATTTAAGTTGAATCGCACCAGCTTGTACTGACTCATTCGATGACACCTCCCGCCCGTTTGATGGATTCGATCAGGCAGCGCTTGGCCATTTCCACGGCGATGTGCTCGCGGAAGGCCTTGGAGGCGCGCCAGCTGTCGCGCGCGTGGATATCCTTCAGCACGGCGAACGAAAACTCTTCCGCCGTCTCAAGTGTCAAGGGTTTATCCTTGGCAGCTTCTTCCGCGCTTGGGCAGCGCATCGGCACGGGGCCAGCCACGCCGTAGGCAATGCGGGCGCGCGCGATGGTCTTCTTGTCGGGTGACAATTGCACGTTCACGCTGCACCCGAGCGTTGCAATGTCCATGGCGTTGCGCATGGCGTATTTAATGTAGTGGCCATAACAGTTTTCGTAGCTTGCCTTCGGGATGAGAATGGCGGTCTGGATCTCGCCGTCCTCCGCGCGGATGTCGACCTGCCCCGCTTTGATGTAAAAGTCCTTGATGGGCAGGCGGCGGATGCCGCTTCTTCCCGTCAGTTCAACGATGGCCTCCCACGCGTGCAGCGTGGAGGCGGAGTCCGCGCTCGTCACGCCGTTGCAGGTGTTGCCGCCGATGGTACCGATGTTTCGGATCTGTGGGCCGCCGACCTGATCGACCGCCTCGCCGAGGACACCCATGTACTTTTGAATGATGGGGTCGCGCGTGATGTGAGAAAAGCTCGTGAGCGAGCCGATGCGGATGTTTTCCTCCTCGTCGATCGTCACGCCGCGCAGCTCGTCAAGGCTGTAGATGGAGATCAGCTCTTTTCCGGCGCGCTTGCCCTCGCGCATCTGCACGAGCACGTCGCTGCCGCCGGCGATGATCTGCGCCTCGGGATGCTCCAGGCGGAGGGCGATGGCGTTTTCAACGCTTTCCGCCTCGTAGAGCGCTTTCATATCATACATGGCTCACTTTTCCTCCTTCCAGCTGTCGCGGATGAGTCCCGCACGGCTGAACTCGGCGTACAGGACGTGGGGCGTGATGGGAATGGTGTCGATGGCAACGCCGGTGGCGTTGTAGATGGCGTTGCGGATGGCGGGCGCGCCCGAACAGGCGGGCGGTTCGCCGAGCGCCTTCGTGCCGAACGGCGAGGTCGGCTCCGGATTTTCGACAAACTGCGCCTCGAGGTGCGGATGATCCATCACGGTCGAGAGCTTGTAGTCGAGCAGGTTGTTGTTGAGGGGCTTACCCGTCTTCTCGTCGAAGAGGAGCTGCTCGCTCAGACCGAAGCCGATGGCCATGGACATACCGCCGTGCACCTGCGCTTCCGCAAGGGCGGGGTTGATGAGATTTCCGCAGTCGTGGACGTTGATGATATCCTTGAGCGTGACCTTGCACATCGGGATATCGACCTCGACCTCGGCAAAGGTGCAGCCGAAGGAATAGGCATTGTTGCGGATGGTGTAGGTCGACTCGGCGGTGATGTGCTCGGAGTCCGCGGCGTTGTACTGTGCCGTCATCGCAAGTTCCTTGAGCGACATGAGCACCGCGCCGTCGCCAATGCGGATGATGTTTCCGTCGACAATGTCCATATTCGAAACTGCCTGACGGGTGAGCTTTGCCGCGTAAGCTAAAATCTTCTCGCGCAGGAGCGCCGCCGTCTGGCGGATGGAGAAGCCCGCAACGTAGGTCTGGCGGCTTGCGTAAGCGCCGAGGCCCGTGGGCGTAATGTCCGTATCCTGACAGGAGACAACGCGCACGTCGCGGTAGCTTGCAAGGCCGATGGCCTCGGCGGTCATCTGCGCATAGGCCGTGTCCGCGCCCTGTCCGATCTCCGTCTCGCCGCACTGCATCGTCACCGTTCCGTCAAGGTTCAAAAGCATCCGGTTGGAGGAGGTCTCCAGCGAAATGGGATAGACCGCCGTATTGTACCAGAAGGCCGCAACGCCGATGCCGCGGCGGATGGGGCCGGTGTCGCTTGCAAATTCCTTCACCTTGCGGTCGTAATCGATGTAGGCCTTGCCCTTTTCAAGGCAGTCGCGGAAGGAATCGTAGTAGTTCGTATTGCCCGAGAAGCCGTCGTGGAAGCCCTTGGGCATGATGTACTTCATGCGGTATTCGAGCGGCTCGATGCCGACGGCCTTCGCGCACTCGTCGATGTTTGCATCGTCCGCGAACGAGGCCTGCGGCATACCGTAGCCGCGCATCGCGCCCGCGGCGGGACGGTTGGTGTAAACGGTGTAGGCGTCGCCCTCAAAGTTGTCGCAGGGATAGATCTGCGGGAACGAGCCCATGGCCTTGGCAACGATCGAATGGCCGTGCGAGGCGTAAGCGCCCTGATTGGAGAAGCACTCGACCTTGCGCGCGGCGATGGAGCCGTCCTTTCTGAGCCACGTGATGATATGGAAGCGGATGGCATGGCGCACGCGGTTAGAGACGAAGGTCTCCTCGCGCGAGCAGTCGATGCGCACGCAGCGCCCTGCGACCTGCGTGGAGCACCATGCGCACAGCGGCTCGTAGAGCGCGTCCTGCTTGTTGCCAAAGCCGCCGCCGATGTAGGGCTTGATGATGCGCACGTCCGCCCACGGACGCCCAAGCGCCTGACCGACGATGCGGCGGATGATGTGAGGGATCTGCGTGGAGGAAACGACGACGATGCGCCCGTTTTCCTCGTAGGCATAGCAGCCGTGGTTTTCAATGTGACTGTGCTGCACGGTGGGGGTACCGTACCAGCCCTCGACCTTGATGAGTCCGGGCTCCTGGATGGCCTCCTGATAATTTCCCTTGCGGATGTCCGTATGCTTTAGGATATTTCCCGGGAAATTCTCGTGAATGAGCGGCGCGTCCTCTTCCATCGCCTTCTGCACGTCGAGCACGAAAGGAAGCTCCTCGTATTCGACCTTGAGCGCACGCACGCCCTGCATGGCCGAAACCTCGTCCTCCGCGATGACGACCGCAACGTCGTCGCCATAATAGCGCACATGGCGGTTTAAGAGGTTGCGGTCGGCCACATCCTGATGCCCCGGATCCATCGACCAGGGGTGTCCCGCCGTCGGGAAGCAGTGCCCGGGCACATCGAAGCAGGTCAGCACCTTCACAACGCCGGGGATCTTCTCCGCCGCCGATTTGTCAACCGACTTGACAAAGCCGTGGGCGATGGTCGAATGCTTGATGCGCGCGTACAGCGCGCCGGCAGGCATCCGATCCTCGTAGTATTTGGTGCGTCCGGTGACCTTGTCGAACGCATCGACGCGGATCTCACTTTTTCCTACTTTGCTCATCTTGCTTACCTCCTATGAAAGAGCGCCGCCCTGCGCGGCGGACGCACAGCCTGCTTTTCCTAAGATTTTAGCACGACTTGCACAGTTTGTACAGCCATTAAGTCGTGCAGTTTAGAGAAAGTGTCATGTTTTTCTGCTTGCTCTGCTCGCTTTCCTTTGCTATAGTGGAGAAAACGAACGCTCAGAAAGGGATGATCGCGGTGCGGGAGGAACTGAGAGTCGGCTGCCTGCTCATGGCGGCCGGAAACGCTGAACGCTTCGGCGAAAATAAACTGCTCTGCGCGGTATGGGACGGGAGATCGCTCATTGAGCATGCGCTGGATGCGATCCCGCGCGAATGCTTTGCGCGCGTGCTCGTCGTCACGCAGTATCCGGAGATCACGGCGCTTGCGAAGGCGCGCGGCTTTGAAACGCTTCAAAATGAGCATCCCGGGCGCGGCCAGAGCGAAACGATCCGTCTCGGTACACGCGCGCTTTCTGATTGCGGCGCCATCTGCTTCATGGTTGCCGACCAGCCGCTGCTGCGGCGCGAGACGCTCGCGCGCGAGGTCGATTTCTTTTCGTCGCACCGCGAGCACATCGTCGCGCTCGGGCACAACGGCGTGCGGGGCAATCCCTGCCTCTTCCCCGCCCGCTTCTTCCCTGAGCTTCTCGCGCTCGAGGGCGATGTGGGCGGCGGCGCGGTCATCCGAAAGCACTTAGATGAGCTTCTGCTCTTCCCTGCCGACGAGCGGGAGCTGCGCGACGCGGATACGAAGGACGCGCTCGCGGCGCTCACATCTTTGTGATCTCGCCGCGAAGGTCGCGCTCCATGAGCTGCTTGACCGTCTCCTTGTCGTAACCGCAGGAGAAGAGATAGTAAAGCTTTGCAACGGCGGCCTCTGTCGTCATGTCAAGGCCGCTGACCGCGCCCGCGCGCTTGAGCGCGCTCGATGTTTCGTAGGTGCCGAGCGACACCGCGCCCTGCGGGCACTGGGAGCAGACCGTGAGCACCGTGCCGTTCTGGAAGGCCTTGCGAATGATGGGCAGCAGCGTGTCCCCGTCGCCGGGGATGTTGCCCGCGCCGAAGGTCTCGATGACGATGCCGCGCAGCTTTTCAGTCATGATGGACTCAAAGAGCGAAAACTGGATACCGGGAAAGACCTTGATGACCCCGATGGGGATCGAGTCGAGCGTCTGGAGCTTCAGCCCGCCCTTCTGCCTCGGCAGGAGGGCGGCTTCATTGTATCGGATGGCGATGCCGACCTCGGCAAGGCTCGAATAATTGGGCGAAACAAAGGCGATGAGCCCGTCGGCGGAGTACTTCGTCGCGCGGTTGCCGCGCAGCAGCTTTCCGCCGAAGTAAAGGCACACCTCTCGCACGACGCCCTCCCCCGCAATGAGCAGCGCGGTGATGAGATTGTCGCGTCCGTCGCTGCGGATCTCGCACAGCGGGATCTGCGAGCCTGTGAGCACGACGGGCTTATCAAGCCCGCCGAGCATGAACGACAGCGCTGAGGCCGTGTAGGCCATCGTATCCGTTCCGTGCAGGACAACGAAGCCGTCGTAGTTGTCGTACTGCTGCGCGATCAGCTCCGCGATGCGGTTCCACTCGTGCACGGTCATATTGGAGGAATCCAGCAGCGGCGAAAGCTCCATAAAATCCCACGCGGGCATTTCAGGCGAATGAAGGTCTGAAATGGCGTCGAGCGCATTGCGGAAATAACCCGAGCGCGGCGCGTAGCCGTTTTCGCTGCGCGTCATGCCGATCGTGCCGCCGGTATAGATCATGAGAACGTGTTTCATCAATCTCTCCTGATAATTTTATTTTTTATACGGGGTATGGTCGAGCGGCAGGCTGCGCCGGCGCTCGCCGTCATAGCGGAAATAGGCGTCCGCGATCGCAGGCGCTGTGGGGATGGACGTGATCTCGCCGATGCCGATGGCGCCGTTGGCAAGGTTGAGTCCGGGCTTGTCGACGACGATGGCCTTGATCTCAGGGATCTGGTTGGCGCGGAAGAGGCCGAGCATACCGTACTTCGCCGTGGGCTTGCCATGGTCGAGCGGGAACTTCTCCGTCAGGGCGAAGCCCATGCTCATCACAACGCCGCCCTCGATCTGCCCCTCGCAGGAGAGCGGATTGATGGCCTTGCCGACGTCGTGCGCGGCGACCATCTTTTTGATGAGGCCCGTCTCCTTGTCGAGGATGCACATCTGCGTGGCGTAGCCGTAGGCCACATGGCTCACGGGGTTCGGAACGCTTGAGCCGAGGGGGTTCGTCTTGGCGTAATACTCGCCGTAGAACTCCTGCCCCTTGAGCTCATCAAGCGTCTGATTCTCCATCGCGTCGCGCAGCAGGAGGCAGGCGCGGCGGCAGGCCTCGCCGGTGATAAGCGTCTGGCGCGAGCCGGAGGTATCGCCGCTATCGGGCGAAAGGGTGCTGCTGCGCTCGTAAACGATCTCGTCCGGCTTGAGGCGCGCGTTCGTCACGACCATCTGCACGAGCACCGTGCCGAGTCCCTGACCGATGCACGACGCGCCGGTGCGGATATGCACCTTCCCATCCTCGCCGACGACGAGCTTGCAGCGCCCATAGTCGGGAAGGCCAACGCCAACGCCGGAATTCTTCATCGCGCAGGCAAGGCCGACCGGGTCGCCGTTTTTGACCGCTTCATCATAGTAGGGCTTGATGGCCTCGAGCGTTTCGACAAGGCCGGTCTCCGCCCCCACGATCTGCCCGTTCGGCAGCACTTCGCCGGGACGGATGGCGTTGCGCAGGCGGATCTCCCACGGGGAGATGCCGACAAGGTCTGCCATCTCGTTCAAAAGTGTCTCCGTTGCAAAGCAGGTCTGCGTCACGCCGAAGCCGCGGAACGCGCCCGCGGGCGGGTTGTTCGTGTAGTAGGCGTGACCCTCGATCTCAAAATTTTCGTAGTGGTAAGGCCCTGCCGCGTGCGTACAGGCACGCTCGAGCACCGGGCCGCCGAGGGAAGCGAAGCCGCCCGTGTCGGACACGACCTTTGCCTTCACGCCCTGAATGATGCCGTTTTCGTCGCAGCCCATCGTAAAGTCCATCCACATCGGGTGGCGCTTGGGGTGGACGAGGATGGATTCCTGCCGCGAGAGCTTTACCTTCACCGGCACGCGCGCGATGTACGCGATGAGCGCGGCGTGGTGCTGCACGGACATATCCTCTTTTCCGCCGAAGCCGCCGCCGACGAGCATATTCTCCACCTGACAGTGGGCAAAGTCGACGCCGAGCATCGCCGCGCACTCATGCTGGGTGGTGTGCGCGCTCTGATCGGTGGTCAGGAGCTTGACGCCGCCGTTGTCAAGCGGAATTGCTACACAGCACTCGGGCTCCAAAAAGGCGTGCTCTGTCCACGGGGTCTCAAACTTTTCGTGTAAAACGTACTTGGAATGTTTGATTGCCTCGTCGGCGTTGCCGCGCGAGACATGGCGGTGCGCCTGCACGTTGCCGCGGTTGCCCATGACGACCTCTGGCGCGCCGGGGGCCGACGCCTCTTCCGGGCTGTGAACTGCCGGCAGCTCTTCGTAGACGACCTGCACGAGCTTTTTTGCCTGCTCGAGCGTTTCCTGATCGCGCGCGCAGACGAGCGCCACCGCGTCGCCGAGGTACTGCGTGATCTCCCCTTCGCCGACGAGCGTTGGCTGATCCTTCTGAATGTGGCCGACATTCTGCTGGCCGGGGATGTCCTTCGCCGTCAGCACGCAGACGACGCCGGGAAGCTCCTCCGCCTCCTTCGTGCGGATGTAGAGCACGCGGGCGCGCGGGTACTTGCTGCGCACGGCGCCGCCGTAGCACATCCCGTCGACATAAACGTCGTCGGGATATTTTCCGTAGCCCTGCACCTTTTCGGCAACGTCGATGCGGCGCACGCGCGAGCCGATACGAAAATCCTGCTCCTGCGCTTCCGGGAGCTTTCCCTCGCGGAAGATCTTCGCGGCAAGCAGAATGCCGTCGATGATCTTGACATAGCCCGTGCAGCGGCAGATGTTGTTGCGGATGGCAAACGCCGCCTCCTCGCGCGTGGGATCGGGGTTCTGATCCAACAGCGCCTTGGCCGAAATGACCATGCCGGGAATACAGAAACCGCACTGCACAGCCCCCGCCTCTCCGAAGGCATAGGTGTAGACCGCCTTTTCAAAGTCGGAAAGGCCCTCGACGGTAAGGATATTCTTCCCCTCGAGCTTGTCCGTCTGCGGGATGCAGGCCTTGGTGGGCTTGCCGTCGATGAGGACGTGACAGGTGCCGCACGCACCTTCGCTGCACCCGTCCTTCACGCTCGTCAGGTGCAGCTCATCGCGCAGGAAGCGGATGAGCTTTTGATTTTTCTCCGCCGTGACCGGCGTTCCGTTGACAACAAATCCTGCCATCTCAGCACCTCTGTCAATCAAAATCACAATTATTACAAATATTTTGGTTGCCTAACTAATTTTATTGTACTACAAGTACAAGCAAGATGCAACTAAAATTCTAAATTCCGATATTCTATTTTGAAAACTACGGATTTTCTTGCCAACTCTTGACAAATTCCAACGTTCGCGCTAAGATGTCGCCGTACCTGCAAGGGGCGCTGGCGCAAGCTGGCTGTGATGCGGCGTATTGCCGTCGCGGTCCCTCAGACCTGATCCGGGTAATGCCGGCGTAGGAATGCAAAGCATCTTGCCTAACTTTGCACCGTGACGTCGACGCCGCGGTGCTTTTTCATGCCGCGGCGCGGACAGGGATCACATTTTCTTTAGGAGGAATCCCACCATGAGCAACACATCCAGCAAGTCCAACACCCGCCGTCTGGCGGAGGGCGGCATCTGCATCGCCCTCGCACTCGTTCTGAGCTACATCAAGATCCCCATCGGCCTTTCGTTCGGCGGCTTCGGCGGCTCGATCAACCTTGTCATGATCCCGCTGATCCTCTTCGCCGCGCGCTGGGGCGCGCCCTGGGGCCTGCTCGCCGGTTTCGCTTTCGGCACGCTCAAGTATTTCTTTGCCGAGGGCTTCGCTGTGAGCTGGGTCTCCATCATCTTCGACTATTCCTTTGCCTATGCCGCCGTCGGCCTTGCAGGCGTCCTGCGTGCCAAGGGCAGCAACTACTCCAAGCTCCCCCTCGCCGCGCTCGTCGGCTGCCTCGGCCGTTTCGTCATTCACTTTATCTCCGGCGTGACGGTCTATGCCCAGTACATGCCCGAGGAATTCATGGGCATGACCATGACGTCTCCCGTGTTCTACTCCGTGCTGTACAACGGCACGTATATGCTGCCCAATACCATTCTCGCCGTTGTCATCTGCGCGCTGCTCATCAAGCCCGCGGCAAAGCTCCCCGCAGCGGAGTAATCAAACGCGGCAAGCACCCAAAGCAAGCAAAACGGACCATCTCTTTTCCGAGATGGTCCGTTTTTTATCTTGCGCGGGGCGCAGAGCCTCACTTCTTGCGCTCAAGGAGCTTCTGGTACTGCTCGGAGATCCTGCGGCGCAGGTTTTCAAGCTCGCGTCCGCCCTCCTCCTGCGTGTTGAGGACGAAGTTCTTCGTGCCGAGGCGGAAGAAGATCTTGAACATCTCACTCACCATGCGGCGGCTCTCGCGGTCGAGATTTTTATAGGTCTTGAGCATGGCGGACGCGCTCTTGAGTTTTTCCTCATTGAGTTCGCTGAGCGTTTTCGCGCCCGTCGCGGTAAAGACGCTGTAGAGCGCCTCGGCCAGCGCCTCGCGCTGCTGGGTATTGAGCGAATCCGCCCAGGACGAGAGCGCCTCGTCCACGAGCTTTCCATCGCGGGAGAAATCGTCCAGATGCACGAACTGCGTGCCCTTGACCTGCCAGGAAAAGCCGTCGTGCTGGTAGAGCCCGTCATAGGTCGAATAGACGACCTGATAGTGCTTTTCATGCTCCATGAGCATCCCGACGACGGAGGTCTGCGGCAAAACCGTGTGGATGCGGCCCGCAATGCGCTTGTGGCCCGGTGTCTTGCTGATATCCCAGATGAAGCCGGGGCCGTCGTTGTTGTGCACGGCGACGATGCGCTCCTGAATGTCGCCGCTGCTTTTTGCGGCGCTGTAGACGGCGAGATTGCCGCCCTTGGAATGTCCGCCGATGCGGAGGGTCTTCTCCGGGTACTGCCGCGCGATGCGCGCGACATAGTCGACCGCCTGCTTCTGCGAGGGGATCTCTTCAAGAAAGCTCATGTTGAGGTCTTCCTTCCACCCGACGATCGTATCGTCCGTGCCGCGGAAGGAGATATAGATGCTGCCGTTGCCGAGGTCGATCGTCAGCGCCGAGAACTGCTCTTCTACCTCGTCGTCAAGAAGCGCTTCGTAGCCGTTGAGGGTCATGCCGCAAAAGCGTGGGCTCGCCATCAGCTTTCTGAGCATCTGGGAGATCCCGTCGGGCACGAGAACGCCCATATCGACGTCACGTCCGCCGTGGCGGGCGAAGAACGCCTCCGCCGCCTCATTCAGCCTGACGCCGCGCCCGACTTCGGGCGGCGGCACAATGCCTTCAAAATCGACGAAGCTCAGCTCCGCGAGAATGAGCGCGTCCACCTCGTTGAAGGGAGACACCGCGAGCGTAAGGTCGCCGCGCCAATCAAGATAATCCATCAGATTTGCCATTTGTTTCCTCCGCTTCCGTCCTGTTTGCCTTTGGTATCGTATGCCGCGCAAAGCCGCTGCGCCACAGGCGCTGCGCGCGCTTCATGAGTGCTTCGCGCGTATTTTCGAGTTTTTCCGCCGCGACCTCGTCGAGCAGCCGCGCGAGCACCGCGCCGATCTCGCGCCCGCGATAGCCGAGGGCGGCAAGCTCCTCCCCGCCGAGCGCAAGCTCATGCACCGAGCAGCAGGCGTTTTCGGCAACGAGCGCGTCATAGACCGTCTGCGCCGCCTGCCACGGCTGCCGCGCAAGGCTTGGCCCGTCCGGTGTCTTGGCGGCGTTGTCTGCGTACTTGGTCAAAAGGAGATCTGCCGTCACTTCCCTGCCGCGCTTCGCCATCTCGCGGTGGATCGCCGCGCGCTCGGGAGGAAAGAGATCGTCAAAGCACGCAAGACGTGCGCGCACGCCGTCGCGCAGCGCCTTTTCAAAGTGCAGCCGCGCCATGATCTCCTCCGCCATTTGAGCGGAAATCGCCGTGTGGCCGTAAAAATGTCCGATACCTTGCTCGTCAAACGTCCGGCACAGGGGCTTTCCGAGGTCGTGAAAGAGCATCGTCCAGCGCAGCGCCCGCGTCGGCGGAACGGCGGCGACGGCGCGCGCCGTATGCTCCCAGACGTCAAAGCTGTGATGTGGATTGCGCTGGTCAAAGCCCACGCAGGGCAGGATCTCCGGAATGGGAACACCGAGGATATCGGGAAAATCGAGCAGCGTCTCGGCGACGTTTTCGCCGAGCAGAAGCTTGTTGAGCTCTGCATACACGCGCTCGTGGGCGACACGAGAAAGAAGCGAGCGCGCTTCGTGCGAGGCGCGGGCGGTCTCTTCTTCTGCGGAAAAGCCGAGCACCGAACAAAAGCGCACAAGGCGCAGAATGCGCAGCGCGTCCTCTTCAAATCGCCGCTTCGGCTCGCCGACGCAGCGCAGAACACCCGCTTTCAGATCCGCCTGTCCGCCGTAGGGATCGACGAGCGTGCCGGAGGGCGCAAGCGCGATGGCGTTGACCGTGAAATCGCGCCGGGCAAGGTCTTCTTCAATGCTCGTGCCGAAGGTGACGGAATCGGGGTGACGGTTGTCCCGGTACGCCCCGTCGCGGCGCATGGTGGTCAGCTCAATGGGCATTCCCCCGCTCACGACCGTCACCGTGCCGTGCGGTAAGCCCGTCGGGTGCGCGCTCTCGCCGAAGATGCGCAGCACCTCCTGCGGCGGGGCGTCGGAGGTCATGTCATAATCGCTCGGCTCCTTGCCGCGCAGCATCTCGCGCACGCAGCCGCCGACAAGGTAGGGAGAATACCCCGCGCTTTGCAGCGTTTGGATGACAGTTTTGACTTCTTTTGGCAAAAAGCCCATCGTTTCCTCCGCAAAAATCGTGTTTTTAGGATTGCACTCCGTTCTTTCGTATATTATAATAGAAAATCTGTAAAAAGTAAATCTCCTGTGCACTGCGCAAGGAAAGGATTTGATACCATGAATAACCAAAAGGACATTTTCTCCTATCTCGTCCCGGGAAAGTGCGTGCATCTTGCGGGCATCGGCGGCGTTTCGATGAGCCCGCTTGCGGAAGTGCTGCACGGCATGGGGCTTAAAGTGCAGGGCAGCGACATGAACGGCGGCCCCGCCGTCGAGCATCTGCGCGCGCTTGGCATCCCTGTCGCCATCGGCCACGCGGCGGACAATCTCGGTGAGTGCGACTTTGTCATCCGCACCGCCGCCATCCACGACGATAACCCCGAGATCTCCGGTGCGGTGACGCGCGGCATCCCCGTTTTCGAGCGCGCGCAGGCCTGGGGCGCGATCATGAAGGGCTACAAGAATGCCCTCTGCATCTCCGGCACGCACGGCAAAACGACGACCACCAGCATGGCAACGCACATCTTCATGGCCGCGCAGAAGGACCCGACCGTGATGATCGGCGGCACCTTGCAGCTGCTGCACGCGGGCTATCGCGTCGGCAAGGGCGACACGATCATCGCCGAGAGCTGCGAATACTGCAACTCGTTTCTGAGCTTCTTCCCCACCGTGGCGGTCATTTTGAACGTGGAGGCCGATCACCTCGACTTTTTCAAGGATCTTGCCGACGTGGAGCATTCCTTCCGCCGCTTTGCAGAGCTCGTCCCCATCGGCGGGCACGTGGTCGCCAATATGGACGATCAGGGCACAAAAGACGCGCTCAAGGATATCTCCCAGCCCGTTTTCTGGTTCAGCTACGACGATCCCGCCGCGCAGTGCCGCGCGGAGAACCTCGTCTGGACGGACGGCCTGCCGAGCTTTGACATCTATATTCGCGGCAGCTACTATGCGCACGTTTCGCTGCGCGTGGGCGGGCGGCACAATGTGATGAACGCGCTCGCCGCGGCGAGCGCCGCGTATCTTCTCGGCGTCAGCGGAGAGGCCGTCGGCCTCGGCCTTGCAACGTTCACCGGCGCGGGCCGCCGCTTTGAGTACAAGGGAAGCTTCCACGGCGCGGACGTCTACGACGACTACGCCCACCACCCCGGCGAGCTGCACGCGCTGCTCGAAATGGCCAAGACGCTGCCTTACAAGCGCATCATCTGCGCCTTCCAGCCCCACACCTACACACGCACAAAGGCGCTGTTCAATGACTTTGTCAGGGAGCTTCTCGTGCCCGACGTGGTCGTGCTGGCGGAGATCTACGCCGCGCGCGAGCAGAACACCATCGGCATCTCCTCGATGGACCTCTGCCGCGAGATCCCCGGCTCTGTCTACTGCCCCACGCTCGACAAGGTGACCGCCGCGCTCGCGCGCATCGCCTGCCCGGGCGACCTCATCCTGACCGTCGGCGCGGGCGATATTTACAAAGCCGGCGAAAAACTGCTCAAAGAGAAAGAAGAGGCGTAAGCATGCTGGTATCCCCGTTCTACAACACTGCGCCGGAGCATGCCTCCGAGCGCGCGATGGCAAGCTACGCGCTGCTTGATTCCCTGCATATCCCCTATCAGCGCATTGAGCATGAAACAGCAGAGACCATGGAGATCTGCGCCGCCGTGTCGGATGCGCTGGGCGTTCGCATCTGCAAGAATCTCTTCCTCTGCAACCGCCAGCAGACAAGCTTTTACCTGCTCACCATGCCCGAGGATAAGCCGTTTCACACCAAGGACCTGAGCCATCAGATTGGCTCGTCGCGTCTCTCGTTTGCGCCGCCTGAAAAGATGGAGGAGCTGCTCGGCTGCTCGCCCGGCTCTGCAAGCGTATTGGGACTGCGCAATGATACCGAAAATGCCGTCCGCCTTGTCATGGACCGGGACGTGTACAGTGCGCCGTATTTTGCCTGCCACCCCTGTGATAACACGCAGAGCCTCAAGTTCAAAACCGAGGATCTGCTGAATGTGCTGCTTCCAAAGCTCGGGCACGAGCCGATCATCGTCGAGCTGTAAGGGGATCAAATGCAAGAAAAGGTTCCGAAGATCACTCTTCGGAACCTTTTATATTAGTTCTTCCACTGTAAGGCGCGCAAGCTTGCCAGCCTTTTCGCCGGAAGCGGTGCAGACGCCCGCGACATAATTGTGAAGGGGCGAAAAGACGAAAACGCACTCATCGGGAAGCGGCGGCACTTCCCTGCCGCGCAGGGCGACGGCGCTGATGCCGCGGCGCTTGCAGCGGCTCTCCCGCCGCACCCAATCTTGCCAGAATGCCGCCTCATCCGATGCGTGAAAGCGCGTGCGCATCCGCTCGCTCATGGGGCGAAGGCGCTCAATGTCCACGCCGATGCTATGGTCGTGGACTGCCAGCAGCACCGCGCCGCGCGAATGGCTCAGGCTAAAAAAAGCGTCGGAACATGACGGAAAATACGGCTTTCCGTGCGCGCCGAAGGCGACCTCGGGCAGCGCTTCCCAGCCGAAATGATCTTGCATGGCGCGGCGCAGCATCTCATAGGCGCAGAGGGACGCATCCCGCTTCCCCCCTTTTTGACCAGCAAGCCGCTCGCGCAGCGCATCCGGAAGGCGCGCAAGCAATGCGTTCGCCTCCCCATCGGACAGCGGCCGCACGGGCGCGAGCATATACAGCTGAATATCCATTGTTCGCCCCTCCCCCGCATTTTCATGTCCTGTTCTATTATAGCGCGGCGGGCGCAGGGCTGTCAAACCAAAGGCCTTTTCACCCGGCAAAAAGTTTTTCAAAAAATTTTGCGCAAAAAGAAGGAAATCATGCTTTTCCGGCGTATATATACTTCTGTCAAGATCGGCACACTGCCGAGCGCTGCGGAGAAAGGAGGACGCCATGGCCTTTGACCGGCAATTTCTGGACGAGCTCATCGCCAGAAACGATATTGTCGACGTTGTCAGCAACTATGTCTCGCTGACGAAAAAGGGCGCGAACTACTTCGGCCTTTGCCCCTTCCACAACGAAAAGACCGGCTCGTTCTCCGTCTCGCCCGACAAGCAGATCTGCTATTGCTTCGGCTGCAAAAAGGGCGGCGGCGTCATCAACTTCATCATGGAGGAGGAGCACCTGTCCTTCCCCGACGCGGTGCGCTTCCTCGCAAAGCGCGTGAATATGACCGTGCCGGAGGAGGAACACAGCGAAGAAAGCCGTCTTCGCTCGCGCATTCTGTCGCTCAACCGCGACGCGGCGCGCTTTTACTACGACCTGCTCCACTCGCCAAAGGGCGAGATCGTGCTCGAGTACATGAGAAACCGCCGCATCACGCCGCGCAACGCGACAAACTTCGGCCTCGGCGCGGCGGCGGACGAATGGACGCTGCTCACCGACGCGATGCGCAAAAAGGGCTACGGCGACGGCGAACTGCTCGCCTCCGGTCTTTCGATTCGAGGGAAAAACGGCGGACTGTACGACAAGTTCCGAAAGCGCCTCATCTTTCCCATCATCGACGTGCGCGGCGACGTACTGGGCTTCGGCGGGCGCATCATCAGCAAGGATGACCCCGGTGCAAAGTACATGAATACACCCGAGACGATCGTTTACAGCAAGCGGCGCGTGCTGTACGGGCTGAACCTTGCCAAAAAGAGCAAGCGCAGCAACATCATTTTAGTCGAGGGCAACATCGACGTGGTGATGCTCCATCAGGCGGGATTTGACAATGCCTGCGCCTCGATGGGCACGGCACTCACGAGCGAGCAGTTGCAGCTCCTCAGCCGCTACACGAAGGAGCTCGTGCTCTGCTACGACAACGACGACGCGGGCAAGATCGCCACGCAGAAGGCGCTGACGCTCCTGAACAACACCGACTTTCAGGTCAAAGTGCTCGAGCTTCCAAAGCGCCTCGTGGACGGGCAGTACATCAAACAGGACGCGGACGATTTCATCAAGTTTCAGGGGCGCGACGCCTTTGAGCACCTGCTCTCTGGAAGTGAGAGCGGGATGGACTTCCGCATGGCGCAGCTTAAATCGAAATTCGATCTCAAGAGCGACGAGGGGCGCATCGGCTACGGCGAATCCGCCGCCGCGCTGCTTGCCGCCGTACCGAACGCCGTCGAGCGCGAAATTTACACGATGCGCGCCGCCGAGGCCGCCGGCATCACGGCCGAAGCGATGAAGCTTGAGGTCGAGCGCGCGCGAAAACGCGCACATTATAAGGAAAGGCGCGAGCAGGAGCGGCGGGACCTCAATCCCGCAACAGCCGCGCAGCCGCGCGAGCGCTCCATCCGCTATACGGACCTGCGCTCTGCGCTCGCCGAGGAAGGCGTGCTGCGATTGCTCACGCTGGACGATTCTCTCTTTGGCGACGATCCGCCCATCCGGGAAGAGGACTTCTCCTCTCCCCTGCTCGGCAGATTGTTTACCGCCCTGCGCGAGCAGCTCTCGCGCACAGGGCAGACCAATATTCCCGCGCTCGCAGAGTTTTTCACGCAGGAGGAGATCAACCACCTGATCGGCATCCTGCAAAAGCCCGAGTCGGTCAAAAACGGCGCGCAGGCGCTGCGGGATTACAGTGCCATCATCCTGGAGCAGGCACGCAAACGTGCGGCGGCAGACGAAGACCCCCTTGCCGCCGCCATGGAAAAGAACAAATATAAGGGTAACGGAGGAAAGCAACCATGGAAGAAAAACAGTTGACCAGCAGAGAGCTGGAGGAGCAGGCCAACGCACTGCTCGCCGAGGCGGATTTTGAGGAGATCAAGCTGCCGAAGAAGGCGAAAAAGGCCGCCGCGGCAAAGAAAGCCGCCGAAGAGGCCGCACAGCCGGAGAAGCCCGCCGAGAAGTTCCCGCCGCTGGATGAAAAGCTGGTCGCCTCCCTGCCCGCCGCGGCGCTGCTGCAGGGCAACGAAAAGCTGATGGACATCTTCGCCAAGGGCAAGGCCAAGGGCAAGCTCAGCTCCGCCGACCTCATGGAGACGCTTGATGAGATGAATCTCGAGAGCGAGCAGCTCGACCAGATCTACGACTCGCTCGAAACGCTCGGCGTCGACATCGGCACCGCCGAGGCCATCGACAGCAGCATCGACGACATGGAGCCGCCGATGGAGGAGATCGCCGAGATCGAAGAAGAGGAGCTCGTCGACCCGAACGAGCTTGTCGACAGCTTCTCGACTGACGACCCCGTGCGCATGTACCTCAAGGAGATCGGCAAGGTCTCGCTGCTGTCGGCGGACGAGGAGATCTCGCTTGCCACCGCCATGTCCGCTGGCGTCGAGGCGCAGCAGAAGCTCGACGAGGCCGAGAAAAACGGCACCGAGCTGAGTGCCGAAGAACTCAAGGCGCTCAAGACCGCCGTGAAGAAGGGCGAACGCTCCAAGCAGCGTCTTGCCGAGGCGAACCTGCGTCTTGTCGTGTCCATCGCCAAGCGCTATGTCGGCCGCGGCATGCTCTTCCTCGATCTCATTCAGGAGGGCAACCTGGGCCTTATCAAGGCCGTTGAGAAGTTCGACTACACCAAGGGCTACAAGTTCTCGACCTATGCAACGTGGTGGATCCGTCAGGCCATCACCCGCGCCATCGCCGATCAGGCGCGCACCATCCGCATCCCCGTGCACATGGTCGAAACGATCAACAAGGTCATCCGCGTCTCCCGCCAGCTTTTGCAGGAGCTGGGCCACGACCCTTCCCCCGAGGAGATCGCCGCCGAGATGGATATGCCCGTCGACAAGGTGCGCGAGATCCTGAAGATCGCGCAGGAGCCGGTCTCTCTCGAAACGCCGATCGGCGAGGAGGAGGACAGCCACCTTGGCGACTTCATCCCCGATGAGGGCGCGAGCGAGCCGAGCGAGGCTGCATCCTTCACGCTCTTGCAGGAGCAACTCGTCGATGTGCTCTCCACCCTCACCCCGCGCGAGGAAAAGGTCTTGAAGCTGCGCTTCGGCATTGAGGACGGCCGTCCCCGCACGCTTGAGGAGGTCGGCAAGGAGTTCAACGTCACGCGCGAACGCATCCGCCAGATCGAGGCCAAGGCGCTGCGCAAGCTCCGCCACCCCAGCCGCAGCAAGAAGCTCAAGGACTTCCTGAACTGATCCATCGGAGGCAAATCGCCGCCCCGCGTTGAGGCGATCGAAGCCCAAATAAACGAAGGCATGTCCCTTCCGGCGCAGAAAGCGCCCGGGGGACATGCCTTTTTTTCATAAAAGCAGCCATCTTGCAGCAGCCCCTCCCGCGCTTTTTTCAGCGCGCAGGCGGTCTTTGCTGCATCTTTAGCTCAGAGCATTTCGATGAACGCGGCCATGCGGGTCTTGAGCTGGCCGACATCGGCCTGAGAGTAGTCCGTTTCGACCACAGCATAGGAGATGCCCTTCTTTTCCTTGACAAGCTTACCGACAAGGCTCGTCTCCACATTGTAGGTGTGACAGGCCTGCAAAACAATATCAACCACGCCGTCGACCTTGAACTCGTCGATCAGCCGCTCGAGCAGCGCGAGGCGGTTGGGGTTGGGCGACATGCACGAGCAGCCGATGTCCATATAGCGGCGCGCAAGCGCGTCGTAAACGTCGGGATTTTCCTCGTCGGTCAGCAGCAGCGGCTTAAGGCCGCTGCAATTTTCAAACGCGACGACGACCGCACCGCTGTCCTCGATGGCGCGGATGACCTTGAGCGCCGCACCGCCGGAGGGCGAGCCGGTGACGAGGATACGGGGCTTTTTGCCCACGTTCTTCCCGGCGGCATAGTCCGATTCGATCATATCGGCCATCTCGTTGATGCGGCCGGGCAGAGACTCGATATCCATGTTGAAGCCGCTGCCGTAAACGGTGTTGACGATATCCAGGCCGCTGACGGGCGCGGGGTCGTTCGCCATCAGGTACTGCAGGCGCACCAGCGCCTTTGTCAGCTCGTTGCGCAGGTGGATCTGAGCGCGGATGGCCTCCTCGGTGATGCTCGTTTCAAACTGCTGCTCGAGCTTTTCCTTGAAGCGGATGATCTCGCGGCGGTACATTGCGACGCCCTCCTCCGACTGGCGGTTGGGCAGCTCCAGAACGTAGACGGGCTTGAACGAGGAAAGCAGCTCGTACATCTTCTTTTTGCCGTCGCAGGTCGTTTCGCCGACGACGAGATCGGAGAAGAAGAAATAAGGGCACTTGTCGGTCTTGGCAAAGCCGTAGCTCGACTTGATGAGCGGGCAGAGATTGCGCGGCAGGTCCTTTTCCGCGTCGGGGATCGTCTCATCCGAGACCGAGCACAAGCCCACCACGGCAGCGCCCATCGCGTTGGCGATCTCTCGGGGAAGATAGGTGCAGAATACGCCGATGATCGGCGTTCCCTCGTCCTTGAGCTTCTTGACGGTCAGAAAGGAAGTGCGGCGCTGGTCCGCGAATTCCTCAAAGATCGCCGGTAAATCCTTTTTGAGTTCTACCATGGTGAAATGTCATCCTTTCTCATTTTATTGATCTGAATGCTATGCTCTGCTTGCCCTGCGGTAGCCGAGCACTGCCGCGCCGATGGCGCCGTTGTACTGGCTGAGCGGATGGGTCTGCACGTCCTGCGTGCCGAGATACTGCGCAAGCGAGGCGCGGATCATCTCCGACCGGGCGAGACCGCCGGAGAAGAAGACGCGCGGCTTCTGCGGCGCGAGCTTTTGCGCGAAGACCGCCGTGCGGCGGCAGATGGAGTGGATGCAGCCAAGGACGATATCGCCCGGCGGCGTTTCCTGCGCAAGAAGGCCGATGATCTCGCTCTCGGCAAAGACGGCGCACATGCTGTTGATGGTCACGGGCGAGGCATACGCAACAAATTCATCGAGCCGGGCAATATCGCTGCCGACGCGCGCCATCGTCATTTCCAGAAAGCGGCCTGTGCCGGCCGCGCATTTGTCGTTCATCAGAAAGTCGCAGACCTGCCCCGCCTCGTTGAGCAGGATCACCTTGCTGTCCTGTCCGCCGATATCGATGACCGTATCGCAGCCGGGACAGAGGAAGGCCGCGCCCGCGCCGTGGCAGGTGATCTCGGTGATGACCTTGTCCGCTTCATCCAGCAGCTCGCGCCCGTAGCCGGTGGCGACGACAAAGGCGGTGTCCTCCGTCTTCATCTCCTCATACAGCCGGCGCATGACCCGGCCGGGGTTGGTGCCGCTCGGCTCCATGCGGCAGGCGATGACCGCCTCCCCGTCAAACAGCGCCGCCTTGGTCATGGCAGAGCCGGAATCAATGCCCATCGTGATCATAGCAGTGCTCCTTTTTTAACTCGCATATCGTATCAATGATAACACCGGGGCCTCCCTTTCATCCAATCGTTTTTTCCATTTTTCTGCATTTTTCTAATTCATTTTCTCAATGGCTGCTGCTAAAATACAAAAAGTGCGCCGCCTGTCAATAAGGCGGCGTCGTTTCGCGAAGCTCGGCGAGAAACCGTCCCAGCGCGGGGTTGGGATTGCCGGTCTGCCATACTGCGATGATCTCTTCCTCCTCCCCCTCGCCAACGAGTGGGACGAAAACGAGGTTGTCGGCGTTGTAGAGCCGGTCGGTGCAGTAATCGGGCAGAAGCGAGACGCCCTCCTCCGCCGCGACCATCATCAGGATGCTCTCGGTATCCGCCGAGCGAAAGAGAATGTTCGGCTTGTAGCCCGCCTCGACATAGCGCTGCATGAAAAAAGCGTCGCCGTAAGAGTCGGGCGCGGCGTCCGGTGACATATATAAGATATTCTCCCCGCGCAGCTCCCTGCGCGTGATCTGGCGGCGCTGCGCGAGCCGGTGGCCCGCGTAGAGCGCGACGACGAGCCGCGCCTTTTCGACCGTTCGGAACGCGACGTCCTCCTGCGTGCGCAGGTTCGTCGAGTCCCAGGTGAAGATGATGTCATACTCCTGATGCAGCAGTCCTGCGGCCAGCACGTCCGTCGAGCAGCGGTAGAAGGAAATGAGCACGTTGCTGTTCTTCTGGTGAAAGTGGCGCATCAGCACCGAGAGGTCGCTGCGCTCGTAGCCGCGCACATAGCCTACGCGCAGCGTGCCGGTCAGGCCCGTTGCCGCGTCGTGCACGCGCTCCTGCGCACTGCTCATACGCTCTAAGATCGCCTTTGCGTCCAGAAGGAAGGATCGCCCCGCGCTCGTCAGGCTCACAGGGCGGGTGCTGCGGTCGAACAGCTCGCAGCCAAGCGTCTCCTCCAGCAGATGGATCTGCTGTGTCACGGCGGTCTGCGAGATGTAATACTGCTCCGCCGCCTTTGTGAAGCTGCGGTGCTCCGCCGCGGCAACAAAATATCTCAGCTGATTTCGATTCATGCACGCCCCCATAACATAAGTTTTACTTATTATATCATCAAGGAATCGGTCTTGTAAAGCGTCGTTTCCTGCGGTAAGATAAGCGCAACGTTCATCTCTCATTCATATTTCATAAGCGAGGTATCTATCATGAAACGCGAATCCTTCCGCTCCCGGCTGGGCTTTCTGCTCGTCAGCGCCGGCTGTGCCATCGGTATCGGCAACGTCTGGCGCTTCCCCTATGTGACAGGCAAAAACGGCGGCGGTTATTTTGTTCTCTTCTACATTCTGTGCCTGCTCATCATGGGCGTTCCCGTGCTGACGATGGAGCTTGCCGTCGGACGGGCGAGCCGCAAGAGCGCCATCCTCTCCTATAAAACGCTGGAAAAGCCCCGCGCCAAGTGGCACATCCACGGCTGGTTCTGCCTGATCGGCTGCTATCTTCTGATGATGTACTACACGACGGTTTCCGGCTGGATGGTGAGCTACTTCTACCGCTTTCTGACCGGCAAGTTCTACGCCGGGATGCCCGCGGAGGACGCCTCCGCCGTATTCGGCGAGCTGCTGTCAAATCCCACGGAAATGGGCGGTCTGGCCGTCGCCATCGTCATCATCGGCTTCATCGTTTGCAGCCGCGGCCTGCAAAAGGGGCTTGAGCGCGTCTCCAAGGTCATGATGCTCGCGCTGCTCGCGCTCATCCTCATTCTCGCCGGTCACAGCCTGACGCTCTCCGGCGCGGCGGAGGGCATGAAGTTCTACCTGCTTCCCTCGCTTGATTCCATCCGCGAAAACGGCCTGCGCAGCCTCATCACCGACGCGATGAATCAGGCCTTCTTCACCCTCTCGCTCGGCATTGCGGCGATGGAGATCTTCGGCAGCTACATGTCCGACGATCACACGCTTGCCGGTGAGTCCATCCACATCTGCGCGCTCGATACGTTCGTTGCGCTCATGGCCGGCACGATCATCTTCCCCGCGTGCTTTTCCTATGGCGTCGCGCCCGACAACGGCCCGTCGCTCCTCTTCATCACGCTGCCGCAGGTGTTTGTCAACATGTCGGGCGGCCGCTTCTGGGGCATGCTCTTCTTCCTCTTCATGATCTTTGCCAGCATGTCGACGGTGCTGGCGGTCTTTGAAAACATCCTCGCCATCTGCATGGATACCTTCGGCTGGGACCGCAAAAAGGCAGTGCTCATCAACTGCGTGCTCATCGCGCTTTTGAGCCTCCCCTGCGTCTTCGGCTACAACATCTGGAGCGACTTCCACCCCATCCCCGGCAAGGACGTGCTCGACAGCGAGGACTTCCTCGTGAGCAACCTCCTGCTGCCCATCGGCTCTCTTGTCTACCTTCTCTTCTGCGTCACCAGATGGGGCTGGGGCTTCGACAAGTACCTTGCCGAGGTCAACAAGGGCGATGGCATCAAGATCTCGCCCAAGCTCAAGCCCTATTTCCAGTGGGTGCTGCCGATCCTGATCGTCATCATCCTGCTCC
>ENA-OUQG01000473-OUQG01000473.1-human-gut-metagenome-genome-assembly--contig:-NODE-473-length-24445-cov-3.484420_pt1 | contig 24445 bp, 17 predicted proteins | sample MGYA00237943_ERZ548823 | MGnify/ENA primary metagenome ERZ548823 (study PRJEB26490, sample SAMN05194731) | human gut metagenome | biome: terrestrial biome; feature: human-associated habitat; material... | reverse complement strand
ACCAAGCATTCTCATCGACCGGGGCTTAGATTCATTTACGAAACGAGAGCCTATCGCAATGTCGAAATCGCGAATGGCATTTTCAAGCACAGGTATATATTCAGGTAGATGCTGGCCATCTGCGTCAAATTGAATTGCGCAATCATAACCATGTCGATACGCGTATTTCATACCCGCCTGAAACGCACCCGCTAGACCTAAATTTGTCGGCAAATCCAAAAATGGATAGTTGTTTTCGCGGCAAATGCGAACCGTTCCATCTTTCGATCCGTCATTAACGATTAGGTAGTCGACCCCCGGAGCCTTTGCCTCAACCGAATCAATTGTCGCTTTTAGCGATTCTTCTTCGTTGAAAGCAGGGACAATCAGCAGTGTTTTCATCTGAATCGCATCTAACTTTCCCGCAAACTAATTAAACCTTTGCGCTCCCGAATAAACTCTATTAATCATCTTCGCAATCGGTTTTGGCCAAAAACGTTTAAGCATCTCAAGGTCCTCAAGCGTTCTCGCGTTATCCGCGATGCACGCTGAAGTTTCAGACCCATCATGCACACGATGATACATCCTAACATGGGAATCGTACACAAAAGAACCGTCCAACCGGGAAAACCGCTCCCACGCATCCCAATCCAGGTTGCTTCGAAAGCCTTCCCTAAACAAGGGCAGCGCAAGATTATCAACAACATAGGTCACCGAAGGGCAACAGATGGGATTGCCTAAAGACAAAGGCAAACGCTTTACGAATTGAAAAGAGGAAAACCCCTTTAGGCGATACGGCAGCAGCATCAACCTTTTTATGCCAAGCAAACCTGATTTCTTTTTTTTCTCATTCTCGCGTATTTCCCCATAATCACAGAAATAAATAAGCGGATCTGTTGCCGAAGACAGGTGCATCAAAGCAGATTCGGTATATTCCGGCTCGTAAACATCGTCCTGATGAGCAATAGTAACAAACCCACTACCGCAATATGACACCGCACAATTCCAATCATGGGCAATGCCTGGATTTCCGGCATTAATTGCCAATTCGACCTCATATTGATTTGCGATTGATTCAATATATTGATTTGGAGTCGACGTTGAAATTATAATTTTGGATTTAACCGTCTGCGCAAGAAGAGACCGAATGCAGTCGCCCAGATACGGAGACTCGCCGTAAGCACATACGACAAAAGTGTGCATCCTAAGTTTATTCATTATTTCCTTTATCAACCACCAAACATTTTATACCAAACTTTGCTTCGAGGTCTATTGTACCTATGCTCACCGCTCTTTACGTGAAATGAAATTTGCCGCATAACGCTATCAGCCTCCAGCACCGCTTGAATCTAATGGTTCGGTATAATAAAAGCAAAAGAATGACTTACGGAGCTTGTGGAATGCCTTTCAAAGAGTATGAAAACCCAGACGAACTTAAGCATCTTCAGAATGTTACAAAAATCGTAATCGAAGAGTTTATCCGCGTCTGCGACGAGCTAAAAATCGATTATTTCGCGTATGCAGGAACGGCAATTGGCGCAGTGCGCCATCATGGCTTCATCCCTTGGGACGACGACGTAGACGTTGCGCTTCTTAGAAAAGACTATGAGAAATTCCTCCATGATAGCCCCAAAGTTCTTCGGAATTCATTCAGGATCGATAATTCAAAAAGCCAAAAAAATTACCCCTCGCCTTTTTCTTACCTAGCCCTCAAGGGAACACGAAATATCCCTGAATTTTTTGAAAGTTGCGAGTGGAAGCGAACCATCGGTATCGACGTGTTTCCTCTCGACAAAGTGTCACAACACCGCATAAGAAGATTCCATCAAATCAAAGGCACTTTTTTTTGGGCACGTATAGGCTTTTTGAGGGCAACACCTGAACCTTACATTGCTTTTGATGGCATAAAACGATCAATTATTCTTTTCGTTTGCCATTTAGCACATTCCCTGCTTAGCATATTCAGGATTTCCCCTGAATGGATACAGAGGCAATGGGAGCGCTGCGCGAGACTTGCGGAGCACGAAGACGTAGATCTTGTTGCAGACTTCTCCGATAAAAATCCTATAAAATGGTCAGCATCTATTGGTGAACTGTTCCCGACGGTTGAATCGCAATTCGAAGGAATCTGCGTCAAACTCCCACAAAAATGGAACACGCTATTAACCAGGCAATATGGAGAGTACATGAAATATCCGCCTGTTGAACAGAGAAAAAATCATTACCCCATCGAACTTGATTTCGGAATCTATTGATGTCCAGCTCGAACGATGATCGATTAAAGAAGGGATTCATCTGGAATACGGCAGGCTGCATCATCAATGCACTGCAAAGCGTAATTCTCCTTGCTGCAATCACCCGTCTAACCGATGCCTATATCGGTGGTATTTTCTCTATCGCATATGCTATTGGACAACAATATCGTCCGCTTGGAGCCTTTGAAGTCCGTGTGTTTCAAGTTACAGACACAAAGGGTCAGTTCTCTTTTGGAAACTATTTTTCTTTCCGGCTGATAACGAGCAGCGCGATGGTTCTAGCTATCGCGCTGCATTGCCTGCTATGTTACGGAATCGGAAGTGAATCCGTAACGATCGGATCAATCGCTTTACTTAGGGTCCTCGATACAATAGAGGATGTATTCCAAGGAGAATTGCAGAGGCGAAAACGCCTCGATATCGCCGCGAGGGCTTTCACCATTCGCGTAACTGCAACGACGCTTATTTTCATAGCAGCATTTGGCATAACAAGAAATTTGTTGATTGCGTCCTTATTGTCGCTCGCCGTTTCAGCGTTCGTGCTCTATTTCCTCAACATCCCTGCAGCCAAAACCTTCTTCACCATCAAACCAGCGATAACGAAGAGGAAGATAAAGGAGCTCATGGGTGCAAGCACTCCGCTATTTTTTGCGGCTTTCCTATCGAGCTACCTCCCAAATGCTGCAAAATTTGCCATTGATTTCTTTTTAACCAAAGAAGAACTAACCTTCTACACGATCCTCTTCCTGATACCAATGGCCATTAACCTTATTGCAAGCTTCGTATTTCAACCAATGTTGTCATCTCTCGCAGAAACGCTTGCAGAAAAAGGCGTTGTCCCTTTCTCGAGGATGATTATTCAAGGCATCTGTTTATCTATCGCAGCTTCCTGCATTGTTCTCGTACTGTCCATTCCCCTCGGAGTGCCGGTCTTGTCGTTTTTGTATTCAGTCAATCTTGATCCATTCACTGGACCCCTTATCATCCTGATTTTCTCAGGCACCTTTAATGCAATTTGCACTGTCTTTTATTACGGTTTAGTGGCTCTAAGGAAACAAAAGTTCGTATTTGTTTCTTATGCGGTCTCGTCAATAATTGCATTGATCGCCTCAAATACCCTAACTTTCTCGCTGGGCCTTCTCGGAGCATCTTTATCCTATCTCTTGGCAATGGCGTCACTGACAATCTTGCTGGGAGCCTGTTTCCACGTTGCCAAAAAAACCCATTTCTCCGCTTAGTATTGAACTCAAGAAAGTTAGTGGAAGGTCGTGCTTAAGCTCTTTGTCGCTAATTTTATAGGTTGTTTTATGTATAGCGGATTGACTCTTAATGAAACCCCATCTGTCTTCATTAAACGGAAGGAGCAAGGAGCTAAGCAGCAGCTGCGGAGCTTCGTTCGATACAGGGGGAATACGAGACCACTCTTCCGGATATCTTTCAGCTGCAATGCAGATGAAATAATGAACCAGGTAATAATCGATCAATCTGTTATAGCGGTTCCAGTATTCGAGTAGAAGCTCCCTCGCCAAAAGCAGTATTCGACTGGGCTCACACGCTTCAATATACCAGCTAGAAACAGGAATCGCCTGACCGCTTGAGCCGGGAGATAGCGTCTGAAAAACAAACAACGGAGACTCAAGTTGATATTCTTTAGGACGATCAGTCAAAAAAACTGTCGAATCCATCCAAATTCCACCATGCTCAGTCAGCAAAAATAAACGAATAATATCAGAAAGATGGGTCTTTGATATCAAACCTTTATTGTATTTATCCGTAATGTTTTTCGGCAAAGTTACGTATTCATGCAAGTTTCGTTCAGTCAAGAAAACGATCTCATAGTCTGGAAGATTCTCTTTCACGGATTGAACACATTTGGACACAATAGCAGGAGCATTCTCGAATCCCTGAAACCACAGGCACCACACCGTCTTGCAGCGGTCCAGTTTTGATGCGGCGAAAAGCTTATCTACCCTCTCGCCGCTTTGGTTCACATACGTTGCGAATTTTTTCTCAATTTTCTTCCTCATGCGGCTGTATAAAGTCAGCTGGGCAATCTCAGCGCCCCTCCTATTGAAACCAGACGCAAGAAAGCTAAGTCCAACCGGCAGCAAGAGCCCCTCCCTCAGAACTTGGCATCCAACTCTTTTTATCTCGCTTTTCAGTTGCACAGACATACACCATCCTCGGTATCCTAAATTTGGGCAGGAAAAACTGATATCAGCATCCCGTTTGAGGTCAATGACTTATCCTCCACCGATAAAACAGATCGTAAACGGAAAAAGCAATGCCACCCTTATTCTTCCATTGCTTTCGCTTTCAGAATCAATCGGTCGGCCAATAAGCTGCTAGGAACATGATTAATTTTAGCGTCTTGTTCGCGAAGGACTAAAAGGGATGAGATTTATTTAACGCTTTCGGATTCATCGGGGATAGAACAAATAAGAACAGGAGCGCTACATTAATGGCATCCGGTGAACACGACACCAACACACCTAGTTTCCTGGATTCTTGCTGTATTAACCACCATGTTTACCTACCCAGGCAATGAGATACGAGACGTGCGGTTATGCACGAAAACGAAAAGATCCATAATTTCAGACAATCAGTATTTAGCGAGAGCGCCGCAAACAGGTAATAATTTGATTCGGCGCGGAAGAACGAATCACCTGGCCCAACAACGAAAACGACTTTGCCCTAGAAGGCTGCCACCTGATCAATTGTGCCGATGAAAACGAAACTACAATTTTTTGCTTGCTGAAATTCGAAGGATCTTGATATTGGTTTACCGATTCATCCAGGGCAAGCGAATCTGCCTGGGCCAAAACACTGGAAGCGAATGACGCATCGGGCCTGACGGCAAAGAATGATTACTGGGTCCTTTGCCCTCGAATACTTCCCGCACCATACGTCCAAGCCTGGCGCAATCACAACCGGAAACGGAAGGATGAACTGAAGCGATAAATGGTTATATGCAACCAACACTGGGGCTCGTCGCGTAGGATGGGCAAACGCGGCTAGCGAGCGGTACCGAATGGATGAAAAACCAACGCCATGTAAACAGGATGGCTGGAAGCAGACGAGGAAATTGGTATCTACTCACGGATTCCGGAACAATACTAGCAAGCCGGCAACGAGTTGACTCCTGGTATTGCCTGAATGATTCTGGCGCAATGACGACAAACTGGTCGAGGAGCAGCGGGTCTTGCTATCGGCCCGACAAGGCTCGGGAACTATGCCGGTCAGGCGAATCCGAGATAGCAAATGCAGGACTTAAAACAGAAAACTCAAATAGCACAATTAACAGTATCCCCTGATAATGCAACGATCAAACAGGTACAATTGAGCTATCAAAATATCGCCGACCAGGTGAGGGATACATAAAATGAACACTGCAATTACACGGATTGGTTTTTTATTAATCCCCGCAGCGCTTGCGCTGGCACTTGCACCCGCTGCCGCATTAGCAGACGAACTTCAAAATGGGACGAGCTCGACTAATTCCAGCTACGCGGAGCAAACGCAAGAAACCCTTGCCGGGGAAACACCAGCAAAAAACGAATACACTCCAAAAAACGAATCTCCAGAGAAAGCAGCAGAGACAACCACTCCAGACTCGCTGTCAAACACAAGCTCTTCTGAGCCTGCAGAGACAGCAAAAAATGGACTCGTGCTGGAAAACGGACATCTAATCAATTACTCCAACGGCATTGAGGCGGCCATATCCGGCTGGCGTGACTTCGAGGGTTCTTGGTATTGGTTTGCCAATTCCTCAAAGGCTACCGAGTCGGAATGGGTAAAAACAGGCGGCAAGCAGTACCGTCTCGGTACAGACGGCAAGATGATCACAGGAAACTTCTCTGTTGACAATACTCTGTACCACGCCACTTCGTCAGGAGCTATCGTTACTGGCAGCGGATGGGTTAAGGCCGACGGAAATTGGTGGTATCCAAACAGTAATGGCGCGCTTCGCACCGGATGGCTTTATGCTGGCGGAAGTTGGTATTGGCTCAACGACAAAACCGGCGCAATGGCAACTGGCTGGGTGAAAGCAGCCGACGGAAAATGGTACCTAATGAGTGAATCGGGAGCTATGCTTACTGGCTGGCAAAAGTGGGGGTCGTGGTACTACCTGGCTTCCTCCGGCGCTATGCAGACTGGATGGCTTAGCAGCGGCGGCTCCTGGTACTGGTTGGACCAAAGTTCGGGCGCAATGCAAACTGGCTGGGTCAAAGACGACAACGGCAAATGGTGGTTTGCCGAAGGCTCAGGAGCACTTGCCACTTCAGCTCATTGGGTAAAGGGCTATGGCGAATCTTGGTACCGCGTCGATAGCAATGGGGCAATGGCAACTGGCTGGCGCCATGTTTCCAACCAGTGGTACTGGATGGACCCCTCACAAGGCGGGAAGATGGCCGCCAACGAACTTGTCAACGACAATGGGACATACTATTGGTGCAATTCTTCTGGCGCCATGATTCGTAATGGCTGGTGCAAAGACGGCGCCTGGCATTGGGCTTCCGAATCAGGAGCAATGAGTTCTGGCTGGCTGAAAACTGGCGGCTCTTGGTATTGGCTCGACCCCTCCGACCCAAAGCATCCCATGTTAACAGGATTACAGACGATCGACGGATCCGATTACTATTTCAAGGATTCAGGCGCAATGGCGACAACGTGCTGGGCGGAAATTGACGCAGCAGGAAATGCTCGCTTTGCTTCGTCTTCTGGGACGCTTGGTAACATAACTCGCCTCGCTGACGGCACGTTAAAGAACAATGGCGTTCTCTGTTCGGGCTGGGTAAACCTCGGTGATGGGGTGAAAACCTATGCTGATCCCATATCCCATAAGGCCATGACCGGCTGGATTAAGGACGGAACCGAATCCTATTACATCAATCCCTCTTCAGGCGTTGCGTCAACCGGCTGGGAGCAGATCAATGGAGTTTGGTACCTATTCGACTACAAAGGTAAAATGCTGACTGATTGGCAGAAAATCGGCGGCACCTGGTACTACATGGATTCTTCAGGCGCTATGCAGACTGGATGGCTAAGAATTGACGACACCTGGTACTACCTTAATGGGTCGGGAGCGATGCTCACCGGGTGGCAATGGGTCGGCAGCAACTGGTACTACATGAACAGCTCGGGCGCTATGCAGACAGGATGGCTGAAGCAAGGAGGAACCTGGTATTGGCTGAGCGGGTCTGGCGCCATGGCAACTGGATGGCAGAAGATCGACGGCACTTGGTATTACTTCAATGGCAGCGGAGCTTGGGTCCCCAACCCAGAACGCGCCCAAATGACAGATCGAATCTGGGGATGCAACAGTGGAACCCAATGGCTCATTGCCGTAAACAGATCGACTCATAAAGTTGGCATCTATAGGGGCTCATCGCACAATTGGTCCCTGCAGTATTACGTTGACTGCGTCACAGGAGCACCAAGCAGCCCCACAATCACAGGAACGTTCCGAACTAGCGGCGGAAAAAGGATGGCGCTGAGCACCGATAGCCGCGCAAAATGGTGCACACAGATCAGCGGCGGATACTTCTTCCATACAATTCTCGCTTCAAACAACGAGCTGGGGAAAAGCCTTTCCCATGGCTGCATCAGAATGGCATACCCTGATGCGCAGTGGATATACAACAACATCTACGCTGGTACCACGGTTGTAATTTACGGATAGCAACTAAAGGGCGAGGGGGCTCATCCCCTCGCCCTTTTTCTTTGGCGGTCACAACTTGTGTGTCAAGCGTGAAAACAAAGGCTCACCCACCAACGAACCCCGACCAAACGTTCCATGTTTAGATATTATTGAAAAGATAATTAGCGAAAGGCGGCTTGCATGGCGTTTGAGGAAAAAATATTCAGCTCCATCCTTTCATTAGTTTTGGTAACGGGTCTTTTGCCTTGTCCCGCATTCGCGGATACCGTCAAAACAAGCAATGGGGCCAAAACATATGACTCCAGTAACCAAAGCTCCGCATTTTACGACGATGGCATAGCCTCAAAACCCAATCCGTCCGAAACCGACGTGGACGAGAAGACCACAGGCAACACAGACGGGTGCGAAGCTTCCGATATCGCGGCAATGGATGACAGCGGATATGATACTGAAACCGAGTTTTCCGAACCCGACTACAGCGATGGCAAGCTTGCAATATGGGCAGACGGGCTTGACGGTTCCACCGATATTGCGGATATATACCCGCCAGATACCAACGAGATCGAACTTTACTCAAATGGTTCCAGCGTTTCCCCTATGACATTCAGCGACGAAATGCTGTATTTCTGTAAGTACGAAAGCAGCTGCAATTACGACCAAGGACTGAGTTCTGGCGACGGCTACCATGCAATGGGCTATTTTCAGTTTGACAACCGCTACAGACTTGGTAGTTTCCTTAAGGCGGTATATCAATACAATCCCTCAAAATATAAAGCCCTCAAGGTCATCGGCGACCGCTACGGATGGGATGTAACGGGCGCAACAAGAAGCAACAACACTTTTACCCAACTGGGCAACGACCTTAACACCGCATGGCATGCTGCATACAAAGCCGACCCCAATGAGTTCTCGCGGCTCCAGAACGGCTGGGCCTACACGGAGTATTACAGTGGATCGCTGGGAGCCCGCGGGTGCCTTGGCGCATTTGGGATCAATCTCGACAACCGCCCCGATTGCATCAAAGGCTTATGCTGGGGCATGGTCAACCTCTTCGGAGCTGGCGGTGGCGCCTCGTATATTAAAAACGGCAACTACTACGGCGCAAACTGGTTTTTCAAGCATTCAGGCATCAGCGAATCCATGTCCGACGAAACGCTGATTGTTACGCTCTGCGATTTCGTTGTTAACAACGTTTCCAACCGCTGCCCCAATCAGCAGATATATTGGAAAGGATGGCAGAACCGATACCGTAGCGAAAAAGAAGATTGCCTGAGTTACCTGAATGTTGACCGCTGGATCAACAGCGGTGGCAAGTGGTGGTACCGTCACGCCGACGGCTCCTACACACGCAACGACTGGGAACGCATTAATGGATACTGGTACTATTTCGATGGTTCTGGATGGATGCAAACCGGATGGCTGAAGCTCGACAATTCCCGGTATTGGCTCAATGGTTCCGGAGCAATGACAACCGGGTGGCAGAAAATTGGCGGCGGCTGGTACTACTTCAATAGCAGCGGCGTTATGCAGACTGGATGGTTGAAGCTCGGCAACAGCACTTACTTCCTTAACGAGTCAGGGGCCATGCTCACTGGGTGGCAGCTAATCAACGGAAACTGGTTCTACATGAACGGGTCGGGGGCCATGCTCACTGGGTGGCAGTGGATCGGCAATGATTGGTACTATCTCTATAACAATGGCGTAATGAAAACGGGTTGGTTGGAACTCGGCGAAACCAAGTATTACCTTGATGGATCTGGAGCCATGAAAACAGGGTGGTTCAAAGTCGATAGCAAATGGTACTACGCCAATGGTTCGGGAGCGATGCAAACAGGGTGGCTGAAGCTCGGAAGCACCTGGTACTACCTTAACGGATCAGGGATTATGCTCACCGGGTGGCAGTCTATCGGCAGCACCTGGTACTACCTCAACGAATCGGGAGCAATGGCAACTGGGTGGCTGAAGCTCGATAGCACCTGGTACTACCTCAACGGGTCGGGCGCCATGCTCACCGGGTGGCAGTCTATCGGCGGAAAATGGTACTACCTAGACAGCAGTGGAACCATGAAAACTGGATGGTACGAGGTCGGCAGTGATTGGTACTACTCCAACCCTAGCGGCGTCATGCGCTATTCCACCTGGATTGGTGACTACTACCTGCTGGGAGACGGACGAATGGCAACCAACCGCTGGGTTGGGGGTTACTATGTGAGCGCCGACGGGAAATGGGTGCGATAAGCCAGTCATCCCGTTAATTATTTGTTCAAATTATTTCCATATAGCCGAATATTGAACTTATGTTCAATATTCGGCTATACTTATTTATATTGAACAAACCAACGGGGAGAAATCTTTGATATCTAAGAATGAATTCAATGTGCTCGTCGCCCTTAACGGCACGCCATCTATAAGCCAGCGCGAAATAGCAAGCAAATCGGGCATTTCGCTGGGAAGCGCAAATGCTGCGCTTAAATCACTCACTGAAAAGGGCATGGTCTTAAATGGCGCAATCACTGCAGAGGGCAGAGAAGCTCTTTCGCCCTTTAAGGTAGACAATGCAATCATCATGGCGGCTGGCCTCTCTTCGCGTTTTGCCCCTATTTCCTACGAAAAGCCCAAGGGTCTTCTTCGCGTTAGAGGAGAAGTGCTTATCGAGCGACAAATCAAGCAGCTCAAAGAAGCGGGCATTAACGACATAACCGTTGTTGCAGGTTACAAGAAGGAGTACTTCTTCTACCTTGAAGACGCGTTTGGCGTAACCATCGTCATCAACCCCGAATACGCATCGCGCAACAACAACTCTACCCTTATGCGTGTTCGCGAAAAGCTTGGCAATACCTTCATCTGCTCTTCGGACGACTACTTCACCGAAAACCCCTTCGAACCGTATGTGTATCAGGCATACTACGCAGCTCAGTACTGCGAGGGCGAAACCCCTGAATGGTGTATCAAGGAAGGTTCGAACAAGCGGATTGCTGGGGTCACTATTGGCGGCTCCGATTCCCTGATTATGCTTGGTCATGTTTATTTCGACAGAGCGTTTTCCAAGCGTTTTTCCGAAATACTCGTCGCGGAATACGACCGACCCGAAACAGCAGACAAGCTCTGGGAGCAAATCTATATCGACCACATCAAGGAACTCGATATGGTGGTGCGCCCCTACCCCGATGGCATGATCAACGAGTTCGATTCGCTCGATGAACTGAGGCTTTTCGACCCTGAATTCATCCAGAACGTCGATTCGGAAGCCTTCGACAACATCGTTGCCACCCTTGGCTGCACCCGAGACGAAATTCATGACATCTACCCCTTAAAGCAGGGTCTTACCAACCTGTCCTGCCATTTTGCCATCAACAGCGGGGAGTACGTCTACCGCCACCCTGGCGTTGGCACCGACAAGCTAATCAACCGCCAGGAAGAGACAAAGGCGCAGGAGTGGGCCCGATCGCTGAAAATCGACGACACCTTCATCTACGAAGACCCCGCAAAGGGTTGGAAGGTTTCCCGCTTCATCCCTAACTGCGAACAGCTCGACCCTTCAAACCCTACCGACATCGAAGAAGCTACCACTCTTATCAAGAAGCTTCACGGCTCTGATGCAGAATTGGCGCTTAGCTTCAACTTCTTCCAGAAGTCGTGCGACTACGCAGGCCTTATCGAACCCTCCGACCTTGACGCCATCCCCGACTTTCGTCAGCTGGAATCAGAGTTCGCCCATCTCTACGATCTATTCAGCACCGACGGCGTAGGACGTACCGTTCTTTGTCACAACGACTTCTTCTATTTGAATCTCTTGAAGGACGAAAAGGGTACGCTTTCGCTGATTGACTGGGAATACTCCGGCATGGCCGATTTCTCGCAAGACCTGGGCACCTTCATTGTCTGCAGCGAGCTCGACGAGGCTGCGGGAGATAAGCTTATCTCCCTATATTTCGGAAACCAGGCTTCCGTCGACCAGCTTCGACATTGCTACGCCGCCGTCGCTTTTGCCGGTTGGTGCTGGTATCTCTGGTCCCTTTACAAGGAATCCCAGGGTGAATCGATTGGAGAATGGCTGTACATCTACTATCACTACGCCAAGAAATACCTTGATAAATCACTGGCCCTCTATCAAACAGGCATCAACTAACGCGACCCCCCCTAGAAACCGACACCCTTTCGACAGGAGCAAACATGCAACAGAGCATTTCCAACCTGCAAAAACAGCGTCACCGCAAATACATGACAAAAGGGATAGCCTTCGCTGTGGCTTCTGGCATTTGCTACGGCCTGTATACGGCATTTTTAACTCTGGGAGAAACACAAGGCGTATGGGCCGCATGGTTTGGTGGCGAAGGCTGGAACGGCAACGCACCCCTTAGCGCTTTTGCAATCACCTTCACCCTCGCCGCGCTTGCCGCGGGCTTGAACGATACGTTCAGCGGATTGTGGTCAGTGGCCATGTGCGCCAAGAACGGTCAGCTGGGCGACCTTTGGAAAACAGTCAAGACGAAGCCCGGCTGGGTAATGATGGTTTGCGCAGCCATCGGCGGTCCGTTCGCCACCATTGCCTACGTGGTGGCGCTGAATTCAGCAACCGCGGCGGGCAACCCAGGCGTCATTGTACCCATCGCTGCGCTCAACTGCGCTATTGGCGCCATTCTTGGCCGCGTGTTGTTCAGGCAAAGCCTTGAGGCCCATAAGGTTATCGGCATCCTGATTTGCCTTGCCGCTGCAGGCATTATTGGTGGCACCAGCTTTGCTAACATGGGCCCCGAAGCCTTGTTTGGCTGCTTGTTTGCCTTCCTCGCTGCGTTCGGTTGGGGCTTCGAGGGCTGCGTTGCGGGCTTCGGAACCATCCTGATTGACTACCGCATCGGCATTGCCATTAGACAAATTACAGCCGGTGTTCTAGAACTGGCAATCGCCTTCCCTGTTCTTACCGTAATGGGCGATAGCATTGCTGCTGTGCCCGCTATCCTGTGCACAGCCGTTTCCGACCCCTCTATATTGATCTTCGCTGTGTCGGGTCTGTTTGCAATGCCAGCCTTTTCGTTCTGGTATAAGGGAAATTCCATGTGCGGCACCGCACTGGGCATGGCGTGCAACGGTATGTACGCCTTCTGGGGCCCGTTCTTCATTTGGATTGTATTGGGCGTCTTGAACATTGGCGGCTTGGCTGCCGACTACCCGCCCCTTTCCGCAATGCAGTGGATTGGCGCGCTTATCATGATTGCCGGCATCTTCTGCATTGCCATCAACCCCACAAAAAGCATCAAGGCACATAAGGAGTAGCCAAAATGAAGAACAACCTGCCCCCCTTGCACTACGCCATTATCGAATGCTTCAACCACGGCGAAGAGCTGAGCGCAAACGATGTTATCTCTGCACTCAAGGAAAATTACTCTGGCTACAAGCTGTTGAATAACAAGGACGTAGATGAAGCCCTGGCAACCTCACGGGAAAATGGGCTGCTTGAAGAAACAAAAGTTGACGTTGATGGCGAAGGCCAGCTTCGGACTTTTTACAGGATGACTGCGTTCGGTGCGGATATGGTACGCCGCTATCTTGGTTAGGCGGCGTTGATGCGCACAGAAAGGAAGCCGCGCATCGGACGTGTCTCATGATGCGCGACCATGAGACGCTCACGAGCGAACCCATCACCTATCCTGGCTCCTTTGCACCGCGAAGAAACCAGGAACAGGGACACGCTGCGCAGCATTCTGCCGGGATCGCACCCCAAGTTCGAATCACAGGTCGACCTGCCCGCCACCTCCTATATCCTTCTCCTAAAATCAAATTTCATGGATATTGGCATATACTGTCCGAATTGTGACCCAAGCAACAGGAAGGGATCGACGGCATCAACGACCAAACCCCAGTTTTCACAGTTGTTTCAGAAAAAGACTACATGAAACTTTAAAGAATCGACGATTAGCCGCAATGCCTCTTTCACTATAATTATTCAAGCAGTGTTTGGCTGCTATATACCTTAGAGCAGCCTCCCCGCTGTCGGGATTCGCTCTTTTAACCTTCTTGCCATTGAATCGGGATCGTCCGGTCATCCTAATCAGAAAGGGCAGCTATGTCCGTAATCGGCAAACTCAAAACCATCCTGCCTATCTCCTCCCGCTCTTTTCATGCGGCAGAAAAGCACTTTGTGGCGCAAAATGATTTAGTCAAAGACGAGCTATTCGATATTAAATCGAAGCAAGATGAGCTCTTTCGCCGCATCGAGCAAGCAGACAACGGCATCAACATGAATCTGAACTATAAGGTGGGCGAGGTGCTCTCCCCTACCCTTAAGTCTATTTCCGACGATCTCGATGCACATGACTCTCACATGAAAATGTTCGCCTGGGATGCGTATAAAAACGAAGGCGAAAGCATTGACGACGCCAAGAAACGCTTTTTTCGGTCCCTTCCACAAGCGACAGGGGGAATGCGCCTACTTCAGCTCGGATGCGCAAAGTTACTCTCGGAATTCGACGCTCTTTGCCAGGAGAACAGCATTCCTTATTGGCTGAACTTCGGCACGCTCCTTGGCGCCGTTCGCCATGGAGGTTTCATCCCTTGGGACGATGATGTTGACCTTGGCATATTGAGAAGCGATCTTACTAAGCTGACCGAACTGCTTGAGCACGATGACCGATACCGCATCACCGTGGTATACGACAAGTTCGTCTACTGCCGTCAAGTTCGGTTCTGGTATTCGGACGTTGCCATCCCCTGCTTTCTGGACCTGTTTATTTACGACTGGGCAGAGTCCGACAACAGGGATAAAGAAGAAGAGCATCGCAGGCTACGCCGCAAAATGATTGCAGGAATCGAGGCAGACCCCTCCCTTCAATTCTGGTGCGATGAGCCTTACTATGCACAAGAAAACGATCAAGCCGGCGCGATCCAACTGCAGTTCGATCGGTACATCGAGCAAGCGCATAGCGGAGGGCTGATCAGCACCTCCAAATCGCCCTATATCAGATGGTCTATCGACAATTTAGATGATGGGAAGCAGCGTTGGTGGACATACCGTTATTCTGATGTATTCCCCGTTAATAAAATTAAATTCGAAGGAATCAAATGCTCCGTCCCTAATAACCCTGACAGTTTTCTGACAAGCAGATACGGTGACTATATGGAGCTGCCCAAAGACATTCATTCTCATTTCCAGCACGTCAACCACGACAAGCTCGACTCTCCCGAAACAAAAGAAGTCTTCGAGAGACTGATCGGCAAAGAAAAGAGATAATGTTTACTTCTCGTTAGCCCCGAGCCTTTCTTTGACTTCCGTGGTGGATATACCTTGAGTACGGTCAAGGTACACTACATCACATAAATCCCTTAAATCCTCAAACCGGGCATCCCCCGCCCAATCGCTGCCCATGCAAACCGTATCAACATGGTATTCGGCAACATCAGAGCGCTTCTGAGCCCAATCGTTTTCGGGGATAACCAGGTCAACATAGCGAATCGCTTCAAGCATCTCTTTACGCGTCTCATAAGGATAAAAGCTTTTCTTGCCTTTGATAGCGTTAAATTCATCGGTAGACAGTGCGACAATAAGATAATCGCCCAGTTGTGAAGCGCGCTGCAATAAACGGATGTGACCGTAGTGCAGGAGGTCAAATGTGCCATATGTCAAAACGCGCTTAAGACCAGGTTTACGCTGACCCAATTCACCAACCGGCTCTATTGTCACCATGGCTTCACGTGTATTTTGATTACCCATCTCGCCAATCCCCTCTGCTTCACTCCACTAGTCAGACGCTTTGACAAGCAGCTCCTTGTCAAGATCGTTGAATCTGGACCTATCGCCCACGAAACGCAATTTCTTTTTGTTGCCACCGACGTAAGTGATGCCATGAGCAACGCTATCGAGGTTCTGCGGGTCTTCCAGCAAAACAAGAGATCCGTTCTTCGCCGCAAAGGGGCCAACCGCAAGCGCGTCTTCTGGATGCCAAATGGAAACAACGAGAAACGAGTCGGCATCAACATTTCGCTCAATCCAGTTATTGATCAGCTCATTTGCATCGTACTGGTCTTTACCCACAAAACGATGAACGGCTGCGGGGCTGCCGGCAATTGGAGCAATGCCCTCATCGGGAAACGATTTGAAACCGCCGATAATAAGCGTCTCTTCTTTCTGCGATGCCATTTCGCACATCTTCGGCGAAACCGCCTCTTCACCGAGCTTAACCAGAACGGGGCACTTTTTCGAATACAGATAGGGGGAAAGAGATGCCAAATCGCCCAAACAGCCATCGTAGGTTAAGGCGATACTTGCACCCCAAAGAGCATTCTCTTCGCCGTATTCATAAATCGCCCAAGACAATTCACGGGCACCTTTGCCTTCGATCGCAGCAATTGCAGCCAATGGCAAGGCTGCCTTTACCTCCTTGCGAACAACATCCACATCCAGCGTGCCGCCATCCAGCACGTACACCGTCTGTGGATTGAGTCTAATCAGCTCCTGCGCAGTGATATCAGGCACGCTTTCGTTCTGCGTAAGGAGGATCGGCGCGTCCAATGCCCCCGCAAGGCCATTCGCAATCAGCGGCACCATTTCGTGCTCGCCCGAAGCCAGGATCACAGTTTTGGCGCCGTCGGGATAGCATCGGCTTGAAAGCTTCGCCGCAATACCATAACGTGTGTCTGCTTCGATAGATTCGATGCCGCTCATATTGGGCTTCTTCGGATCCTGCAAGGTTTCGAACACGATCTGCTCCGATTCCTTGCTACCCACATGGCCGCCCAGCACGCGATACGTCTGGCATACTTCCTTCGCCGTGCCTGCCATGCGCAGATGGCCCTTTTCGATCCATACCGCCTTGTTGCACAAGCGCTCAATCTGATCGTTGTTGTGCGAAACAATAAGCACCGTCACGCCATGCTCTTTGATGAGCTTCGTGATGCGGTCTTCGCACTTCTTCTGGAACATGAAGTCGCCCACGGAAAGCACTTCGTCCACGATCAAAATCTCGGGCACGATAACCGTAGCAATCGCAAAGGCAATGCGCGCCACCATGCCGGAAGAGTAGTTCTTCATGGGCATGTCCAGGAACTTTTCCACCTCGGCAAACTCAACGATGTCGTCGAAGTTTTCTTCAATGAACTGCTTCGAGTAGCCCAGAAGCGCGCCGTTCAGGTAGATGTTTTCGCGCGCGGTAAGTTCCATGTCAAAGCCCGCACCAAGTTCGATGAGCGGAGCAATATTGCCATTAACCGTGCACGACCCTTTGCTAGGCTCTAGCACGCCGGCGATGATCTTCAGAATGGTGGATTTGCCAGAGCCATTCGTACCCAGAATGCCGAACACGTCGCCCTGCTTCACTTCGAAGGAAACATCGTCGAGCGCGCGAAATTCCTTGAAGCGCAGCTCGCGTTTGGCAGCGGCAATCACGTATTCCTTGATGCTATTCAGCTGCTCGCTTGCCATGTTGAAGATCATGGACACATGGTCCACCTTGATCATGGTTTTCTTCGACGAGTCGTCGGCGAGCTCGGATTCGATTTCCAGAACGCTGGTGTTCACGTTTTCGGGCATGGTTGTTCCTTAAACGTAGAGAATGAACTTCTTTTCGGTCTTCTTGAAAATTAGCAGACCGATGGCAAACGCGGCCACCGCCATGCCCAGGCACAGGAGGTTTTCCTGCAAGCCGGGCACCGTACCGCTCAGGATAAGATCGCGGAAGTAGCTTACGTAGTGGTACATGGGGTTGTACTGCATGATGGGCGCCGCCCAATCGGGCAGGATTTCTACAGGGTAGAACAGCGGCGTGGCGTACGTCCATGCGGTGATAACGACACCCCACAGGTGGCACACGTCGCGGAAGAACACCGAAAGGGCGGAAAGTGCCATACCCACGCCCGCGCTGAACAGCACCACGTATAAGAGCAGCAGCGGCAGAGCAAGCAGGCTAACGTGCGGCATAACCTGGAAGAAGATCATTACCGCAGCTACGGCGATGAGCGAAATGCAGAAGTTCACCAGCTGGAACAGCACTTTTTCCAACGGGAAGATGAGCTTTTCGATGCGGATCTTCTTGATAAGTGAAGAGGATTCGATGATGGAGTTCATGGCACCTGAAGTGGAATCAGCCATGAGAGCGAACATGACGTTGCCCAGGATTACGTACAGCGGGTAGTTTTCGATGCTGAACTTGAAGAACGTGCTGAACACAACGGAAAGCACGATCATCATGAGGAGGGGGTTCAGAACCGACCACAAAACGCCCAGGGCGCTGCGGCGGTACTTCAGCTTGAAGTCCCTGGATACAAGGGACGTTATGGTGAACCAATTCCTTCTGGCATTAGCGCTTGAGAGCATATTTGGCATTAATGCAGTTCCTTATCGTTTAGTGGTTGCGCAGGGGCCAGTGCCTTTGCGGTTGGCACTCGACGCGACCTAAATAATCACGATGTTTCATTGTAAAGGGTATTGGAGCACGCTTGCCAGCCTGCACGGTTTTTGCGGAAAATGGGAATATAGGGACAGGCACCTACGATTATAAGTTGCAAATACTAACCACCTCCTGCCGCAACCCCACAATTCCCGCAAGATTTCGGCCAGCAGTTTTTTACAATAATTAGATCCAATTAATCGAACGTTCTTAGCACTTCCTTCGTCAAGCAAATACAGAAAGCAACCTATGACCAGTCGAAATACCGAATTAACATCCCTTGTCGTTCTCTTTCTATGCTCATCCCTGCTCAGCGTTTATTTCGCATTTATGCAACAGCCGATGCTCCTTATTACCTCTGCCATAATGCGGCTGATTTCTCTTGTTTCTATCTCCCGCAACTCCCCCTCTGCCGCTCCGCCGCAAAAATCGCAAAACGTCTCCCTTCTAGAAAACAATATTCTCAACTACATGAAAGATGAAAATGCCCATTATGCGATTTCCCTTTATGGGGAATGGGGATCTGGGAAAACGTGGTTTTGCGACAATAGGCTTAAATACCTTTTGAGGCAAAACGGCTATTCCCTATGTCGCATCTCCATGTTCGGAGCAGAAAGCCCAAAAGAAGTTTCCTCAAGAATCGTTACCGCACTCTTCTATATCGACGAGACAGGAAGCAGCAGAGGAATTAGGAATATCAAGCGCTTCACTTCACGGTTGCTTTCCTCGAATTCAAACTTGATCAAAAGGATCTCGAAAGTCCCCGCCTCCCTTGATTCCAGCGCATTACTGAATTTATTGCCAAGGAAAAAATGCCTAATTGTACTCGACGATATCGAACGAAGCCCCTTTTTCCGCGAGCATGATAATTCTTTTGGATTGATAAATGATTTATGCGAGAACCAGGGAAGAAAAGTCCTTCTAGTAACCGGGCTCAACTATCCAAATGAGCAGAAGAACCAACTCGAGAAAGTCGTTTGGAAAAAGTACTCGTATACCCCATCTCCCAAAGAACTGTATGAGGCGACCCTCTCGGGATCGATGCCCTCGATCCCTAAATGCGATTTCAACATCAAGAAAGCCGTCATCGATGGAATCGAACGTTCGGGTTCATTAAGCGTCCGCGCACTCATAAAAGCACGCCCTTCCCTAATTACGATCGCATCCTCTAATTCCCTAAAAAACCAGACAATTGATCGCTCGGAAAGAGAGCGCTCCCTCTCCAAAGCAATTGAGCTCGCCATCCTCGTTTCCGCGAACGCACTCCCTGAGGTTGAAGAATCAAGCAGCACCCTGGAAAAAGTATTGGTGATGGACCAATTAGAAGGATATGAATACCTGCAAGAAGCACTCGAGCCTCTTGCAAATGGCGAATCCATCAATAAAAACGAGATCGACCACGCACTCTCAAAATTCATCGAGGAGAAGCACAGTCGAACGGAGCTGGATGTTGAGATCGATAATCTGCTTTCTCGGATAGCATCAATTAGGGAAATGGACAACGGGGAAGCCCTCCCACTTGTGGTCAAGCTATCAAATTGCATTGAAAGCGGGGAAATAAAGCCAAACAGAATAAAGAAAGTCTACACCGCATGGAAGATGTTGCGCGACATAGGATTTAGCGAGAACCCCTCAGAACAACAATTGGAAGTGTCCTTCGGGAAAACAATTGCCGCAAACCCGCTTCTTGCCCGCGATGCCCTAACCCAGCAATATCTAATTTGGGTTAAAGCAGGGGAAAGCAGAGACCCTTTTCTTGACAATTTGCTACAGGAAGCCAATAACCTATCAGAAAAGCAACTTAAGAACTCGGTGGATTCCCTGAATAACGAAAGTGGCAACAACGCAGCATCAGTCACTCTTGAGCTGTTGGAGCAATACGCTTCTGGCGATAAGGACTATTTGATTCCGGCCTCAATTAGCGCCAAATCGGTCGCAAGGGCCTTCGAGTCTGGTTCCGGAAAAACCCAAAGTGATTTAATCGGCTTTTTTACGCAGAAATACAAAGAAAGAGCATACCTGTACAATGAAGGAGCCGAAGAATCCTATAGGTGGCTAAGCGAAATAGTCAAAGCCCTTAAGGATATTAGACATATGGAAAAACTGGACGAATGGAGAAGGAACGACCTAATCGACACTCTTTCCAAAATCAGAAACGAAATTGACCGTAAAAGAGAAGGCTAAAAGACCGGCTTGTTTAATCTCTTTTGCGCTGAAAGCCCCGAATGTTCCTGAATAGACCAAAAAATCAGCCTATTTTTTGGTCTATTCAGGCGAAAACGGGCGATTAGCCAAAATTCTTTGGTCAATTAAGGGCACTACCATGCGCGACAAGCGACAGCAACGCGACGCAATGTCGCCCCTAAACGACACTCATGCGACACTGTCGCGACAGTTTGACGACAGTGTCGCATGAGTGTCGCACTGGGAATATAGGGACAAGTCCCGTTTTCCCAGTTTTTCACGAGTAATCTGGCAACCTCACAAATTCACTTTTGAGCGAATGCTCTCAGGGACTCGCACGAGCTACATCCTTATATATTTCTGGTCTTTGCTCCTCGGCTTGTCCGGCAAGGTCATCGCCAACACACCTGCTCCAACAAGCGGATTGATATATCTTCTCGCAGCGTAGTATTCCTCAACGTTGAGCATTTCCGCTATCTCGCGACGCGACTTCGGCTCAGAGCAGTAATTCAGCACCTGTTGCTCTTTCGCGGTTCCGATATAAACATCGCTCTTTGCGCTGCGAAGCCCCTCATCTGGAGCTATGTCAGCTGCGCGCATACGCAGCACGACACGGAATTCCGAACCGGTATCGATAAATTCGGGTTCGGGCTTCCCATCCTGTTTCATAGCTCGACGGACTGTCGGGATTCCCGAATAGCGATTTTCCGTCAACCCAAGCACTTCCATAGCCGTAGCCAACACGGGATTCCTGGTATCGGGCTGCACTTTTCCCAGCTTGTCAACCGTCAGCCTGCCGTACAGTCCACCCGGGCTCGAAACTTCAAGACGATCGGAATACAACTCAACCTGAATGGGCATCCCCTCGGTATGGATGCTGCAGTCACGATGAACCAGGGCATTCAGAACAACCTCGCGAACAGCATCAATGGGAAGGTCAAACTTGTCGAACCTTTTTCCCGTCTGCGTGTCTATCTTCGTCGAAAGAGACAGGTTGCGCCTTAAAAAGGCCAAGGATTCGTCCAGCATCTCGGGAATGGTCCCCTCGATGCGCTTGTTGTCCTCGAATCTGTTTCCTTCGGAATCCAGTGCGCCTTTCTCTTCTCCAAAAACTTTTACTGCCGTAATGCACAACTGGGGAGCAAATGCCTGCGGATAATACCCAAATAACCACTCAGCTGCCAACGTCACCTTGCCATCTTTAAGAATGCTCATTAGGGGATATATCTGCTCATCACGCAAAGTGGCCAGATGGGGCTTGTTCGCCTTTAGTCTCAGCAGGTAATTGGCTAAATCCGATGGATCCAACGTGTCGAAGCCGCATCCATCAATTGTCCGGATGTCATCTTGATATTTTTTTCGGAAAGCCTCAAAGCTATATATCTCATACTCGGTCATTGGCTCATCCATTTCGCCAACCCTTTTGTACGATCCCCTTAAGCGTCCTTTGCCCTCATAGAAGCAAGGACGCTCAGAAACGTCCATTCCTGGAATTTCGGCGGAAACGACCACGCAGCCATCAACATCGGCCATCGTGAACAGGGCCTGAACCTCAGGCTTCATTTGCGAACATTGTTCAGAAACGTGCTTCTGGAGATCCTGAGCATCGTATACGCCAACTACGTCAAAATCTTTCGATTCATCAACGCCAAATAGAATTACCCCGCCCTCATCCTGGTTAGAAAAAGAAGAAAGCGTATCGTATAGCCTTTTCGGACACCCCTTGCTTGCGGCTTTCACCTCAACTGTTTGCTGCTCCGCTTTCAGCCGCTGGGTCTCACGGACCAAATCAACAAGCTCTTCCTTTAGCATGAAGACCTCCAATAAGCCGAACTATTCCCTAGGATTGATGCGGTTTCTTTTATTTTGTACTAAATGGCACTTTACGCAATTAGTTTGTACAAAGTATTTAGTAATTTGTAAAAACTAGAAAATAATTCGTACTAATAATTTGGTATTTCGTACAAATTGAGTGCTAATTCGTGATCTTGATTGCCAATTAAAGGGCAGTTTATACAAAATGCCACCAAGAATTACAAATTAGCGTTTCTAGAACTGCCAATTTGCAACCATTCAGGAACAGAAATAGGGCTGGAAGAGACTTCCAGCCCTAGACCAATAAACTGCTCCTATTTCCCCGCGGCTTTCAATGCTGCTTTGGGGCCTGCCACCAGCAGGTAGTACAAGCCCTTGCGCAACGGCGTGGGATCGTTTGGGAAGAACTGCTCGAAGCGCTTTGGGTGCTCCATCAAATAGCGCAGGTTCGCGTTCTGATAGTCGCTGAACAGCGAGCGATCATACGCGCCGCCCCTGAACCCAGCACGCAAGTCCTCATGCATCTTGACCACGAATTCACGACGCTGCTCCGGTGCCAAGCGCGCAAAGTTCCACATATAGCTGTCATAACGCAGCCTGAACAGGACTTTTCGCAAATCATCGCAATCGGGGTCGTTCTTGATGGAGCGCTCGGCCATGTCGAATTCCTTGCACACGCACATCACCTTTTGCGCGTCGTTCACAGACGAACCCTCATTGTCTTGGCGGTAATGTAGAATGGCCTCTTCGGACATGACAACCTTCTGCGCGGATACCCATACCTTGAACTGGAAGCCCAGGTCCTGGAAGCTTGCGCCCGCCGTTTCAAGGAAACGCACGCCCTTTTCAACGAGCATTTCGCGACGATACAGCGCCGACCAAATGGAAGGGATGCAGTAGAATACCTCGCGAACATCGCGCGGATTGAAGGGGGCATCCGTCATCGGGGGCTTGCACACACTTATAAGCTGGTTGCGCTCCTTGGGCGTGCTCCAGTAGAACCAATAGTTAGCCTTGACCACATCGACAGGAGCATCGGCGCTTGCGTCCTTCACCAGGCCGTACAGCAGCTCCAGCGCATTCGGTTCGAAGAAATCGTCGGGCTCCAGAATACCAATGTACTCGCCACGCGCGGTGTCGATGCCCAAGTTCATTGACGCGCCGTAACCGGAATTATCCTTATCAATCAGGCGAAAACGCTGGTCTTTTTCCATGTAGCGCTTGATGATATCCAGAGAACCATCAGTACTGCCATCGTTAATGCACAGTGCTTCGAAGTCGGAAAACGTCTGAGCAAGCAGCGAATCAAGCGCCTGTTCCAGATACTGCTCGGAATTGCAGATGGGCACCAGAACCGAAATAGTAGGTGCAGGCCCTTCAGGTGCAGGGCTGATCTTCGCGCTCGCACGCGCCGCATTCGCACGCGCCTGCTGCTGAGAAATCTGGTTCTTGCCCTTTTTCTCGGTCTTCGCAGCAGCGTTTCCGCCGCCAGCGCTCTTCGCGTTATTCTTCTTAGCCATTCCCTGCCCCTCTCAAATCAATTAGGTAAAAGTATACCGTTCAAACGAGAAGCAACCACAGGGCATATTTCAGCTGCTGCGAATCGTGCTGGGCACTCTGGGCGCCATGCATCCACGGTCGACGCAAATCGCGCCGGACGTCTGCAGGCGCCGCGCTGCCATGGACGGCACAAATCGCGCACGGCGCCCCGAACGCCATGTGTCCACGGGCATCACGAATCACATTGGGCGTCTGCGGGCTTCGAGGATCGAGCAGAACACCATCGGGCGCCGCGCAGCCATGGACACTGCGAATCTCGCTGGGCGCCCCGCGTTCGCCAGCCACCCACTTTCGCGAGCCCCAAATGCCCAGCACCGCAACCCCTCACTTGTCGCCATCCCCGCCCATCACGGCACGCCCATCGCCCCAAAGCTTCAACACTTAATTAATTCCTCGCAAACAAGGTGCTTTCCTCAGGCGCATCACATAGAATCGGACTAACGTAAAACGCGCTCACCAAACGGCGCCAGTAGAGCGCAGCATTATTCGCCTCAACGCGTTATTCAAGCCCGCCGCCAACAAGGAGGTTCTTATGAAACTTGGATTCATCGGATGCGGAAATATGGCCAAAGCCATGATCAAGGGAATTATCGCTAGCGGTGCTGTTGCGC
>ENA-OUQG01000468-OUQG01000468.1-human-gut-metagenome-genome-assembly--contig:-NODE-468-length-24511-cov-14.684699_pt1 | contig 24511 bp, 21 predicted proteins | sample MGYA00237943_ERZ548823 | MGnify/ENA primary metagenome ERZ548823 (study PRJEB26490, sample SAMN05194731) | human gut metagenome | biome: terrestrial biome; feature: human-associated habitat; material... | reverse complement strand
ATTATCAAATCGCGCCCATTGCGGCGCGAAGCACCGCAATGGGTAGGTGGCGGCTGACGCCGCCGGGATATGGGGGCACCTGTCTCTCTGTGGGTCGGTCGGTCCGCGGGTCTGACAGGCCACCGGCCTGTCATTCAATACCGCGGACCCCTCAAGGGGAAGGCTTGGCGCCTGCGGGCGGGTGTTCAAAGAAAGTTCACGGTTTTTCTGCAAAACTTAAAGGTAGAATTAAGGAAAGCGAGTATGCTATAAAACAGAAAGAGCGATGAGCCCCTTCGAAGCAGGCACCCTTCTTCATGTCTGCTTTCTCCATCATACCACGCTTTCCCCTCGGCGGCAAGATGGGAGAGCGCTCCTTATACGAAACTGCGACACAGGAGGTCAACACAATGTATAACGACGAATTCAACAACAACGATATGTACCGCTTCACCAACCGGGAGGTGCCCCGCGACGACTACGCGCCCGCACCCCGGCAGGAGAACACGTATACCGCGCCGGTGAGGAAGCAGGGCTTCTTCCACAGGACGTGGGTAAAGGTCACGGCGCTGGTGCTGGCCTGCGTTGTGGCAGGCGGCGCAGCGGGCTACGGCGGCGCGGCGCTGGCCAAGGGCGGCTCCGGCAGCGGCACCGCCATCAGCGAGAGCGACCGCACCGTCACCGCCGTGGAGGTCAAGAAGGTGGACGGCAAGACCAAGATGCAGCCTGCCGAGGTCTACGCCTCCACGGTGAACTCCACCGTGTCCATCAACTGCTCCTCCCAGAGCACCAACATCTTCGGCCAGACCACCCAGTCCGCCTCCAGCGGCAGCGGCTTTATCATCAGTCAGGACGGCTACATCGTCACCAACTACCACGTGATCAACGGCGCTTCCTCCGTGAAGGTGACGCTGTATAACGGCGACACCTACGACGCCACCGTCATCGGCGGCGACAGCGACTACGACGTGGCGGTGCTGAAGATCAACGCCGCCGGCCTGACCCCCGTGACATTGGGCAACAGCGCCGATGTGAACGTGGGTGACTCCGTGCTGGCCATCGGCAATCCCCTGGGCGAGCTGACGTTCTCCATGAGCGGCGGCTATGTGTCCAGCTGCAACCGCGCCATCAACGTGGACGGCACCCCCTTCAACATGATCCAGGTGGACTGCTCCATCAACCCCGGCAACTCCGGCGGCCCCCTGATGAACCTGTACGGTGAGGTGGTGGGCATCGTGTCCGCCAAGTACTCCACCTACTCCTCCACCACGGTGGAGGGTCTGGGCTTCGCCATTCCCATTGACGATGTGAAGTCCATCATAACCGACATTATGGAGAACGGCGCCGTCACCGGCAAGGCATACATGGCCGTGACCGTGGGCACCATGAACTCCCAGATGGCCGCTCAGTACAGCATCGACATCGATCAGGGCGTGTTCGTCTACTCCGTCGTCAAGGGCGGCGCGGGCGACAAGGCCGGCCTGCGCCTGGGCGACGTGATCACCAAGATGGGTGACACCACGCTGACCAGCCGTCAGGATCTGTCCGCGGCGCTGAAGAGCTACCGCTCCGGCGACACCGCCACCCTGACCGTGTTCCGCGACGGCAGCTACATCACCACCGACATCACCTTCGACCAACAGCCCCAGATCACCGGCACCGACACGGAGGAGGACACCTCCTCTCAGGGCGGTAATAACGGCGGTTACAGCGGCCAGATCCCCGAGAACTGGCAGGAGTTTTATAACTACTTCTTCGGCAACCGGGGCTGATATCGGCCCGGGCACAGCGGCATAACTGACCACTATGCCGCCAGGATACCACGATCTTCTTCACATTCTTCATGTTTCCCAGCACACATTCGCTTCCCCCGCACCGTCCCTGCCGGAGCTACCCCGCCGGCGGGGACGGTTTTTTGTGCGGTTGCAAGGCGTTGACAGATATGGTATAATTCTTTATTGGTATACTATGTGGAAAAATGAGGAAACGACTATGGAAGTAACACAGGGCGCACCGTTTGAGAGCTTTGGCCTGTCAGAGGCCACCATGCGCGCCATACGAAATAAGCACTACACCGTCAGCACCCCCGTGCAGGCCGGGTGCATCCCCCCCATGCTGGCGGGGAAGGACGTGATCGCCAAGGCTCCCACCGGCACGGGCAAGACCATGGCCTTCGGCATCCCCATCATCGAGCGCATCGACCGGGAGAGCGAGGAGGTGCAGGCGGTCATTCTGGCCCCCACGCGGGAGCTGGCCATGCAGATCACCGACGAGATGCGGGACATCGCCGTGTGCCACGAGGGCGTTCGGCTGGTGTGCCTGTACGGCGGACAGCCCATCGGCAAGCAGATCGACGCGCTGAAGCGGCGGCCCCAGATCGTGGTGGCCACGCCGGGGCGGCTGAGTGACCACATGAAGCGGCGGACCGTGAATTTGAAGAGCGTGCAGACGGTGGTGCTGGACGAGGCGGACCGGATGCTGGACATGGGCTTTATCCACGACGTGACGCGTATTCTGGACAAGATCCCCAGCCGGAAAAACCTGGGGATGTTCTCCGCCACCATCTCGCGGGAGGTGATGGACATCTCGTGGGTATACCAGCGGGACCCGGAGGAGATCACGGTGCAGGCCACCAAGGAGAACAAGCCGGACATTTTGCAGTACCGGCTGGAGGTGCCCTCCGACGGGAAGGTGGACGCCATTGCGAAGATACTGGCGCATGAGAGCTATGACCGGGTGATCTGCTTCTGCAACACCAAGGGCAGCACGGAGCGGCTGACGAAGTTTTTGCAGATGCGGGGCGTGGACGCCCAGTGCATCCATGGCGACATTCCCCAGCGGAAGCGGGAGGAGGTCATGCAGCGGTTCCGGGACGGAAAGCTGCGGGTGTTCGTGGCCACGGACGTGGCCAGCCGGGGCATCGACGTGGACGATGTGGACGCGGTGTTCAACTATGAGGTGCCGGAGGAGAACGAGTATTACATCCACCGCATCGGCCGGACGGGACGGGCCAAGAAGCACGGCGTGGCGTACACGCTGCTCAGCGACTTCCCCAGCCGGCTGCGGCTGGACAACATCGCGCGGAACACGCGGAGCACCATCGTGCCCGCCGTGCTGGGCGAGGACGGCAGCGTGACTGTCGGCGAGAAATGAGAAAAGAGCGCACTTCAGCAGGCGGGTCCTTTTTTACGGAACGGCAGCAGGTGGGCGCCGTTGGGCCGCGCGGGTTGCTATTTCGCGCGGTGTGTGGTACAATATACATATATAACCGCAAAATCCCGAAAAGGAGCGAAGATAATGAACGAAGAGTTGAAGAATATCCTCTCCCGCGTGGACCACACGCTGTTGGCACAAGGTGCCACCTGGAATGAGATCAAGGCCATCTGCGACGACGGCATCAAGTACGGCTGCGCCAGCGTGTGCATTCCCGCCAGCTATGTGAAGCAGGCGGCGGCGTATGTGGACGGAAAGATCGCCGTCTGCACCGTTATCGGCTTTCCCAACGGCTACGACACCACCGCCGCCAAGTGCTTCGAGGCTGCCGACGCGGTGAAAAACGGTGCGTCCGAGGTGGACATGGTCATCAACATCGGTTGGGTGAAGGACGGCCTGTACGACAAGGTGCTGGATGAGATCAAGGCCATCAAGGGTCACTGTGACGGCAGACTGCTGAAGGTCATCATCGAGACGTGCCTGCTGACGGACGCGGAGAAGATCGAGCTGTGCCGCGTGGTGTCCGAGTCCGGCGCGGACTACATCAAGACATCCACCGGCTTTGGCGGAGGCGGCGCCACCCGGGAGGACGTGGCGCTGTTCAAGGCCCACGTGGCGCCCCATGTGAAGATCAAGGCCGCCGGCGGCATCGCGGATCTGAACGACGCCAGAGATTTCATCGCCCTGGGCGCGGACCGTCTGGGCACCAGCCGTATCGTCAAGGCCGTGAAGGCCATGGAACAGTAAATATAAGGAGGAACCACTATGCCGACTCCCCACAATAACGCCAACAAGGGCGATTTCGCCAAGACCGTTCTCATGCCCGGCGATCCGCTGCGGGCCAAGTTCATTGCCGAGACATTTCTCACCGAGCCGAAGCTGGTGAACAACGTCCGCGGTGTGCAGGGCTATACCGGCACCTACAAGGGCGTGCCGGTGTCCGTCATGGCCAGCGGCATGGGTATCCCGTCCATCGGCATCTATTCCTATGAGCTGTACACCCAGTATGATGTGGAAAACATTATCCGCGTGGGCAGCGCCGGCGCCATGCGTGCCGACCTGGAGCTGGGCAGCGTGGTGGCCGGCCAGGGCGCCTGCACCAACTCCGATTTTGCCAGCCAGTACGAGCTGGGCGGCAGCTACGCGCCCATCTGCGATTTTGAACTGCTGATGGCCGCGGTGGAGAGCGCCAGGGAGCTGGGCGTCAAGATGCCCGTGGGCAACCTGTACTCCTCCGACACGTTCTACGACGCCGCCGGGCGCAATATGCGCTACGCCAAGATGGGCGTCATGGCCGTGGAGATGGAGGCCGCCGGCCTGTACTGCACCGCCGCCTATACCGGCAAGCGGGCGCTGGCCATCTGCTCTATCTCCGACAACCTCATCACCGGCGAGGAGCTGACCCCCGAGGAGCGCCAGACCACCTTCACCAACATGATGAAGATCGCCCTGGAGGTGGCTGTGAAGATGGCCGCCAAGAAGTAAACAACGGTCACGGCAGCGCGGGAGGATATCTCGCGCTGTCGCTATGCGCGATACATTTGTGCATTTCGTGCAAACAAAATGTAAATTTTTGATGACATTTGTTTACATTTCTACCGCAAAATGCGGTTTTCACTTGCCAAAGGCGAAAAAGTCTGCTATAATGCGCAAGGCACAGGGGGGGAACCCCCCGCGCCGAAATGATGGTTTTCCCGCCGCAAGGCGCGAAAATAAAAAAATTGAGGAAGGTAGAATAACCATGAAGAAGTTTCTTGCTATGATCCTGGCTCTGGTTATGGCGCTGTCCCTGGTCGCTTGCGGCAAGAAGGACGAGCCCAAGACCGATGGCCAGACCCCCGGCGGTGACAACCCCGGAGTCACCGAGATTACCAACGCCGACGAGATCGCCGATGAGATGACCTCCGAGGATGGCAAGTACGAGATCGCTTTCGTCACCGACGTGGGCCAGCTGAAGGATAAGTCCTTCAACCAGGGCACCTTCGACGGCGTGAAGCTGTACGCTGCCAACAACGGCCTGAGCTACAAGTACTATCAGCCCGCCAACGGCGACCAGGCTACCGATGACGACCGTTACGATGCCATGAAGGCTGCTGCCGAGGGCGGCGCCAAGGTCATCGTGGCTGCCGGCTTTATGCAGGCCACTGCCCTGACCAAGGCCGCTGCTGAGTTCACCGATGTCAAGTTCGTGTTCGTGGACCGCGACAGCGCTGTGACCACCGAGGACGGCACCGCCCTGAAGAACGTTCTGGGCATCTGCTTCCAGGAAGAGCAGTGCGGCTATCTGGCCGGTTACGCTGTTGTTAAGGAAGGCTACACCAAGCTGGGCTTCACCGGTGGTGGCGGCGGCGACAACCCCGCTTGCTGCCGTTACGGCTACGGCTTCGTGCAGGGCGCTTCCGCTGCTGCTGCTGAGATGGGCGTGAAGGTCGAGATGAACTACTCCTGGCTGTATGGCGCTTCCTTCGCCGCTTCCACCGAGCTGCAGACCATGGCTTCCGGCTGGTATGAGAACGGCACCGAGGTCATCTTCGCCTGCGGCGGTAATATGTTCCAGTCTGTCGCCGCTGCCGCTGCCGCTAACGACGGCGCCGTGGTGGGCGTGGACGTTGACCAGTCCAGCCAGTCCGATACCGTTATCACCTCCGCTATGAAGGGCCTGTCCGCCTCCGTGCAGTGGGCTTGCGGCAAGGTCTATGACGGTTCCTTCGACGAGATCGGCGGCACCTTCGTGACCCTGGGCGCCAAGGACAACGCTGTGGGCCTGCCCACCGCTACCTGGTCCCTGACCAAGTGGACTGTGGACGACTACAACGCCATGCTGGCCAAGATGGCCGATGGTTCTCTGGTCGTCGACAACGACTACTCCAAGCTGGACAGCACCGACAGCCTGACCCTGAACCTGGTCAAGTAATCGGAACGTACTTAACAAAAAAAGAGACGCCTACGGGTGTCTCTTTTTTTTGCGTCAAGCGCGTGATGCGAGGCGTAAAACGCCGCTGTTTTTCTTGCAATCTGTGCATATATGCTATATAATAAATTTATGCCTTTATCGCCATTAGGCAAAATAATAGAGGAAAGTAGGTGGCGGCATGGATAAGACTCCCACGTATGTGATCGAGATGCTTCACATTACCAAGGAGTTCCCCGGCATCAAGGCCAACGACGATATCACCCTCCAACTGAAAAAGGGAGAGATCCACGCGCTGCTGGGCGAAAACGGTGCCGGCAAATCCACGCTGATGAGCGTGCTGTTCGGCCTGTACCAGCCCGAGGCGGGCGAGATACGCAAGAACGGCCAGACGGTGAAGATCAACGATCCCAACGATGCCACGGCACTGGGTATCGGCATGGTCCACCAGCACTTCAAGCTGGTGGAGGTATTCTCCGTGCTGGACAACATCATTCTGGGCGCCGAAACGACGAAGTGCGGCTTCCTGCAGAAAAAGGAAGCACGGAGGAAGGTCGAGGAGCTCTCCAAGCGGTACGGCCTGCACGTGGACCTGGACGCCAAGGTGGAGGATATCACTGTGGGTATGCAACAGCGTACCGAGATCCTGAAGATGCTCTACCGCGACAACGAGATCCTCATCTTCGACGAGCCCACCGCCGTGCTGACGCCCCAGGAGATCGACGAGCTGATGGCCATTATGAAGAACCTGACGGCGGAGGGGAAATCCATCCTCTTCATCTCCCACAAGCTCAACGAGATCATGGCGGTGGCGGACCGGGTGACGGTTCTGCGTAAGGGCCGCTATGTGGGTACCGTGAACACCTGCGACACCAACAAGCAGGAGCTGTCCAACATGATGGTGGGCCGCCCGGTGCAGCTGGAGGTCGTAAAGGAGCCGGCCAAGCCCACGGATGTGGTGCTGAAGGTCCGGGATCTGTGTGTGCCCTCTCATACCCACAAGCGCAACGCCGTGGACCATGTCAGCTTTGATGCACGCGCCGGCGAGATACTCTGTATCGCCGGTATCGACGGCAATGGACAGACGGAGTTCATTCACGCGCTCACCGGCCTGGATAAGAGCAATGGCGGCACGGTGACACTGTGCGGCAAGGATATCTCCCACGCCAGCATCCGGCGCCGTGGAGAGTGTATGAGCCACATCCCCGAGGATCGGCACAAGCACGGCCTGGTGCTGGATTTTACGCTGGAGCAGAACCTGGTGCTGCAGCGGTATAAGGAGCCGGAATTCGAAAAGGGCGGCTTCATCAAAAAGGACGCGGTGCGTGCCTACGCCGAGAGGCTGATCGAGGAATACGATATCCGCAGCGGACAGGGCCCCGTGACCACCGCCCGCAGTATGTCCGGCGGCAACCAGCAGAAGGCGATCATCGCCCGCGAGGTGGACCGCAACAAGCCGCTGATCGTAGCGGTCCAGCCTACCCGCGGCCTGGACGTGGGCGCGATCGAAAACGTACACAAGGAACTGGTGAAGCAGCGTGATGCCGGCAAGGCAGTGCTGCTGGTATCCCTGGAGCTGGACGAGGTCATGAGCCTTTCCGACCGCATCCTGGTCATGTACGAGGGTGAGATCGTGGGTGAGTTCGACCCGAAGCAGATCACCGTGCAGGAGTTGGGCCTCTATATGGCCGGCGCCAAGCGGGCGGACAAGAAAGAGGGTGAGACGGCGTGAAGCAAAAACTGACAGATCTGTATGCCAAGAATGGCACCAAGAAGGTCCTGGCCTCTCTGCTGTCCATCCTGGCCGGCCTGCTGCTGGGCAGCATCGTGGTCATTATTGTGGGCCTGGCGGAGCAGAAGATCACCACTGCCGGTATGTGGGAGGGCGTCCGCCTGATTTTTGCCGGCATCCTCAGCACAGGCCGCGACGCTGCGGGCGCGCTGACCTGGGGCTTTAACGCCCAGAATGTGGGCAATATGCTCTTCCGCGCCATGCCGCTGATCATGACCGGCCTTTCCGTGGCGGTGGCCTTCAAGACGGGCCTGTTCAATATCGGCGCACCCGGCCAGTATCTGATGGGTACGCTTGTCTCGCTGTCCGTCGCGCTGGGCATCCCCTCCGAGTCCGTGCCCGTGGGCATCATCTGGCTGCTGGCCTTTCTGGGCGGTATGCTGGCTGGCGCCCTGTGGGGTGCGATCCCCGGATTGCTGAAGGCGCTGCTGAATATCAACGAGGTGCTGGCCTGCATCATGACCAACTGGATCGCAGCCAATCTTGTCACCTGGATGTTTGATATCAGCAGCTTCAAGAACGTAACAGAAGGCACGAAGTCCGGTTACATCTACAAGACCACCTTCAACGGTGTGGCCACACCCAAGCTGGGACTGGATCAGCTGTTTCCCGGCTCCCAGGTCAATGCCGGTATTCTGGTGGCCATCATTCTGGCCATCGTGGTGTACATCATCATGGAGAAGACGGTGTTCGGCTATGAGCTGAAGGCCTGCGGCGCCAACCGCCATGCGGCCCGCTACGCCGGTATCCCCGATAAGCGCAATATCGTGCTGTCCATGGCCATTGCCGGCGCGCTGGCCGGCGCCGGCGCCGCGCTGTACTGGCTCAGCGGCAACACCGAGTTCTACTGGAACACCTATCAGGCCCTGCCCGGCGTGGGCTTTAACGGAATCCCCGTGGCACTGCTGGCGGTGAACAACCCCATCGCGGTCATTTTCACCGGTATCTTCATGGCCATGCTGGATATCGTCGGCCTGCAGCTGACCAACCTGACTGCCTACAACGAGTACATCACCGACGTGATCATCTCCGTCATCGTGTACCTGTCCGCCTTCTCTCTGCTCATCCAGATGATGCTGACCGGGCGGAAAAAGAAGCTCGTCGTGGAGGCCAACAAGACCACCACGGCGGATATACCGGCAGAGGCGGAGACACAGCCACTGGATGCGCCGCCGGAGGACATGCCGGACATACCGATGGAGGAAGCACCGCAGGTACCTGAGCAGCCGGAGGAAGGAGGGGAGCAGGCATGACATTTCTGATCCAACAGACCATGATCTACGCCGTTCCCCTGATGATCGTGGCGCTGGCCGGCGTGTTCGCTGAGCGCAGCGGTATCATCAACCTGGCGTTGGAAGGTATTATGATCCTGGGTGCGTTTATCGGCGTGCTGTTCGTGAACATCATGCAGACCAACCACGTCTACGACGCGGCCAAGGCTGCCGGCGACTGGGTGGCTTTGCAGGGCTTTGAGCTGCTGGCTATGCTGGTGGCGGCCATATTCGGCGCCATTTTCTCCCTGCTGCTGAGCTTTGCCTCCGTAAATCTGCGGGCGGACCAGACCATCGGCGGTACGGCGCTGAACCTGATGGCTCCGGCCCTGGTGCTGTTCCTCATCCGTATCATCGCCAACCAGAACACCCTGCAAATGGCCACCGGCGATGCGGCCAGTTGGTTCATGATCAAGAAGACCACTCTGGGCTACGCAAAAACGGACGACCTGGGCTTCCTGGGCAATACCTTCCTGCACAAGGTGTATCTGGCAACCTATGTCTGCATCATCATTTTCGTGGTGCTGTCGATCCTGCTGTACAAGACCCGGTTTGGCCTGCGGCTGCGCTCCTGCGGTGAAAATCCCCAGGCGGCGGACTCCGTGGGTATCAACGTGTACAAGATGCGCTATGCCGGTACGACCATCTCCGGCGCGCTGGCCGGCATGGGCGGCTTTGTCTACGCCCTGACCACGGCCAACTGCACGGCCAACGGCGATGTGGCGGGCTTCGGCTTCCTGGCGCTGGCCGTTATGATCTTCGGTAACTGGAAGCCGCTGAACATCGCCGGGGCGTCGCTGCTGTTCGGTCTGTTCAAGTGTATTGCCGCGGCGTACTCCAGCCTGGACATCAACGGCGACGGCGTGTATTGGCTGGCGGAGATCGGCATCAGCTCCCACGTGTACCGTATGCTGCCGTACCTGATCACGCTGGTGGTGCTGGCCTTCACATCCAAGAAATCCCGCGCACCCAAGGCGGAGGGTATCCCCTACGACAAGGGCCAGCGGTAAAAGAAGCATAAAAAAGAAGCATAAAAAAGAAGCATAAAAAAGAAGCATAAAAAAGAAGCACCCGTACGGGTGCTTCTTTTTTGCGCTGTTTTACATGGATTTTACAAAAGATGGCCTGCGAACTTGACATTTATACCGTACAATGTAGATGGACAATAAGGTGACATCTGAGAAAATGTAAAGTTGAGGGAAAGAAAATGGATATTTTTCATGCGCTGACCATGCTGGGCGGGCTGTGCCTGTTTCTGTTCGGCATGAATTTCATGGGCCAGGCGCTGGAGCGCCGGGCCGGCGGCAAGCTGCGGACGCTGCTGGATAAAATGACCGGCAGCGTGGGTGCCGGTTTCCTGACCGGACTGGGCATCACCGCCATCATTCAGAGCTCATCGGCCACCACCGTCATGGTGGTGGGCTTCGTGAACTCCGGGCTGATGACCCTGCGGCAGGCTATCAATGTTATCATGGGTGCCAACGTGGGCACCACGGTGACGGCCTGGCTGCTGAGCCTGGCGGGGATCGACGGCGGCAGCGTGTGGCTGCAGCTGCTGAAGCCCACCTCCTTTACGCCGGTGCTGGCGCTGATCGGCATCATTTTCTATATGTTCTGCAAGGACAGCCGGAAAAAGGAGACTGGCTCCATTCTGCTTGGCTTTGCCACGCTGATGTTCGGCATGGACACCATGAGCGCCGCGGTGGCGGGGCTGAAGGACGTGCCGGGGTTTGCAGAGCTGTTTTTGGCCTTTACAAACCCGCTGCTGGGCGTGCTGGTGGGCGCGGTGCTGACGGCGATCATCCAGTCGTCCTCCGCCTCGGTGGGTATTTTGCAGGCGCTGGCCTCTACCGGCCAGGTCAGCTACGCCGCCGCGGTGCCCATTATCATGGGCCAGAACATCGGTACCTGCGTCACGGCGCTGATCTCCTGCGTCGGCACCAACAAAAACGCCAAGCGGGCGGCCGTGGTGCATCTGATGTTCAATGTGATCGGCGTGGCGGTGCTGCTGACGGTGTTCTGCATCGTCAAGGCCATCTTTGCCCCGGTACTGCTGAACAAGGCGGCGTCTATGGCGGGTATCGCTGTGGCCCACTCGGTGTTCAATATCCTGTGTACGGCCATACTGCTGCCCTGCGGCGACCTGCTGGAGAAATTGGCTATCCGCCTGGTGCCGGATAAGGCCCACGCGGCCGATAAAACGGTGGAGCTGGACCAGCGCCTGCTGACCACGCCGGCCGTGGCGCTGGAGCGCTGCCGGGTCGTCACCTGCGAGATGGCGGAGGTTGCCGTGCGGGCGCTGCAAAACGCCCTGCGGAGCTTTGACCACTACACCGAAGCGCTGGCCTCCGCCATCCGGGAGGATGAGAGCCGCTGCGACCACTACGAGGACGTGCTGGGCACCTATCTGGTAAAGCTCAGCGCCCAGAAGCTGGGCGAGCAGGAGAGCGAGGAGTCCGCGGAGCTGCTGAAGGCCATCGGTGATTTTGAGCGTATCTCCGACCATGCGGTGAACGTGCTGGAGTCGGCGGAGGAGCTGCAGGAGAAGGGGCTGGCCTTCAGCGACGAGGCGAAGCGGGAGCTGAGCGTGCTGTCCGCCGCGGTCAACGATATCCTCATGCGGGCGCTGGACGCCTTCCGGCAGCAGGATATGACCGCCGCCCGGCAGGTGGAGCCGCTGGAGCAGGTCATCGACGATCTGAAGGAGCAGCTGCGTACCCGACATATCCTGCGGATGCAGCAAGGCCAGTGCAGCATCGAGGCAGGCTTTGTCTGGTCCGACCTGCTGACGGATCTGGAGCGTACCTCGGACCACTGCTCCAATATCGCCGGGTGCGTGATCGACGCCGCCCACCACGACCTGAATATGCACGCCACGCTGGATGCGGCGCGGCGCCGGGACCCGGACTTCCGGGAGCAGTACCAACGCTGCGCGGCGAAATATCGGGTGTAAACAAAAGAAGTCCCTCCCGCCGGGAGGGACTTCTTCTTATGCGCTCACAGCCCGCGGGAGGCGCGCTCCCGCGCCTCGGCCTCCGCCCGCTGGCGGCAGACCTCCACCCAGTCGGGCAGCTTGTCCAGCTCGGCGGCAAAGGCTGCCAGTTCGTCGGGAATGACGATCTTCTGTGGACAGACAGCGGCGCAGGCGCCGCAGCCCAGACAGGCGTGAGGCCACTTGTTCGCGGGCACCGCGTCCAGCTGCATCTTGATGGTGCTGCCGCTGCCGGTGCGGAGCTGGTTGTACTTGTGCAGCAGATCCGGGATATCCAACTGCTGGGGACAGCCGTCACAGCAGTAGCGGCAGGCAGTGCAGGGGATGGAATTCTTCATCTTATCCGCCGCAGCAAAGAGGATCGCCTCCTCAGCGGGGGAGAGGGGGTCGAGGTGCTCGAAGGTGGCCACGTTGTCCGCCATCTGCGCCATGTCGGACATACCGGAGAGGACCATGTGGACGTTATCCAGCCCCTGGAGCCAGCGGAAGCCGAAGGAGGCGATGCTGGCGCCGGGGCGGAGGGCGTGGAGCTGCTGTTCACTGTCGGCATCCAGGGCGGCCAGCTTGCCGCCGCGGACCGGCTCCATGACCCAGACGGGGATATGGTGCTTTTCCAGCAGCTCGTATTTCTCCCTGGCCCGCTGGATGGTCCAGTCCAGATAGTTCAGCTGGATCTGACAGAACTCCATCTCCTTGCCATAGCGCTCCAGAAAAGCGGTGAGGCAGGGAAGGTCCGCGTGGGTGGAAAAGCCCAGGTGCTTGATACGGCCCAGACGCTTCTGTTCCACAAAGTAGTCGATGATGCCCCACTGGGGGTCGGTGTAGATATCCACATCGTTTTCATAGACGTTGTGCAGCAGGTAGAAATCGAAGTAGTCCACCTGACACTTCTCCAGCTGCTGGGCAAAGGTGTCCGCCGGGTCCGGGTCGCAGGTGAGCGTATGGCCGGGGTATTTGGTGGCCAGGTAAAAGCTGTCCCGGGGATGCTTTTTCAGGCAGCGGCCTACCACCGTCTCGGACAGATTTTGCATATAGGCCCAGGCGGTGTCAAAATAATTGACGCCGTGGGCCAGCGCATAGTCCACCATCGCCTGGGTGGTATCCTCGTCGATGGCGCCGTCCACCGTGGTGGGCAGGCGCATGGTGCCGAAGCCCAGCAGGGACAGGTGCAGGTCCTGAAAATCACGATAGATCATGGCATTGCCCTCCTTTTTTGTGGTGCTATTTTACCGTGAAAAATGGCGGAGCGCAAGAGTGGAATTGGCCGTGCGGTACGCCTGCGCCGCCGCTGCACCCGGGAGAGGGCCTGCGGCGTGATGGAGACGGTCCTGGGCGACAGGCTGCATCAGCTGAAGTGCGGGCTGGAGATGACCTTCTGAAAAACAGACCACCCCCGGCTCCTCGCCGGGGGTAGTTTTGCTTGCTCAGGGCAGCAGTGTTTTCTCCAGGAAGTCGTAAACGGCCTCGGCGGTCTGGTGGACGGAGTCCAGCAGGACGTATTCGTCGCTGCTGTGATAGTTCTCGCCGTCGGCACCGAAGATGATGGCCGGCGCGCCCAGCCGTGTGCCCAGGTAGTTGAAGTCGCCGATGCTGGCGAAGTAGGAGATGGTGGGTTCCTTGCCGGTGACCTTGCGGATGGACTCCAGCAGGGAGACGGTCATGGGGTCGTCCTGGGGGACGGTGTAGGGCATGAAGCCCCGGGAGCCCTCAGACGGTGCTTCGCGGAAGCAGATCTCATACCGCCCGGTGATACCGGCGCGCTGCACGGCCTTTTCGATCTCGCGGACGATGGTGTCCGGGCTCTCGCCCACCACGATGTGCCAGAACAGGCGGAGCACGGCGAAGTCCGGCACGCTGCACGCGCCGCCGTCGGCATTGATGCCCACCACGCAGCAGGTGCCCTTGCCCAGGTGCGGGTCCTCAACATAGTCCACCTGCTCCAGTGCCTGCGCCACCTTGGCGGCGTCCAGCAGAGCGCTGTGGCCCTTTCCCGGGTTGGCTGCGTGGGCGGACTTTCCGTAGAAGCGGATCTCCAGACCATAGCCGCCCCGGGCGCCCAGGCAGACATCGGGGAAGGGCTTGCCGTCAAAGCCGGCGCTTGGCTCGGTGATGATGGAGAAGTCCACGTCAGAGAGATAGCCGTCCTCGACGAGGGCATTGGTGCCCAGGCCGTAGGGGCCCTCCTCGTCAGAGACCAGCGCCAGCTTGATCTTCCCGGCGAAGGTCTTGTGGGCGGCGGCGAAGCGGGCAGCCGTGACCATCAGCGCGGCGCAGCCGGATTTCATGTCCAGCGCGCCCACACCATAGAGCCTGTCGCCGTCCAGCTCGCCGTAGGGATCGCGGGTCCAACCGCCGCACAGCTGCACGGTGTCCAGGTGGCCGTTCAGGCAGATGACCGGGCCGGGCCTGCCGCCGTCGATAACGGCGATGACATTTTTTCCATGGAAATCTGTGACCTTGGCATCGTGGTATTCGTGCAGCTGGGCGGGCAGTCCCTGCCGGCACAGCCAATCTCTGGCAAAGGCCATGATCTCGTCCTCGTGGAAATATTCGCTTTTGATGGCCGTGAGCTGCTGCAAAAGTGCTGTGACCTCAGCTTTTTCTATCATCAGTATGATCGCTCCTCTCTGCTGCGGGGCCGGAAATATGCGCTTTCTCCGTACAGTATAGCGGGCAGGCGTTTAACGCCTGTTGGTCCGGGCGTTTTTCACTTATTGCTCCACGCGCCACAGTGCGCCGAAGTACCACGCACCCATGCCGTCGGACACCACGCCGGTCACGTCGCCGCGCAGGGCGTAGGCCTGCTCCTTCTCATACAGCGGTATCACGTTGGCCGTGTCCAGCAGCAGCCACTCCGCATCCTTCAAATAGGCGTCCCGCGCCTCGGCGGAGGTGCTGGCCGCCGCCACCCGCATCAGAATATTATAGGCGTTCATGTAGATCAGCGCGTAGTTCCGCGTGTCGCCGCTGCGCCACAGATCCAGATAGGCTGATGCATCGTTGTACAGCGCGTCCAGCTCCGTCAGGGCCAGGGTGAACGCGCCGCTGCTGAGCAGCTGCTGATACGTCTCCGCATCCTCGCCCTGCAGGGTCACACTCAGTCCCAGTTTTTCCTGCCACACCTTCTGCAGCCGCTGGGCCAGCGCCGTCTGCGCCGGCGTATTCCGGTACAGCAGCGTCACCGTCCCCAGGCTTATCAGCGCCTCCGGCCGCCGCAGGCCCGCCTGCGTCATCAGCTCCAGCGCCTGACTGCACCGGTCCGTGTAGGTATCCGCCTCGCAGTCGATCACCGCGCCGTTGACCGCCCGGAACTCCTCGCCCCCGGCGGTGCGTATGCCGTGAGGCACCAGCCCCTCCGCGGCGGCATAGTCCGCGCCCAGAGCGCCGGCCGCCGCATCCCGGTCGATGACCAGACTCATGGCCTGCCGCAGCTCCGTCCGGTCCATGTTGGTGGCCATCTGGTTGATGAGCAGCACGCCCACGGTGCTGCTGCCGCCGTAGGTGCCGTCCTCTCCTGCCGCGCCGATGACCGCGTCCGCGGTGCCCGCGTCCTTGGCGGCCTCCGCCGCGCTCTTGAACCGGATCTCGATCCGGTCCGCGCGCACCTGCCGTGCGTTATAGTGGTCCTCCTGCTTCACCAGCGTGGCGAAGAGACTGTCGCTCCAATCGCCGGTGCGGCGGTACGGCCCGTTGCCCACGAACCACGTCCGGCTGGCGCTCCAGCCCTCGCCGCCTTCCACAGCCTTCTGCTGCACCGGCATGGTGGCCGCCGCTGTGCACACCGCGTCCACAAAGTACGGGCACATCGTGCTCAGCGTCACCACAAAGGTATGCTCGTCCTCGGCGTATACGCCCAGCGCCTCCGGGTCGCCCGCGTGGGCGTCCTCATAGCCCGCCACCATGGACAGGATCTCCGCCTCCGGGCTGTCCGTCTCCGGCGATACCAGCCGCCGCCAGGCGTACACGAAATCCTCTGCCGTCACGTCGCTGCCGTCGGACCACTTGCCGTCGCGCCGCAGGTGGAACGTGTACGTCTGCGTGCCGTCCTCGTTGTCTGTGCAGTCGTAGGCGTGGGCCGCTGCGGGCACCGCGCCCTCCGCCGTCCAGCGGTACAGGTTGTCGAACAGGTGCAGCACCAGGGTGCGCTCCGCCGGTGTGGCGGCATAGGCCGGGTCCACCGTGGACACGCTGCCGGTCATCACCACCGACGCGGTGCTCTCGCCGCTGCGGCCGCGGCCGCAACCGGCCAGCAGCGCCGTCATCATACACAGGCACAGCAGCATGGCCGCGCCCCGCTTCCATCGTTTCATAGGACTTCCTCCGGGAATAGACTTTTCCCCATTATATATGGTTTTGCGCCAAAAGTAAAGCCGCCCTCCGGGCGGCCTCACTTTGTTTACAATTACTCCGCGATCAGCAGCTGGGCGATCTGCACGGCGTTGGTGGCCGCGCCTTTGCGTACCTGGTCGCCGCAGCACCAGATGTTCAGCCCGTTGTCGCTGGTCAGGTCGTCCCGGATACGGCCCACGAACACCAGGTCCTGGTCGCTGGTCTCCAGCGGCATGGGATAGCGCTTGTTGGCCAGGTCATCCACCAGCCGGCAGCCGGGGGCGGCGGCGATCAGCTCCCGGGCGCGCTCCACGCTGATTTTCTCCTTGGTCCGCACCACGATGGACACGCTGTGGCTCCGCACCACGGGAACGCGGACGCAGGTGCAGCTGACCTTCAGCTCCGGCAGGTGCATGATCTTCCGGCCCTCGTTCTGCATCTTCATCTCCTCGGAGGTGTAGCCCTCAAAGGCTTCGCCGCCGATCTGGGGGATGACGTTGTAGGCGATCTGGTACTGGAACACCTTGGGCTCCACCGGCTTACCCTCCCGCAGCAGCTCCACCTCGTCCATCAGCTCGATGGGGCCGCCGGCGCCGGCGCCGGACACCGCCTGGTAGCTGCTGGCCACAATGCTCTCGATGGGGCTGTCGTGGTTCAGGGCGTTGATGGCCACCAGCGAGACGATGGTGGTGCAGTTGGGGTTGGAGATGATGCCCTTGTGCTTCTTCACGTCCTCCGGATTGATCTCCGGCACGATCAGGGGCACATCCGGGTCCATGCGGAAGGCGCTGGAGTTATCCACGAACACCGCGCCCGCCTTGACGATGGCCGGGGCGAACTGCTTGGCGATGTCGTTCTCCGCCGCGCCCAGCACGATGTCCATGCCCTTGAAGGCCTCGTCACAGGCCAGCTCCACGGGGAGGTCGTGGCCCTTCCAGTGGATGGCCTGTCCCACAGACCGGGCTGACGCCAGCGGGTGCAGCTCCTCGATGGGGAAATCGCGCTCGGCCAGTACCTTCATCATCTCGCGGCCCACCGCGCCGGTGGCGCCCAGAATAGCAACTTTATACTTTTTCATATGATGTACTCCTTTTCTCGATCTCGAATAAGCGGTGTATCCTGCGTTCAGATGCGGCGCATCGACTTTGTGTACGGCAAGCCGCTGCGGTGAAGTATGGGCGCAGGAGACGCGCTTTATTTTACAAAACTGTTGTACAGCACCCGGATAGCTTTCTCAAAGTCGGCACTGTCCACGCCCACGATGATGTTCAGCTCCTCCGGTCCCTGGGTGATCATGCGGATATTGATGCCGTTTTCGCCCAGCTTGGCGAAGATCTTGCCGGAGGAACCGGGCTGGAAGGCCATCTTCCGGCCCACGGCCGCCACCACAGCCATGCCGTCGGTAACGTGCAGGCTGTCGGGCTTGATCTCCTTCTCCATGTCGCCCAGTGCCTGGTACAGATACGGCGCGGCCTTGCCTGTCTCCACCACCAGCGATACCGAGTCGATACCGGAGGGGATGTACTCCACATTGATGTGATAGCGCTCCAATATCTCCAGCACCCGGCGGATAACGCCCAGCTCCGAGGACATTCCGTTCTTGGTCATGGTGATGACGGAAAAGCCCTTCTTTCCGGCGATGCCGGTGATCATGCTGCTCTCCTGCAGCTCCGCCGCCGTGTCGTCGAAGGCCTCCCGTATCATGGTGCCCGGGTGCTCCGGCTGGTTGGTGTTGCGGATGTTCAGGGGGATGTTCTTCTCCCGCACCGGGGAGACGGTGCCTTCATGCAGCACCTGTGCGCCGATATAGCTCAGCTCACGCAGCTCGGCGTAGGTAATGCGCTCGATGGGCCGCGGGTCGGGTACGATCTTGGGGTCGGCCATCAGGAAGCCGGACACGTCCGTCCAGTTCTCATACACGTCGGCGTCCAGCGCCGCCGCCGCCAGCGCACCGGTGATGTCGCTGCCGCCCCGGCTGAAGGTGTGGATGCTGCCGTCCGGCAGCACGCCGTAGAAGCCGGGAATGACTACCTTCCGCCCGCTGGCCGCATGGACCAGAGCCTGATAGCTGGCCTCCTGGTCCACCGTGCCGTCCATGCGGAAGTGCAGCCACAGGCTGCTGTCCAGAAAGTCAAAGCCCAGGCAGTCGGCCATGATCCGGGCGGCGAAATACTCGCCCCGGCTCACCAGCTCATCGGCGGAGATGCCCTTGTCCATCTTGGCGCGCAGGGCGTCGAATTCCGCCTCCAGCGGCGTGGACAGGCCCAGCTCGTCCCGAATCTCCAGATACCGGCTGCGTACCATATCGAATATACCGTCGCAGCTGACGCCGTACTGCAGGTGGGCGTGGCACAGATACAGCAGGTCCGTGATCTTGTGATCGTCCTTGAACCGCTTTCCGGCGGCGCTGACTACCACCACCCGGCGGGCGGGGTCCGCCTCCACGATGGAGCGTACTTTTTCCAGCTGGTGGGCGTCCGCCATGGACGACCCTCCGAATTTCAACACTTTCAACATAGTCCTTGCCTCTTTCGCTTTGGTTATTGTGTACAGGGTTTTTCATGCGCGACAAAAAAATATTTTCTGTCCACGAGAGAAAAACACTTGCTTTTTTGATGGGGACAGTGTATCATAGCCTTATCAGAAATGCAAGACCCAATTTCAAAAGTTTTTTCGGAGGCTTTTTTACCATGATCTACCACAGCACAAGAAACGAGCAGCTCACCGCTTCCTCCACCCACGCGGTGCTCCAGGGCATCGCCCCGGACGGCGGCCTGTACATCTGCGACCCGGCGGCCCTGCGCTTCGACTGGCGCGCTGCCCTGGAAAAGGACACCCTCTCCATGGCGGCGGATATCCTCCACGCCCTGCTGCCGGACTTTCAGGACATGGACCGGCTTGTCCGCGACAGCTACGCCGGCAAGTTCCCCACGTCCGACCTGACGCCCTTGACCCCCGTGGCGGATAAATACGTGCTGGAGCTGTACCACGGCCCCACCTCCGCTTTCAAGGATGTGGCCCTCAGCGTCCTGCCCCGCCTCATCGTAGCGGCGGCCAAGGCCGAGGGCATGAAGGGCGACGTGGTCATCCTGACGGCCACCTCCGGCGACACCGGCAAGGCGGCCATGGAGGGCTTCCACGACGTGCCCGGCACCCGCATCACTGTGTTCTACCCCTACGGCGGCGTCTCCGCTGTCCAGCAGGCCCAGATGGCCACCCAGGAGGGCGCCAACGTCCGCGTCTGCGCCGTCCGCGGCAACTTCGACGATGCCCAGACCGGCGTGAAGGAGATCTTCGCCGCCTGCAAGGACAAGGACCTCCACGGCGCCATGCTCTCCTCCGCCAACTCCATCAATATCGGCCGTCTGGCCCCCCAGGTGGTCTATTACTTCCGCGCCTACGGCGATCTGGTGAAGTCCGGCCGCATCCGGCTGGGCGACGTGGTGGACTACACCGTCCCCACCGGCAACTTCGGCGACATTCTGGCCGGCTATTTTGCCAGGCAGATGGGCCTGCCTGTGGGCCGCCTGATCTGCGCCAGCAACGCCAACGACGTGCTCACCGAGTTCCTGACCACCGGCCGCTACGACAAGCGCCGCCCCTTCTACAAGACCACCTCCCCCTCCATGGATATCCTGGTGTCCAGCAATCTGGAGCGTCTGCTCTATCTGGTTAGCCAGGATGCCAGCTGCGTGGAGCGCCTGATGCGGGAGCTGAACACCCAGGGCTGGTATCAGGTCAGCGGCTGGATGCTGGAGCAGCTCCGTGCCGTCTTCGGCTGCGGCTGCTGCGACGATGCCGGCGCGGCGGAGGTCATCGGCCGGGTGTGGCGCGAGCACAAATACCTCTGCGACCCCCACACCGCCGTGGCCTGGGCCGTGGCGGAGAAGCACACCCGCGAGGGCGTTCCCATGGTGGTCCTGTCCACCGCCTCGCCCTACAAGTTCCCCGCCGCCGTGCTGCACGCCCTGGGCGAGGCATCCGGTGACGATGAGTTCGCCATGATGGAGCAGCTCCACGCCCTCACCGGCATGGACATCCCCAAAAATCTCCGCGGCCTGGAGGGCCGCCCTGTCCTCCATACCGACGTCATCGACAAGGACGCCATGCTGGACTATGTGCTGTCCGACATGCTGAAATAAAAGAAAGGAACCGTTCCCTATGAATATCGTTTGTTTGGACATGGAGGGCGTCCTCGTCCCCGAGATCTGGATCGCCTTTGCCGAGGAAAGCGGCATTCCCGAGCTGCGCCGCACCACTCGCGATGAGCCGGATTATGACAAACTCATGCGCTGGCGCATCGATCTGCTGCGGCAGCGCGGCCTGAAGCTCAGCGCCATTCAGGAGACCATCTCCCGCATCGACCCCCTGCCCGGCGCCAAGGACTTCCTGGACGCGCTGCGTAAGGACACCCAGGTGGTCATCCTCAGCGACACCTTCGACCAGTTCGCCATGCCCCTCATGGCCAAGCTGGGCTATCCCACCCTGCTGTGCAACACCCTCGAGGTGGACGGCGAGGGCTACATCACCCGCCACCTCATGCGCTGTGAACACTCCAAGCTCACCACCGTCAAGGCCCTTCAGTCTATCGGCTACGACACCATCGCCAGCGGCGACAGCTATAACGATTTGGAGATGATCCTCCACAGCAAGGCCGGCTTTCTCTTCCGCGGTCCCGACAAGATCAAGCAGGACTACCCCGACCTGCCCGCCTTCGAGGACTACGGCGACCTGCTGGCCGCCATCCGCGCCGCCCTGTAACAGCGGTGCTGCGGTGAAAGACAAAGACAAAGCAAAAACCGGCGCCCCCCGGCGCCGGTTTTTGCTTTGTGAAAGGAGGGGGTAAGATCACATCTGGACGCGGTTCTCGCGGGTCCAGCTGGTGATGTCCAGGTTGGGATAGCGGCGGCGCAGCTCGTCCAGCTTGCCTTCGGTGTCGCCCAGTGCGGCGATGCTGTTGATGGCCGCCACATCGGCGGCGTTCATGGCGTGTGCCTCATCGGCGCCGCAGGACGCGCAGTGATAGCGCTTGGTCGCCTCGGAAAACGTAACATCGGTGCTGCCGCAGACGGCGCAGCGGGTGGTCTTGGATACGATAGCCATAATGTATTACCTCCATATTCTTGTTTTGTTTCGTTGTCCTTATACTACCACAAAAGTTTTCAGTTGTAAAACGCATAATTGTATTTGCAAGTATGAGAAAAAGTATGATATAATAGCGACAGCGACTATACAGGAGGTCCCGCCATGAGCGTATCCAAATACCAGATGTTCCTCAAGACCGTGGAGTGCGGCAGCTTCTCCCGGGCGGCGGAGGAGCTGAACTTCACCCAGTCCGGCGTCAGCCACGCCGTCCAGGCGCTGGAGGACGAGCTGGGAATCACGCTGCTCAGCCGCAACCGCGGCGGCGTGGTGCTGACGGCTGACGGCCGCGCGCTGCTGCCTCGGGTCGAGGCCCTCTGCGCCGCCCACCATGCCCTCATGCAGTCCGCGGCGGACCTGAAGGGCCTGGACGCCGGCCTGGTCAAGGTGGCCACCTTCTCCAGCGTCTCCGCCCAGTGGCTCCCCTCCATCCTCAAAAGCTTCGGCGACGTCTACCCCAACATCGAGTTCGAGGTGGTGGATGCCGATTTCTACGGCCAGACCGAGGAGTGGATCCTCCAGGGCAAGGTAGACTGCGGCTTTCTGCGCCTGCCCTCAGCAAAATCCCTCTGCGCCCACCCCCTGTACCGGGATGAGCTGCTGGTGGTCGTTCCCTGCGGCCACCCGTTGGCGGACGCGGCGGCCTTCCCCCTGTCGGCCCTATCCGCCGAGCCCTTCATCCGGCTGGAGGAGGGCCGCGACTACGAGCTCACCGCCGCCCTGGACGCCATGGGCGTCCACCCCAATGTGAAATACACCGCCCGCGAGGACCGCACCATCCTGGCCATGGTGTCCAAGGGCCTGGGCATCAGCCTCCTGCCGGAGCTGATGGTCCGCCGCAGCCCCTATCCCGTGGCCGCCTGCCACGCCCCCGAGCGCTTCTACCGCAATATCGGCATCGCCGTCAAGGATGAAAAGGCCCAATCCGCCTCCACCCGCCGCTTCGTGGACTACGTCCGCCGCTGGGTGGCGGAAAACGGCGAGGACTGACCTCCCACGCCTTCCCCCGGGAGCGGATGAGGTGTCGCCACGCAGCGGCGTAAAGCCCTCCGTCCCCGCCGCAGCAGAGGGCGTGCTGAAATTCGAGATCATGGCCGGCTGACACGAGGCCGGAGCAGCAAAAGCAGAGAGCGAAACGCTCCCTGCTTTTCTATCTTATCACACTTGCTTACTTGCCGAAGTAGCGGTTCAGCAGACCCTCGAAGGCCTTGCCGTGACGGGCCTCGTCGCGGGCCATCTCGTGGACGGTGTCGTGGATGGCGTCCAGATTGTACTTCTTGGCCAGCTTAGCCAGCTCGAACTTGCCGGCGGTAGCGCCGTTCTCGGCGTCCACGCGCATCTGCAGGTTCTTCTTGGTGCTGTCAGTGATGACCTCGCCCAGCAGCTCGGCGAACTTGGCGGCGTGCTCAGCCTCCTCCAGGCCGGCCTTCTCCCAGTACAGGCCGATCTCGGGATAGCCCTCGCGGTGGGCCACACGGGCCATGGCCAGATACATACCCACCTCGGAGCACTCACCCTCGAAGTTGGCGCGCAGACCATCGATGATCTCCTTGCGGACATCCTCGGGGACATCGTCGCCAAAGACCTTGCCTACGCCCACAACGTGCTCAGCGGCCCAGGACTTCTCCTCAGACTGCAGCAGGAACTTGTCGCCGCTGACGTGGCAGACCGGGCACTCGGCGGGGGGAACATCACCCTCGTGAACATAACCGCAAACAGGACAGACCCACTTCTTCATAATCGTTACCTCCATAAATGTATTCATGTCGTTGTGTTTGTTATTTTGACGCCGCCGCAGCGGCATTTGTCAACTGGTTTTCTTCTCGGCCAGGCAGCCGTTGCAGCGGCCGTAGAACACGACGCCGCAGCTGTCCGCCTCGCCCACCGCTGTCATATCCGGCAGCTCCACCGGGATGGGCGGCAGGTCGATGACCGCGCCGCAGGTGCGGCAGACGAAGTGCCCGTGGGGGGCGGTGTTGCCGTCGTAGCGATCCTCGCCGTCCACACAGCCGATGACCTGCACCGCGCCCTCCGCCCGGAACCGCGCCAGATTGCGGTAGACGGTGGCCAGAGAGAGGTCGGGTATGCGGGGCTTCAGCTGGCTGTACACCCACTCCGCCGAGGGGTGGCAGGTAGTGGAGCGGAGGCATTGCAGTATGGCGTCCCGCTTGGGGCTGTACCGTGTGTTATCCATCTGCGGCGCTCCTCTCTTATTGCTAACAATTATCGTTTGCGTTAGTATAATACCACATTGATTTTGCTTTGTAAAGAGGGTTTTTAAAATTTTTCAAAAAATTTTTCCAGTGCCTGTTAGCCTCCCCTATCGGTGCGGAAAATATGCAAAGGAGCCCGGTACGCTGTGCGTACCGGGCTCCTCATTTCAATTTACTCGGCCTCGGCCAGCGCCTTAGCCTCGGCAATAGCCTTCTCCTGCGCCGCGGCGGGGCAATCCTCGTAGCGGACGAAGTTGAAGGTGAACGTACCACGGGACTGGGTCATGGATCGCAGATCGATGGCGTAGCTCATCATCTCGGCCATGGGGACCTCAGCCTCCAGTACCTGCTCGCCGTCACCGGTGGGGTTCATGCCCATCACGCGGCCGCGGCGCTTATTCAGATCGCCCATCACATCGCCCAGATAGCTGTCGGGGATGGTGACCTTCAGCTCGCCAATGGGCTCCATCAGCACGGGCTTGGCCTCGGGCAGCGCGGCCTTGAAGGCCAGGTTGGCAGCCAGCTTGAACGCGATTTCGGAGGAGTCAACGGGGTGGTAGGAACCATCCACCAGGGTGGCCTTCAGGAACACCACGGGATAGCCGGCCAGCACGCCGTGCAGGCAGCTCTCGCGCAGGCCCTTTTCCACGGCGGGGAAGTAGTTCTTGG
>ENA-OUQG01000465-OUQG01000465.1-human-gut-metagenome-genome-assembly--contig:-NODE-465-length-24577-cov-5.469497_pt1 | contig 24577 bp, 19 predicted proteins | sample MGYA00237943_ERZ548823 | MGnify/ENA primary metagenome ERZ548823 (study PRJEB26490, sample SAMN05194731) | human gut metagenome | biome: terrestrial biome; feature: human-associated habitat; material... | reverse complement strand
CTCTGCAACTAGGGGGGAAACGGCGATCGGGAAAGGGAAATAATGGGAGAAGCACGGTATTTTGTAAAAAAAGATGCGCAGGGAGAAGTGCTTGCCTTTGGCCGCGGGGGCGCGGAGGGCGAACTGATCGAGCGAGAGGAATTTGAGCGCCTGCGCCTTGTCCTGCTGTCCTGCGTGCAAAGAGAGCTGCGGCAGGAGGAAGAGGCAGGCCATTCACAGATTGAACGCCGGAAAGGCATGAAATAAAGGAGAAAAAAGCATGGGAAAAGAAACACGCAAATTAATTGCAAATAATAAAAAAGCATGGCATGATTATTTTATAGAAGAAAAGTATGAAGCAGGTATAGAACTTGTTGGCACGGAGGTGAAATCCGTCAGACAGGGGCATTGCAGCATTAAGGAGGCATTTATCCGGATTGACAAAAATAATGAAGTGCAGATTTACGGTATGCATATTAATCCGTACGAAAAAGGAAATATCTTTAATAAAGATCCTCTTCGTGTGAAGAAGCTAATGTTGCACAAAGCAGAGATCAATAAATTGATTGGCAAGACAAAAGAAAAAGGAATGGCAATCGTACCATTAAAGGTATATTTTAAGGGAAGCCTTGTAAAAGTGGAGATTGGTCTGGCAAAAGGTAAGAAACTGTATGACAAGAGACAGGATATTGCCAAAAAAGACCAGCAGAGAGAAGCAAGCCGTGACTTTAAAATCCGCAATTTGGGCTAAGATGAAAGAAAATGTGCAGTAAATGTGGATAAGAATTGTAAAAGACGTAGAAAAGGTGGATAATATATGGTACCTGTAAAAAAAGAAGACTTGAGAAAATTAGTGACAGATACAACGGTTGAGATTTATGAGGAGCTGACACCTCAACTGGTGAAGCTGATTCAGGATACGAAGAAGAATACAGAACTGACAGAGGGGCAGAAGCAGGATGAGATTTCTCTTCATATGATGGGATATGTAAAATCCTGTACAAATGAGATCATCATACAGGTTCTGTCAGAGATTCTGGGACTTGAAGACGAGGATGAAGAGTAAAATTGTCCTGACCAGGTATAAATGCGATTTGTCAGAAAAAGAGAAAATATTGATTCAAAAAACAGAATTGTTGTTAGATAATACTGAAATGATAAAAAATATGAAACAACAATTGACAATGCAAAAAAACTGAGCTAAACTAAGTCGCATAAAAGCAAAGGCGCTTTAAGAGAAATCTTGAAGTGCCTTTCTTTTATTATAAGAAATGCCGAACAGGCATATCTTATATCCCTGACAATATATAGTGACACAAGGGTGTGTATTTCTGTGAGTCGACGACAGAGATATGCACCCTTTCATTATATATTGTAGATTTAGAAGGGTGAGAGAAAAGGAGGAGATATTTATGAGTCAGGATATTTTAACAGCAATTTCAGACGCAGTTGGAACTGAAGTGTTTGGTATCTGGTTTTTGATCGGAGCTGCATTGGTATTCTTTATGCAGGCCGGATTTGCAATGGTCGAGGCTGGATTTACAAGAGCAAAAAATGCAGGTAACATTATCATGAAGAACCTGATGGACTTCTGTATCGGAACTTGTGTATTTATTCTAATCGGATTTGGCTTATTACTTGGTGAAGATGCACTTGGAGGATTCATCGGAATTCCGACACTTGGAATTTTCACGAACTATGCAAATTTTGACTGGTCGAATTTCGTATTTAACTTAGTATTCTGTGCGACAACAGCAACGATTGTATCAGGAGCTATGGCAGAGAGAACAAAGTTCTTATCTTACTGTATTTACTCCGCAGTTATTTCTGCAGTGGTCTATCCAATTGAAGCACACTGGATTTGGGGCGGAGGCTGGCTTGCAGCACTTGGCTTCCATGATTTTGCAGGTTCCTGTGCAATCCATATGGTCGGTGGTTTAAGTGCATTTATTGGAGCAGCAATAGAAGGTGCACGTATTGGTAAATTTACAAGAGATGAAAATGGAAAAGTAACAAAAGTCCATGCATTTCCTGGACACAACATTGTAATCGGTGCACTTGGCTGCTTTATCCTTTGGTTTGGCTGGTATGGATTTAATGGTGCAGCAGCAAGCACAGGTGCTCAGTTAGCTTCCATTTTCATGGCAACAACAATCGCACCGGCAGTCGCAACTGTTGTATGTATGATCTTTACATGGGTTAAATATGGAAAACCAGATGTATCCATGTGTCTGAATGCTTCACTTGCAGGTTTGGTAGCAATCACAGCTCCTTGTGATGTAGTAGATGCAACAGGTTCTATTATTATCGGAGTCGTTGCAGGACTTCTGGTTGTATTCGGTGTATGGTTCTGTGACAATGTGGTACATATAGATGACCCGGTCGGAGCAGTCGCAGTTCACTGCTGCAATGGTATCTGGGGAACAATTGCAGTTGGTTTATTTGCTACAACAAATGCACCAGAGTGTACAATTAACGGATTATTCTATGGCGGCGGCTTCCATCAGTTAGGTTTACAGCTTTTAGGTGTTATTACAGTTCTTGCATGGACAGCAGTTACCATGACAATCGTGTTCAAAGTGATTGACAAGACGGTTGGACTTCGAGTTTCTGAGGAAGAAGAGATTGTTGGTCTGGATATTAAAGAACATGGCCTTGCATCTGCATACGCAGGATTCAGTCTTATGGATATTACAGAAGGAAGTATGAGTGTCAATGAAAATACAGAGCTTGGTGTAGATGATTATGATCGTGCAACAGAAGCTCAGAAGGCAGCATCTGTAAAAGTTTCAGGTCCTGTCGATCTGGATGCAGGTATGCATAAAGTTGTCATTATTGCAAAACTGTCCAGATATGAGAAGTTGAAAAATGCACTCAACAGTCTTGGAGTTACAGGAATGACAGTGACACAGGTCATGGGTTGTGGAATCCAGAAAGGTGCCGGTGAGAAATACCGTGGAGTTGAGATGGATGTAACCGTACTTCCAAAAGTAAAAGTAGAAGTAATTGTTGGAAATATTCCGGTAGAGAAAGTGATTGAGACAGCTAAGAAGACACTTTACACAGGTCATGTAGGAGACGGAAAGATCTTTGTATACAACGTACAGAAAGTTGTAAAGGTTCGTACAGGAGAAGAAGATCTGGAAGCATTAAAAGATGTAGAGTAAAGGAATTAATTAACATAGTTGCCCATTTTTTGTTTCATATAAGTACAAAATTCCCGCAGAAACATTTCGATGTGCAAAGCATTTGGCATATGCAGTATCGTAAAATAAATGATTGACTGCGGGAATTTTGCGTTACTAGCTAATGGAATAGTGACTTACGAATATTAAATTCAAGTCGAACGTCCGTGAGACTTGGCGCGTGATTCTGGTCAGAGAAGCTGACATATTCCTATCAGAATCACTGCGCATCCTCGCGGAGCGTTTATGATAAGTATGTGAAAAATGCCTGAAAAGTATAATAGATAGGACTTGATATTTTGAAGTATTAGTGTTAGTATATGTATACAAACGTCTGCCGACCAGTAAACTGGATTGATGACAATCGTCATTTTTAGAAGTAATTCAGGGCTTGTACTGGTTTCGACGGGGGTCTGGAAGTTGGAGAAGCCATCCGTAGCGGGACACTACGATAAAAGTTCCACTTTAAAATTAAACGCAGACGAAAATTTAGCGTACGCTGCCTAATTGCGGCAGCAGTCGGCCTTAGGTCATCCGTTGCTTAAGTAACCGGCTTCAAACAGACGGAGCACTTCGTTCTCAAAGCTTTGAGGGAATGGAAGATTTTATGAAGCTACTAAGATCAGTAACCCGTCATTAGGTGACTGATGGAGGGAATGTCAAAGTAATGACTGTGATGGGAGAAGCTCTGGTGGATGGGCTTTCGGACGCGGGTTCAACTCCCGCCAGGTCCACTAAAAAAACAAGTCGAACTTTTTGTATGAAGGAATCATATAAGAAGTCCGGCTTGTTTTTGGTAATGAAGAAAATTATAATAGAACTGAATTTAAAGGAAAAAAGTATATGACGTTTTGCGGACGTTATTGTAGGAAATGTCTCAGTGCCATAAATGAAAATAAGGAGTGTGAAAACTATGCACCAGACAGGACAGATATACAGACCGCCATCAGAAGCCAGTGTACAGAGACTGGAGGTTACAATAGGCTGTTCTCATAATAAATGTTCTTTTTGTACCATGTACCGGAAGACACCGTTTCGTGTTGCGCCGCTTGAAGATGTGGAGATGGATTTAAAAGAACTTCATGACAGAGGCGAGAAGATTACGAGAATCTATCTGACGAACGGAGATCCCTTTGTACTTGGGACCGACAGACTTGTAAAAATTGCAGAGTTGGTTCATCAGTATCTGCCGGAAGTAGAGGTACTTACCTGCTATGCTTCTATTCGGAATCTGAAAGCAAAATCACTGGAAGATTTGAAGCTTCTGAAAAGTGTCGGATATGATGAGCTGTATGTAGGACTTGAGACGGCATATGCCCCGGCGGTAAAACTGATCAATAAGGGCTTTACGGTCGAAGAAGCTTATGAAAATATCGGAAAGCTGAAAGAGGCAGGAATGAAGTATTCAGCGCTTTTAATGCTTGGAATTGGTGGAAAAGGGCATAGCAAAGAAAGTGTAGAAGCCACGGCGGCTCTTCTGAATAAGTATCCGCCATACCGTGTATCTCCTCTTTCAACAGCGGTTTTACGCGGAAGTGAGCTGGAAGAGCTTTGCGATAAAGGAGAGTATGTACAGCTTACAGAGCGTGAACTGATAGAGGAAGAAAAAATGCTGCTTCGTGCATTAAAGATAAATGACTGCATTTTCTTCGGAAGTCACCCATATAATCTGATTACGATCAGCGGAGTCCTGCCACAGGACAGAGAGGAAATTATTAAGCATCTGGATTCTGAGATGGCGGCGTGGGATAGAGATCAGCCGGGATTTCTGGATACAGTTTGGAAGAGAACAGATATGTAGAAAAAAATGCTGGGCAGAAAAATGAATAATCTGCCTAGCATTTTTTTGTAATAAAAATTTTCACACATAGCACATATTTTCCTGTTATACTATAAAATATGACGGAAATATGTGCTATTCGCGTCTAAGCGTAAGAAATAAAAAATCAGAATGTACAGTTCGTACAGGGAGGTTTATGATATGGAAAAGATCAAGATATTAGTTGTAGATGATGAGAGCAGAATGCGTAAGCTTGTGAAGGATTTCCTTGGAAGAGAAGGATATCAGGTGCTGGAGGCAGGAGACGGTCTTGAGGCTATGGAGGCGTTTTACGCAGAGAAAGATATTGCGCTGATCATATTAGATGTCATGATGCCGAAGATGGACGGCTGGCAGACTTGCCGTGAGATCCGTCAGTCTTCTAAAGTACCGATTATTATGCTGACGGCACGCGGCGATGAGCGGGATGAACTTCAGGGATTTAATCTTGGCGTGGACGAATACATTTCTAAGCCATTTAGTCCGAAGATTCTTGTTGCGAGAGTGAATGCACTTCTGAGACGTTCGAATGTGTTGGATGCAGATGAGCATGTGGAAGCGGGTGGTATCGTTGTAGATAAGGCAGCTCATCAGGTGCAGGTAGACGGAAAAGATGTGGAACTTAGTTATAAAGAATTTGAATTATTGTCTTATTTCCTTGAGAATCAGGGAATTGCACTTTCCAGAGAGAAGATATTGAATAATGTATGGAATTATGATTATTTTGGAGATGCAAGAACTATCGACACTCATGTTAAAAAGCTTCGCAGCAAGCTTGGAGAAAAGGGTGAATACATTAAGACAATCTGGGGAATGGGCTACAAATTCGAGGTAAATTAAGATGAAGCATTTTAAACAAAAAGAAAAAAGAAAGCATTCTATTAAGAGGCAGATGATCGCAGTTTTTGCAGGCATGGTCATCTGTCTGCTTGCTATTTTGCTTGTTGTTAATGTAAAGTTCTTAGAGCCGTATTATATCAGAGACAAGGAAATGCAGTTCATTCATGTATATGAAGAACTACAGAATGCTGTGAAAAAGGGGACGATCAGTAATGATGAAGTACAAGATGAATTACATGTCCTGTGTGAGAAGAGCAACATTTCCTATATTGTATTGGATATGGATAATGAAAAACTGATTACAAATGTGCACGATACGAATATGCTCAAGCAGCAGTTAGCGGGATATCTTCTGAACCAGGCGCAAAAAGGTGGGAAAGTGCTGGATAGCACAGACAATTACCAGTTGATGAGAAGTCAGGATCCATGGAATCAGAGCGAATATATTGAGATGTGGGGACAACTTGACGATAATGTGAATTTCCTCATTCGAAGTCCTGTAGAAAGTATCCGTGAAAGTGTTGCATTATCCAATCGTTTCCTAATATATGTAGGTATGGGAACACTGATTATCTGCATGGGACTTGTATGGTATTTCTCCAGAAGGATTACAAAGCCAATCCAGGAACTGGCAGAGCTGTCTGACCGTATGGCAAATCTGGATTTTGAGGCGAAGTATACAAGCGGTGGTAAAAATGAGATTGGTGAACTGGGTGATAACTTTAATCGTATGTCGCAGAAGCTGGAAAAGGCAATTTCTGAATTGAAGCAGGCAAATAACAGTCTGCAGCAGGATATTGAGCAAAAAGAGAAGATGGAGCAGATGCGTACGGAGTTTATGGGAAATGTATCTCACGAGTTGAAAACTCCGATTGCTCTGATCCAGGGATATGCAGAAGGACTGAAAGAAGGAGTTAATGATGACCCGGAGAGCCGCGACTTCTATTGTGATGTTATTATGGACGAAGCAGGTAAGATGAATCGGATGGTCAAGAATCTGATGACACTGAATCAGTTGGAGTTCGGGAATGATAAAGTAGAATTTGAGCGTTTTAATCTGACAGAGCTGATTGGCGGAGTACTTCAGAGTATGGACATTCTGTCACAACAAAAGGATGTTAAACTTATTTTTAGGGAAGAAAATCCAGTTTACGTCTGGGGGGATGAGTTTAAGATTGAACAGGTCGTGCGTAATTATGTAAGTAATGCCTATAATCATGTCAATGAAGAAAAGATTATTGAAGTGAAGATTTTGCGGGAAGACGGACTTGCAAAAGTGACTGTATTTAATACCGGAAAGCCAATACCGGAGGAAGATGTTCCGCGTATCTGGGATAAATTTTTCAAAGTGGACAAGGCTCATACACGCGAGTATGGAGGCAATGGAATCGGACTTTCTATCGTAAAAGCCATTATGGAATCCATGCATCAGCAATACGGTGTGAAAAATTACGATAATGGTGTTGAATTCTGGTTCACACTTGATGTACGATAGAAGAAACCACAATAAAAGAGAAAGATGTGCGTTAACAGGCATAAAGGAATGAGAAGAAAGGGACACGAGCACATGATAGCAATTATTGATTACGATGCAGGGAATATAAAGAGCGTGGAAAAGGCTATGCACCTTTTAGGACAGGAAGTTGTTGTAACAAGAGACAGAGAGTCGATTTTAAAGGCAGACAAAGTAATTCTTCCGGGAGTCGGAGCATTTGGAGATGCTATGAGCAAGATCAGACAATATAATCTGGAAGAAGTGATTCATGAAGTCGTGGAAAAAGGAACTCCATTTCTTGGAATTTGTCTGGGACTTCAGCTTTTATTTGAACGAAGTGACGAGACACCGGGAGTAGAAGGACTTGGCATTTTAAAAGGAGAGATTCTTCGGATTCCGGATCAGCCGGGACTTAAGATTCCTCATATGGGCTGGAATTCTCTGAAGTATCCGAATGAAGGCAGATTATTCCGTGGAATACCGGAAGATTCTTATGTATATTTTGTACATTCTTATTATCTGAAGGCAGAAGATGAGAGTATTGTAACAGCCACAACAGAATACAGCACATTGATCCATGCATCTGTAGAAAGTGGAAATGTATTTGCATGCCAGTTCCATCCGGAAAAGAGCAGTGATGTTGGAATACAGATTTTGAAGAATTTTGTTGAGTTATAGACAGGAGGAACGGTATATGCATACAAAGAGAATCATCCCATGCCTGGATGTAAATAACGGACGAGTTGTAAAAGGTGTGAACTTTGTAGATTTGAAGGATGCTGGCGATCCAGTGGAAATTGCTAAGGCTTATGATAAAGCAGGAGCGGATGAACTTGTTTTTTTGGATATTACAGCTTCATCCGATCGAAGAAACACAGTTGTAGATATGGTCAGAAAAGTAGCTGAGACAGTATTTATTCCATTTACTGTTGGTGGAGGAATCCGTACGGTAGACGATTTTCGAGCACTGTTGCGAGAAGGAGCAGACAAGATCTCGATTAATTCATCAGCCATTGATACTCCGAATCTGATTTCGGATGCGGCAGACAAGTTTGGAAGCCAATGTGTGGTTGTGGCAATCGATGCAAAGAAACGTGCAGATGGCAGTGGTTGGAACATTTACAAACATGGTGGAAGAATTGATGTAGGAATTGATGCACTGGAGTGGGCTCATAAGGTGGAAAAACTGGGAGCAGGAGAGATACTCTTGACCAGTATGGATTGTGACGGAACAAAGGCAGGGTATGATCTGGAACTGACTCGTGCAGTTGCAGAAACAGTTAATATTCCGGTCATAGCCTCCGGCGGTGCAGGCAATCTGGAACATTTTTACGATGCGCTGACAGACGGAAAGGCAGATGCAGCATTGGCAGCATCTCTGTTCCATTATAAAGAATTAGAGATTAAGGAAGTAAAAGAATATCTTCGTGGCAGAGGTGTTTCTGTGCGATTATAACAGATAAAAGGTATGGGTAATTGTAACTTAAAGTTGCAATTACCTATATCTCTATCTAGAAAGTAAAAAGGAGAAAAGAAAATGGCAGCAATTAATAATGACTGGCTTGAGGCTTTGCAGGGGGAATTTAAAAAGCCGTATTATAAAAAACTATTTGAGACAGTAAATGAAGAATATCGAACAAGACAGATATTTCCACCGGCGGATGACATTTTCAATGCCTTTCATTTGACACCATTACATAAAGTAAAGGTTGTGATTCTTGGACAGGATCCATATCATAATGTAGGACAGGCTCATGGACTCTGTTTTTCTGTAAAGAAAGGTGTGGATATTCCACCATCACTGGTAAATATCTATAAAGAACTTCACGATGATCTGGGCTGTACCATCCCGAATCATGGCTGCCTGACAAAATGGGCAGAGCAAGGTGTTCTGATGCTCAACACAGTATTGACTGTACGGGCACATCAGGCGAATTCACACAGAGGCATTGGCTGGGAGGAGTTCACGGATGCAGCAATTATGGCACTTAATAGCCAGAATCGTCCGATTGTATTTATTCTTTGGGGAGCTCCGGCACAGAGAAAAGCCAGCATGTTGAATAATCCGAACCATCTGATTCTGAAAGCACCACATCCAAGTCCGCTTTCCGCTTACCGTGGTTTCTTTGGAAGTAAACCATTTAGCAAGACGAATAAATTCCTGGAAGCAGGCGGTGTGGAACCAATCGACTGGCAGATTGATTAGTAATAATTAAGAGAAAATAAAGGAAGACTATTGACAAACAGACATATCAGGAATATATTTAAAACAAACATATGAACAAATGCTCAATTGTTAATGCAACGTGCAGGAGGATAAAATATATGAAAGATATGGAGAAAGAATTACACGAGCACCATCACCATGAGGAAGCGTGTGAATGTGGTTGCGGCTGTGGACATCATCACCATGACGAAGAGCATGAACACCACCATGATGAAGAATGCAGCTGTGGTTGCGGCTGTGAACATCACCATCATGAACATGAAGCTCATGAGCATCATCATCACCATGAGGAAGAATGTGGCTGTGGTTGTGGACATCATCACCACCATGACGAAGAGCATGAACATCATCATGAAGCAGTGGAGCATGAGCCTTGTGTTATGCCGGCAGGTGTAGCGCAGAAGACATACATTTTGGAGAATCTTGGATGTGCGAACTGTGCAGCTAAGATGGAGAGAAAGATTCAGGCGTTACCGGAAGTTGAAGGTGCAACATTGACTTATGCAACAAAAAAACTAGTTGTCGCATCAGATCATCAGGAGCATCTCCTTTCCAAGATTCAGGAAATCTGTTCCTCTATCGAGTCAGAAGTACAGGTTGTTGCAATGCCGGATGATCAGCCGATCAAAAGAGAGAAGAAGAACCCGTTTGAAGAGAATAAAAAGGATATAGTACTTGTCGGAGCTGGAGCGATTCTTTTTGCAGCAGGTATTATTGCAGAAAAAACACTTCCGAATCCGATGATCAGTGCATGTATTTTCATTATTGCGTACTTACTTCTTGGACTTGAAATTGTAATGAAAGCGCTGAAGAATATGGCGGGAGGACATTTGTTTGATGAAAACTTTCTGATGGCAGTTGCGACAATTGCAGCGTTTGTGATTGGTGATTTTGCAGAGGCAGTCGGAGTTATGCTGTTCTACCGTATCGGAGAGTTGTTCGAAGATATTGCCGTGGAAAAGAGCCGTGGACAGATTATGGATGCCATAGATATGCGCCCGGAAGTTGTTAATCTTGTCGTTGGTTCCGAAGTAAAAGAAATTCCATCACAGGATGCAAGGGTAAAAGATATTATTATGATCCGTCCTGGTGACAGAATTCCGCTGGATGCAAAGGTTATCGAGGGTGAGAGCCGGGTAGATACTTCACCGGTCACAGGAGAGCCGGTACCGGTAAGAGTTGTTCCGGGAGACGAACTGATTTCCGGTTGTATCAATGAACAAGGTGTATTAAAGGCTGAGGTTACAAAACCACTGAGCGAATCCATGGTCACAAAGATTCTTGATTCGGTGGAAAATGCAGCGGCAAGTAAGCCGAAGATTGATCGTTTTATCACAAGATTTGCGAGAGTTTATACGCCAGTTGTTGTTGTGGCAGCAGTTCTTACTGCAATTATCCCTTCCATTGTAACGGGAGACTGGAACCACTGGATTTACACAGCGATTACATTTCTTGTAATCAGTTGTCCGTGTGCACTTGTATTGAGTGTACCATTGGCTTTCTTCTCGGGAATTGGAGCAGGATCTAAGAGAGGAATCCTCTTTAAAGGCGGTTTGGCTATTGAGGCATTGAAAGATGTTAAAGCAGTCATTATGGATAAGACAGGAACCATCACAAAGGGGAATTTTGCTGTACAGAAAGTCATGGCAACAAGAAAACTGACAGAAAAACAGGTGCTGACTATGGCGGCGGACTGTGAGCTTGGTTCAACACACCCAATTGCGGTCAGCATTGTTCAGGAAGCAAGAAGACAGAATCTGACGCTTACAAGACCGAAAGAAGTGGAAGAGATTTCCGGTAAAGGTATCCGTGCAACATTCCCGGAAGGAACCGTTCTCCTTGGAAATTATACACTGATGGAAATGTATCAGGTAGATACGACAGGATACGAAAAAGGCGGTTATGGCTCAGAAGTCTTACTGGCAGTTGATGGTGTGTTAGAAGGATTTGTAATTGTAGCAGATGAAATTAAGACTGATGCGGCTGCTTCTGTAAGTAAGATGAAAGCTCTTGGAATTGCAACAGTTATGTTAACTGGTGATGAGAAGAACAGCGCGCAGGCAGTTGCAAAAGAGACAGGAATTGATGAAGTTTATGCACAGCTTCTTCCACAGGAAAAACTGGAGCATCTAAAGAACGTTCGTAAGAATCACGGTGCTGTCATGTTCGTTGGAGACGGAATTAATGATGCACCGGTACTGGCTGGTGCAGATGTGGGAGCAGCAATGGGAAGCGGAGCAGATGCCGCAATAGAGGCGGCCGATGTGGTATTTATGAATTCTTCAGTAGAAGCAATCCCACAGTCTATCGCGATTGCGAAGAAGACAGGAAGTATTGCAATTCAGAATGTAGTATTTGCGCTGGTGATCAAAGCAATTGTTATGATTCTTGGTTTTCTTGGATTTGCGAATATGTGGCTTGCAGTATTTGCTGATACAGGTGTAGCAATGCTATGTGTATTGAATTCTATCCGTGCAATGCATGTGAAAACAAAATAACAATAACATAACATTACAAAAGTGTTAAATTATGCCAAATGGTTGAAATAGTTTTCTCCATTTGGCATAATTAATATAAACAGGCATTTGTACAGGCATAGTCTGGCTTTGAAAATTGTAATTTTTAAGATTTAAGCCTTACAAAAAACATGACAGTCGGGTCATGATAGTCTGTAGTTTGAAAGGATGAAATATATGGGAAAGACAGAAGTTGAATGCTGCGATGTGACATGTATTCATAATGAGAACGTAAAACTGGCTTTGGAGCAGATGCCGGATGAAGAACTGCTTAATAGTCTGGCTGATTTTTATAAAGCATTTGCAGATGGAACAAGGGTGAAAATTCTGTATGTATTGCAAAAATCAGAGATGTGTGTGTGTGATTTGGCGGAGATACTGGGAGTTACACAGTCAGCAGTCTCCCATCAGCTTCGTATGTTAAAGCAGATGAAACTTGTGAAGAACCGAAGAGACGGGAAGACTGTTTATTATTCGCTTGCAGATGGACATATCCAGTCTATTATCAGTCAGGGTATGGAGCATATTACAGAATAAAAAGATATGTTAAGATGACTGACCAAAGCGTTTTCCTGCATCTGGGCGAAGCAAAGATGCAAGTCTCAAAATAAGAAAGAGAATGTGGGAATAGAGTTATGAAAAAGCAGTTAAAGAGAAAATGTATAGTCTATGGATTGGGGATAATAGTATATGCAGGTGCTGTCTGGGGGGCAGCCCGATTTATGCTGTCCGATCAAGAAAAATTCGCAATATTTCTGGGAACCTATTTACTGATAGGATATGGGGCATTTCAGAAATTGAGTGAAGAGATTATGGAAAAGAGATTCCCGGTAGAATATATATTAGTTATCTTTGCAACAATCGGAGCATTTGGCATAGGGAAATATATGGAAGCTGTGATAGTTATGCTTATGTTTGAACTTGGAATGCTTGCGGAACAGATCGCGACAGACCGGACAAAGAGATCTATTGCAAAGATGATCGATCTGAGACCGACATATGCTATTCGTAAAGTAAAAGGGCAGGAAGTACAGGTAGATCCTTCGGAATTAAAGATGAGCCATATTATTGTGATCAAACCAGGAGAACGAATTCCAGTCGATGCGGTTGTTCTGGCTGGAAGCTCAACTATAGATACAAAGGCAATCACGGGAGAGGCAATGCCGGTGGAAGTGTATAAAGGGGATAAGATTTACAGTGGCTGTATTAATCTGAGTGGTGTGCTGGAAGCGCGAGTGACAAGAATTTACAAGGATTCAATCGTCTCAAGAATTATGGAAACTGTGGAGGAGGCGCAGAACCGTAAATCCCAAAAAGAAGCATTTGTGACGAGATTTTCCAAAGTATATGCACCGATCATGGTATTGCTGTCTGTGTTGATCATGGTTATTCCGCCGTCTACATTTTCTTATGGAAACTGGGAGACATGGATATATAAAGGACTTATTTTTATAATCGTGGCATGTCCATGTGCGCTTGCAGTGGCAGCACCACTTGCATTTTTAGGTGGAATTGCTTCAGCAGCCAGACAGGGAATCGTGGTCAAAGGTGGTAATTTTCTGGAAAGTCTGGTGAAAGCAGATACATTTATCTTTGATAAAACAGGAACTTTGACACAAGGAGAGTTCCGGGTGGCAAGAATAAAAGCAGTGGGTATGACAGAAGAAGAACTTTTAAAGCTGGTCGCTCATGTGGAGAGTTATTCCAATCACCCGCTGGCAAAATCACTGGCAGATGCATATGGAAAAGAGCTGGATACTGACAGTGTCAGAAGCGTAAAAGAAAAGCCTGGATTTGGAATCAGTGCGACCTATGAAGGTCAGAGAGTGCATGTTGGAAGCCGTCGTATGATGGATGCAAAAAAGCTGCTGGTAGATGAAATTAATGAACCGGGAACAGTCGTCTACGTATGTGTGGGCAGAGAGTATGCAGGATATGTACTCGTTCAGGATCAGGTGAAAGAAGAGGCGAAAGCGACGCTTACATGGCTGAAGGAAAAGTATCGGGCAATTTTGGTGATGCTGACGGGAGACACAGAAAAGACGGGACGGGCGGTTGGACGCGAACTTCATATGGACTATGTTTATACGGACTTACTTCCGCAGGATAAACTGGAACAGTTAGAAGATTTCATGTCTATTCAGGGAGAGGCAGAGAAGCTGGTCTGTGTCGGTGATGGAATTAACGATGCTCCGATGCTGGCGAGAGCAGACATAGGAATTGCCATGGGAAATCTCGGGTCAGAAGCGGCAATTGAGGCAGCAGATGTGATTCTTGTAAAAGATGACCTTCATGGAATAGTAGCTTTGATGAAAATTGCAAAAGAGACCCTGCGCAGTGTTTCACAGAATATTACATTTGCAGTATTTATAAAGATACTTGTGTTGTTTATGGCAGTTATTGGATACTTTGGTATGTGGGAAGCAATTTTAGTAGAGATGGTCGTGGTGATACTGGCAGTGATTAATTCAGCAGGAGTTGCAGGATATACTGCTTAGACAGGAGGAAAAAAGACAACAATTATGAAATGCTATAAAAGAATTATACCACTGATACTGGCGTGCATGATGCTTGCCGGCTGTGGTCAGAATGTATATAAAAAGGGTGTGGAAAGTCTGGAAAATAAAGATTATGCAGCAGCACAGGAGAATTTCCAGAAAGCAGTAGAGGATAAGAAAAATGTGGCCGATTCCTATCGTGGACTGGGAATTGCATATTATGAACAGGAAAAATACAAAGATGCGCTTGCTGCATTTGAAAATGCAGTTTCAGCCGGAACGAAGGAGACAGGAACAATCTGTAATATGATGGCAGTGTGTAAGATGCAGACAGAAAACTATGAAGATGCTATTTCTTATTATGAAAAAGCATTGGATCATTCAGATTGTTCTGACGATATGAAGCAGGAAATTCAGTTTAATGTAATAGTCTGCTATGAAAAACTGGAAGACTGGGACAATGCAAAAGCAAAACTGGAAGATTATGTGACTGCATATCCAGATGACGAGAAAGCTGCTAAAGAAGCAGAATTTTTAAAAACCAGATAAGGGAAGTTTAAATGATAGAATTAAAGAAAGAGACAGAACGTGTTATATTGGTAGGGGTATGTCTTCCGGGGCAGGAGGATATCGATGCTTCACTGGAAGAACTAAGTGAGCTTGCGAAGACAGCCGGTGCTGTTACAGTAGGAAAAGTTGTGCAGAGCCGGGATCAGGTACACCCGGGAACTTATGTCGGAAAGGGAAAGATTGATGAGATTAAAAGCCTTTTGTGGGAGCTGGATGCAACAGGAATTATCTGTGATGATGAATTGTCGCCGGCACAGATGAAGAATCTCCAGGATGAACTAGATGCAAAGGTTATGGATCGGACTCTGGTTATTTTGGATATATTTGCTGCAAGAGCATCTACCAGTGAAGGAAAGATTCAGGTTGAGCTGGCGCAGCTTAAGTACCGACAGACGAGACTTGCCGGATTTGGAACTGCCATGTCAAGGCTTGGCGGTGGTATCGGTACGAGAGGTCCGGGAGAAAAGAAGCTGGAGATGGACAGACGTCTTATTAAAAATCGGATCGCACTTCTGAATCGGGAGCTAAAGAGTGTAAAGCAACACCGTGAAGTGACAAGAGAAAAAAGAGCAAAGAGCCGGATTCCGGTCGCAGCAATCGTGGGATATACGAATGCCGGAAAGTCAACACTTCTCAACGCTTTGACTGGTGCAGATATTCTGGCGGAAGATAAGTTGTTTGCAACACTGGACCCGACGACAAGAAGTCTGAAGCTTCCAAGCGGTCAGGAGATACTTCTGACAGATACCGTAGGTTTTATCCGGAAGCTGCCACATCATCTGATCGATGCATTCAAAAGTACACTGGAGGAAGCAAAGTATGCAGATATGATTCTGCATGTGGTTGATGTCTCGAATCCTCAGGCGGATGAGCAGATGTTTACTGTTTATGAGACACTTCAGGGATTAAAAGTCCAGGATAAACCGATTATTACCGTATTTAATAAACAGGACCGACTGGAAGGAATACCAGTTATTCGAGATTTTAAGGCAGACTATACGGTTTCAATATCTGCAAAGACTAAAGCAGGACTCGGGGATCTGCTGGAGACGATTGAAGCGCTTCTTCGCCAGCAGAAGGTTTATATAGAGGAAGTATATCCGTACAGTGAAGCCGGGAAGATCCAGCTTATTCGAAAATATGGAGAATTACTGGAAGAGAATTATACAGAAGAAGGTATCCAGGTTACGGCATATGTACCTGCTGATATTTATCCGCAAATTGTTGTCAACAGGTAATTTTTATTATGTTTTATAGTATATTATTTTTTCATACATTTAAACGACAGAAAAATCATTATATACATTGAAAAAGAAATTGATGCCTGTTATGATAAGAATAGTGAAAATTGTCTGAAGATTTAAAACGGAGGTATGTTATGAAAGTGGTATTAGAGCGTTATCATGGATTAAGCAACGATTATGTAGTATTTGATCCAAATAAAAATGAACTGGAACTGACACCGGGAAATGTTAAGATGATTTGTGACCGTAATGCAGGACTTGGAGCAGATGGAGTCCTGGAAGGTCCGGTTATAAAAGAAGACGGCATGCATGTCAAAGTATGGAATCCGGATGGAAGTGAATCTGAAACAAGTGGAAATGGTGTCCGTATTTTTGCAAAATATTTAAAAGATGCAGGCTATATCCAAAAGAAGAATTTCAAATTATATACCAGATATGGGGAGGCAGCAGTTACATTTTTAAATGAAGACGGAAGCAGACTCCGCGTTTCTATGGGAAAGATTTCTTTCTGGAGTGATGAAATTCCGGTGACAGGAGAGAAGAGAGAAGTTATCAATGAAGATATGGTATTCGGAAGGACATTGTATCCGGTTACTTGTGTAAGTGTCGGTAATCCGCACTGCGTGATTCCGATGAGAGAAATCTCTAAGAATATTGTATGCAAGATTGGTGATTACTCCGAGTGTGCGAAGTATTTTCCGCACAGAATCAATACACAGATTATGAAAGTCATCGACAAAGAGAATATCGCTATTGAGATTTATGAACGTGGTGCAGGCTATACTCTGGCATCTGGAACAGGTGCATGTGCAGCCGCAGCCGTGGCACATAAGCTTGGTATGACGAATAATAAAGTAATCGTACATATGCCGGGAGGAGATCTTCAGGTGGAAGTAGAAGATGACGGAACGGTCTTTATGACAGGAGATGTATTCTACGTGGCAAAGATTACGCTCAGCAGTGAATTTACGGAGAATTTAAGAAGCCTGTAAGAAGGAGAGATATGTCTTTAAAATTCGTATTTGGGCCGTCTGGCTCAGGAAAATCTTATCAATTATATGATTATGTGATCCGGGAATCTGTAAAGTTCCCGGATCGTCAGTATATTGTCCTTGTACCGGAGCAGTTTACGATGCAGACGCAGAAGGATCTTGTCATGCAACATCCGAATCATGGAATTATGAATATCGACGTACTTAGTTTTGTGAGGCTTGCTTACCGCGTCTTTGAGGAGACCGGTGGGCAGGCCCTTCCGGTGTTGGATGATGAGGGAAAGAATCTGATTCTGCGAAAGATTGCCGGTGATTATGAAAAGGATTTAAAAGTCTTAAAGGGAAATATGAAAAAGCTTGGCTATATCAGCGAAGTCAAATCAGTGCTTTCAGAATTTGATCAGTACGATATTGGGGAAGAGGAACTGAGGCAGATGAAAGCAGCAGCAGGGGAGAATTCAAGGCTTTATTATAAACTTCAGGATCTGGAAGTTCTGTATATTGGTTTTAAGAAATATCTGGAAGATAGATTTATTACGAAAGAAGAACTCCTGGACGCACTTTGCCGTGTAGTGAAAGGTTCGGATATTTTAAAAGAAAGTACGATTGTTTTGGACGGATTCACAGGATTTACACCAGTACAGAACCGGCTGCTTGGAGAACTTCTTGAAGTATGCCGGGAAGTGATCGTAACTGTAACGATGGATGATCGGGAAAATCCGTACGTTTATAAGCACCCATATCAGTTATTTGCACTCGGCAAGCATACCGTGACATCGTTAATACAGATTGCGGCAGAGAGAAAAGTGAGTGTGGAAGACCCATTGTGTCTGTACGAACGTCCACTCTATCGATTCTGTGACAATTCGGCTATGGAGTTTTTGGAGAGAAATATATTCCGCTATAGCAAAGAATGTTATAAGGAAAAACAGGGAGCAGTCCGGGTACATGTGGCCAGAAATCCAAGAGAAGAAGCGATGAAAGCTGCAGGAAGAGTTCGGAACCTGGTTCGGACAAAAGGATATCGTTACCGGGATATCGGAGTTATTGTAAGCAATATGGAGGTGTATGGTGATGACCTGGGACAGGCATTTGACCTCTACGAAATTCCGGTGTTTATGGATCATAAGCGGAGTATTCTTTTGAATTCTTTTGTAGAATATATCCGGAGTCTTCTGAATATGGTGAAAGATAATTTCAGTTATGAGAGTGTATTTCGTTTCTTAAGAACAAATCTTAGTGGTTTTACTTATGGTGAAGTCGATGAACTGGAAAATTACGTAATTGCACTTGGAATCCGTGGATATAAGAAATGGCAGGAGAGCTGGATCCGCCGCCCGAAATATCTGGAAGAAGAAAATCTGGAAATTCTGAATCATAACCGGGTTCGTCTTGTGGAAAAGGTGGACACGCTTGTGTATGTATTAAGACAAAGGAGCAAGACAGTCAAAGATGTGACGATGGCGCTTTATGAGTTTATGGTGAGAGAAGAACTTCAGTTAAAATTGCAGCGTCAGTCTGAAGCATTTCAAGAGGCAGGAGAACTTGCGCTTGCCAAGGAATACAGTCAGGTTTATCGTATTTTGATTGAACTATTTGATAAATTCGTAGAACTTCTTGGTGATGAGAAGGTGACCATGGATGAATATCTGAAGCTTTTAGACGCGGGTCTTGAAGAAGCAAGAGTCGGAGTCATTCCACCTGGAATTGATCAGGTTGTTGTTGGAGACATGCAACGTACAAGATTAAAAGATATTAAAGCACTTATTTTTGTCGGGGCAAATGATACATTTCTTCCGGGAGCATTAATAAGGAGTGGTCTTCTTACAGAGCGCGACAGGGATAAGTTTGCAACAGGAAAGATCCATCTGTCACCGGGAGGTAAAGAGAAAGCGTACGAGCAGAAATTTTATCTTTACATGAATCTGACAAAACCTTCTGAGACATTGGATATTTATTACAGCAAGGTTTCCGCGGACGGAAAAAGTATCCGCCCATCATATCTGATCCAGGAGATGCAGAGATTATTTTCGGGTCTGGAAATAGAAGACGAAGAAAAACAGGCATTTTCTGCCCAGGAGTGGACCCCCAAGCTTGGTATGCAAAAAGTTATCAGAGGATTTCAGGACGGGAACGCTATGGATCAGGAATGGCAGGAATTATATTCCTGGTACAAGAGACAGCCACAGTGGCAGTATCGTGTAGAAGAACTTATGAAATCAGGATTTTATACCCGGCCGGCAGATGGACTGACAAAAGAGGTGGCTAAGCAGCTTTATGGAGAACATTTTCAGGACAGTATTACGAGAATTGAACGGTTTTCAGCCTGCGCATTTGCTCATTTTCTTACTTATGGACTGCGCCTTCGAGAGCGTCAGACATACGAATTCCAACCGCTGGATCTGGGAAATGTGTGCCACAGTGCCCTGGAGTATTATTCCAGAAAGCTAAAAGAAGAGCATTTGTCCTGGACAGAGATCGAGGAAGAAAAAAGACAGGAATACATTGACGATAGTGTGGAACATGCCATTTCCGACTATGGAAATTCGGTGCTTTACAGTTCAGCGCGCAACGAGTATATGATTGAACGCATGAAGCGTCTTCTGACGAGAACCATATGGGCGCTTACAAAGCAGTTGGAAGCAGGAGATTTTGTGCCGGTGGCTTATGAAATGCGTTTTGAGAATGGTAAGATTGACCGTGTGGATCTGTGCAAAGACAAAGACAAGGTCTATGTCAAGGTTCTGGATTATAAGACCGGGAGCAAGGCCTTTGATGTGGTGGCTTTATATCACGGGCTCCAGCTTCAGCTTATGGTCTATATGGACGCAGCAGTAAAAATGACTCAAAAACATTACCCGGACAGTGAGGTGATTCCGGCAGGTGTCTTTTATTACCGTTTAAATGATCCTCTTGTGGAGAAGAAAGTGGTTGGAGAGGAAGAAGAAATCTGGCAGAAAGTACTAAAAGAGCTGAAAGTGGATGGCGTGATGAATTTGAAAGATGAGACACTGGAGCATCTGGATCATTGTCAGGCCGGAGAATCTGCTGTCATTCCTGTGAAATATAATAAAAATGGTAGTCTGTCAAAAAATTCAAAAGTTGCATCGGAGCAGGAATTTGAAGTGATGATGCGCCATGCCCTGGGGAAAGTTTTTAAGGTGCATCAAAAAATATTAAGTGGAGAAGTTGCAGCATTTCCATACCGGAGAAAACAGGAGAGTGGCTGTGATTATTGTGCATACCGGCATATCTGTGGCTTTGACCAGAAAATACCGGGATACAAATATCGGGATATTTTTGAGATGACACAGTCAGAGGTGATAGCAGCCATGGAAGCAGATGCAGTCAAAGAGAACATGAATCGGGACGATCATGAAAAGGAGCAGGAGAAAGGAACGGGCTCATGGGAGTAAAATGGACAAAACAGCAGCAACAGGTCATTGATCTTCGGGACCGCAATATTCTTGTGTCTGCAGCAGCAGGTTCGGGAAAGACAGCAGTGTTGGTAGAGCGTATTATTACAATGCTGACTGATGAGGAACACCCGGTCAATGTGGACGAACTTCTGATTGTAACATTTACAGAAGCAGCTGCAGGTGAGATGAAAGAACGAATCCGGGGTGCCATTGAAAAGGCATTAGAAGAGAATCCGGAAAATGAACATCTGAAAAGACAGGCGACTTTGATCCACAATGCGCAGATTACAACAATTCACAGTTTCTGTCTTTCCGTAATCCGTGATCATTTTCATGTAATCGATATTGATCCAGGTTTCCGTACTGCAGAAGAAGGAGAACTGAAACTTTTGCGGCATGATGTATTAGATGAACTGCTGGAAGAAAAGTACGCGCAAAAAGAAGAGCGGTTCTTGCGGTTTTCTAATGCCTATGGTGGAAGAAGAAATGATAAAAAGCTGGAAGAAATGATTGAGAAGGCTTACGATTATAGTCGGAGCTATCCAGACGGAGAGGGCTGGCTTGATTCTTGTGTTGATGCATATAGAGTCGACTGTGCAGAAGATCTGGAAAAAAGTGATTATGGAAACAAAATTGTAACCTGGGCGAAAGCCTACCTGGAAGAAGCAAAACTATTGAATGAACAGGCAACGCAAATTAGTCTGGAAATAGATGGCCCGGCTGTGTATGAAGAGGCTTTGAAGCTGGATGCTCAGACAATAAGAGAGCTCTTAAGTGCAAAAAATTATAATGAGCTGTCTGGGCGCATCCAGAATGTAGAGTGGAGCAGGTTTGCATCATGCAGAGATAAGACTGTATCGAAAGAAAAAATAGAAGCAGTTAAGGATCTTCGTGAGCAGGTGAAGGGAATTGTCAGTGGTCTGAAGAAAGATTATTTTTATCAGAAACCGGAAGAAATGGCAGCAGATATGCAGATATGTCTTCCTTATATGGAAGAATTGGTGGGCCTGGTAAAATGTTTTTCGCAAAGATTTGACGCAAAGAAGCGCCAGGAAAATGTTATTGATTTTTCAGATATGGAGCAGTTTGCACTTCAGATCCTGGCAAAAAAAACAGAAGAAGGGTTTGAACCTTCTGAGGTTGCAAAGGAATATCAGGATCAGTTCAGGGAGATTATGATTGACGAATATCAAGATAGTAATCTGATTCAGGAGACGATTCTGACCAGTATTTCCGGTGTTTCGAAAGGAAAATATAATATTTTTATGGTGGGAGATGTCAAGCAGAGTATTTATAGCTTCCGGCTGTCCAGACCAGAGCTTTTTATGGAAAAATTTGACACGTATGATTTTGAAAAAGGACCAAAACAAAGGATTGATCTTCATAAAAACTTCCGGAGTCGAAAAGAAGTACTGGACAGTGTGAATTACATTTTTCGGCAGATCATGATGCGAAATCTTGGAGAAATTGATTACGATGACAAGGCGGCATTGTATGTAGGTGCAGAATATCCTGAAAATCCGGGGTGTGAAACAGAAGTACTTGTATTAAATACAGAATTGAAAAAATATGACCGTTCCATAAAAGCCTCCAAACAGGAGATGGAAGCTCGGATGATCGCAAGCCGGATCCGCAGGCTAATTGCAGAGCAGAAGGTTCTGGATAAGAAGACAGGAAAGCTGCGTCCGGCAAGATATTCCGATATTGTCATTCTTACAAGAAGTGTGAAAGGGATTGCTGACATATTCGTACAGGAACTGAATCGGGAAGGAATTCCGGCATTTTCAGGTACAAAAGAAGGCTATTTTGCGACGCAGGAAATCGGTGTTCTTCTGGATTATCTGAGAGTGCTGGATAATCGGAAACAGGATATTCCACTGGCGGCGGTTCTTATGTCGGCATTTTGTGGACTGAACGAACAAGAAATGGCAGTGATCCGAAGTTCTGAAGCTTTTGAAATTCCATTTTACCAGGCGGTAGAAAATTATCTGGAAAACGGAGAAAATACGGTAATATGTGAGAAACTCAAACATTGCTATGGAAAAATGAATGATTTCCGCGAAATTGTTCCGTATACACCAATCCATGAACTTCTACGGAGTATTCTGACACAAACCGGGTATGGTCAGTTTATTTCAGCAATGCCGGGAGGCGCGCAGCGTGCGGCAAATGTAGAAATGCTGATTACAAAAGCGCAGGCATTTCAGTCTTCCAGCTATAAAGGACTTTTTCATTTTGTGCGTTATATTGAGCAGCTTCAGAAATTTGAAGTGGATTATGGTGAGGCAAGTCTGGAGGATGAGCAGTCAGACACAGTCCGTGTCATGACAATCCATAAAAGTAAAGGACTGGAGTTTCCAATCGTGTTTGTAGCAGGAACTGGTAAAAAATTCAATGTGACGGATCTTGCCGGACAGGTGATCATTCATGCCAGACTGGGAGTCGGTATGGACGTGGTAGATTTAGATAGAAGAACGAAAATTCCAAGTCTGGTAAAAAAAGTGATTCAAAAAGAAGCGAAGCTTGATAATTTAGGAGAAGAGCTTCGTGTGCTTTATGTTGCACTGACAAGAGCAAAGGAAAAGCTGATTATTACAGGAACCTGTGATAATCTAGAGACAAAAATGGCAAAGACGCTGACCTTTGCACAGAGAAGTAGTGCTATTCAATATCTGGACTGGATCATACCGGCACTTGCATATATACCAGAAGAGATACCGGTCACTTTCGAAGAAGTGTTGCTAGAAGAGATTGTCCGTGATGAGGTGGAGACGGAAGTATCCGGAAAAATACAGGAAGAAATATTACGAAGATGGGACACTTCAGCAGAATATGATGCAAATGTAAGACAGACATTAGAAGAACAGTTCGCATATCAGTATCCTTATCCAAAAAGTCATGCCAGAAAGATGAAATTTACAGTATCTGAGCTAAAAAAAATGGCTTATCAGGCAGAACTTGACGATGAGGAAAATGCTTTGGGAGAAGTAGTTTTTGAAGAACCGGAAGTTGTACCGCTTCTTCCTAAATTTATGACAGAAGAAGAAACGCTGACCGGAGCTCCGCGAGGAACTGCTTATCACCGCGTCATGGAACTTCTCGATTTTGAAAAAATGTATGATAGGCAGACGCTGGGGACAGAGATAAACACATTTGTAGAACAAGGGCGAATGACGCGAGAAATGGCAGATTCCGTCCGGACAGCCGATGTGTTGGGATTTCTTGATAGCTCTGTGGGAAAACGAATGAGAATAAGTGCAGATTGTGGAAAACTGTGGAAAGAACAGCCATTTGTACTTGGGATACCAGAGCAGGAATTATATAAAGATGAGCCAGAAGGAGACTTTGCTCTTGTACAGGGAATCATAGATGTGTACTTTGAGGAAGAAGACGGACTGGTCGTACTGGATTACAAGACAGACAAAGTATATAAGATAGAAGAACTGGTGGAAAAATACCATGCCCAGCTAGATTACTATGGCAGGGCACTGGAACAGATTACCGGGAAGAAAGTGAAAGAAAAGGTGCTGTACTCTTTTACTTTGGGCGAAGCCTGCAGTTTGTCTTAACAAATATTAATTACTAAAAAGGATGCATCAAGTGCATATTCTAAGCTCCCCACACAGGGAATTACGATGAACCTCTAAAAACAAACATCATATTCGGCAGAGGCCTCTATGATGTTAAGAGTTTCATCTCCATTGTGTGGAAGTTGCGTAGAATATGCACTTGATGCTGTTTTTATCTCAGTCGAGAAGACTCCCACCTCTTCAGGTGGTGAGTAATAGCAAAT
>ENA-OUQG01000462-OUQG01000462.1-human-gut-metagenome-genome-assembly--contig:-NODE-462-length-24636-cov-7.171759_pt1 | contig 24636 bp, 21 predicted proteins | sample MGYA00237943_ERZ548823 | MGnify/ENA primary metagenome ERZ548823 (study PRJEB26490, sample SAMN05194731) | human gut metagenome | biome: terrestrial biome; feature: human-associated habitat; material... | reverse complement strand
CAATCTCAGCCTTGCGGGTTTCGAGCTTTTCAATCTTCGTCTCGCATTCCTTCACCGCCTTCTCAGCCTTGCGAATCTTCTTCTGCTGCTCCTTGTGCTCGGCATAGCTGAGCTTGCCGGAGGATACTTCGGAAGATTCCGCAGATGATGATGAAGAAGATGGAGATCCGGCAGATGACATATTCTGACTTCCTGACTGATTCGCCAGCGCCTGACTGATGCTCTCGGCATTGTGGGCACGGAGATAATCGTAGATACCGCCCAGATGCTCACGAACCTTACCACCGGCAAACTCATATACCTTATCTACCAGTCCGTCGAGGAACTCACGGTCGTGGCTCACGATGATGGCGGTGCCGTCGAATGCCTTGATGGCTTCCTTCAACACATCCTTCGACTGCATGTCGAGATGGTTGGTAGGCTCATCGAGAATCAGGAGATTCACCGGTTCGAGCAGGAGCTTGATCATCGCCAGACGACTGCGCTCTCCTCCACTCAACACCTTGACATATTTCTCGGAAGTTTCGCCACCAAACATAAAGGCACCCAGCAGATCGTTCACCTTGAGACGCATCTCACCAGTAGCCACATTGTCGATGGTCTGGAAAATGGTAAGCTTCTCGTCGAGGAGCTGTGCCTGGTTCTGTGCAAAATAACCAATCTGCACGTTATGACCAATCTTGAGATTGCCCGTAAAAGGAATCTCGCCCATGATACACTTCACCAGGGTAGATTTACCCTCACCGTTCTTACCTACGAACGCCACTTTCTCGCCACGCTTGATGGTAAGGGTCACATGGTCGAAGACGGTATGATCGCCATAATCCTTTCTCACCTCATCGCAGATAACCGGATAATCGCCGCTACGGAGACAAGGAGGGAACTTGAGATGCATCTGCTTGGTATCCACCTCATCCACCTCGATAGGAACGATTTTCTCCAACTGCTTGATGCGGCTCTGCACCTGTACAGCCTTGGTAGGCTTATAGCGGAATCGCTCGATGAAATCCTTGATATCGGCTATTTCCTTCTGCTGGTTCTCGTAAGCGCGGAGCTGCTGCTCGCGGCGCTCGGCACGAAGTACCACATACTCATCGTATTTCACCTTGTAATCCTCTACCCTTCCGCAGGTAATCTCCAGGGTGCGGTTGGTTACATTATTGATAAAGGCACGGTCGTGACTTACCAGCACCACCGCCTTGGCACTCTGCGCCAGGAACTGCTCCAGCCACTGGATACTCTCGATATCGAGGTGGTTGGTAGGCTCATCGAGGAGAAGTACATCCGGCTTCTGGAGCAGGATCTTTGCCAACTCGATACGCATACGCCATCCACCGGAGAACTCTCGGGTAGGACGGTCGAAGTCTTCACGGGTGAAACCCAGACCGCTCAACGTGCGCTCTATTTCCGCCTCGTAGTTTTCACCGCCCATCATCATATAGCGATCATGTTCCTGGGTGAATTTCTCCACGAGCTGGGCATAGCTCTCGCTCTCGTAGTCGGTGCGGTCGGCCATTTCCTGCTGCATCTTGTCGAGGCGCGCCTTCATCTCGGTATTGTGGGCGAAAGCCTTTCGGGTTTCCTGTTTCACGGTAGTATCATCCTGCAGTTTCATCACCTGAGGCAGATAGCCGATGGTGGTTTCATTAGGGATAGCCACTACGCCGGAGGTTGGCTTCTGCAAGCCACAGAGAATCTTCAGCATCGTAGATTTGCCGGCACCGTTCTTACCCACCAGGGCAATGCGGTCGCGGTCGTTGATTACGAAGCTTACATCATTGAAAAGTGGCTTTACGCCAAACTCTACTTTCAGTCCTTCTACTGAAATCATCTATTTTAATTTATAATTTACAATTAATAATTTATAGTTTTCCTAACTCCTTTTACGGAATGAGCAGGGATGAATCTCCGTAGCTCAGGAAGCGGAAATCGTGAGAGAGGGCATAATCATATACCTTCTTCCAATCACCATGCAGGAAGGCACTCACCAGGAGAAGCAGGGTGCTCTGAGGCTGATGGAAATTGGTTACCAGCATCTTCACAATCTTATAGGTATAACCTGGAGCGATGATGATCTGCGTGCTGGAATGAAGGGCTTCCAATCCGTTGCGGTCGAGATAATCGACGATTGCCTGGATAGCCTGCACCGGAGTGATGTCATCCACCAGATTGCCATCTGCCGACAGCTCGTATGGATCCCACTGTTTTACATGCAGGTCCTCTTCACTCGCCTCAGGATGCTTGATGAGATGCACGCCCATATAGTAGAGACTCTCGATGGTGCGCACACTGGTAGTACCCACGGCGATGACCTGGCACTCGTGCTTGATGAGCTTTTCCAGACTGCGACGATGAACCACGATATATTCGGTATGCATCTGATGACCTTCTATCTCAAGACTCTTCACCGGCTTGAAGGTTCCCGCTCCTACATGAAGGGTTACCTCTTCACGGTCGATGCCATGCGCATCCAGGTCCTGGAGCACCGCATCGGTGAAATGCAGACCGGCTGTTGGGGCAGCCACACTACCCTTGATCTTGGAATATACGGTCTGATAAGTGGTCTTGTCACTTTCTTCTGTCTTGCGGTTCAGATAAGGAGGGATAGGCAACTCTCCCACTGCTTCGAGAATCTCGGCAAAGGAAACATGCTCGTTGTCCCAGTCGAAATTCACCCAGTAGTTGGTGCCGCCACCTTTAGCCACCATTTCAGCCGCCTCTGTGCTGAGCGCATCTCCACGGCGCATGGTAGCAGAGAGAGTAAGCTGATGACCCTTGATCTCGAAGTCGCGCTTCAGGCTTCCCTCTTTCCATTTCTTCAGGTTACCAATCATACAGAGCCATGAGCAGTGACCCGATGTCTGGAACATCAGCTCATAGTCGGTAGGTGCAGCAGGCTCCATCAGGAACACCTCGATGAGGGCTCCCGTCTCCTTGCGGAAATGCATGCGCGCCTGGATTACCTTGGTATTATTGAATACCATCATGGCACCCTTTGGCAGATAGTCGGGAAGATGGAAGAATACATCGTCGCTCACCTCGCCATGCTTATAGACCAGCAGTTTACTGTGGTCGCGCTGTGAGATAGGAAACTTGGCGATGCGCTCATCTGGCAAATCGTAATTATAATCACTAATCTTAATATGTTTTGTATCCATTGCTTTCTTTGAAAATTGAACTTTTTATTTTTGTAAATAGTGATGCCCCCCAAAAGGCTTACAGCCTGATTACAGCCCCGTCATCAGAACGACGGCACGCAGGATGACATATACGAGGGTGAGCATCAGAACGGTCATAATCATATCGATGTCATCGCAATCATATCCCGTACAGGTATATTGATTCGAAACATACTTGATTTCCGGTGACATACGCCGGTACATACGATGGAAGAAAAGATATACCAGCGTACCAACCACCATGCCCAGCAGCATGCCGCAAACGATGTCCAGCGGATAATGAACGCCCAGATAGAGGCGGGTCCAGCAGTTCACCAGCGACCATGCTACCAGGGTGAAGGTGAGCATCCTGCTCCTTACAAGCAGCGAGAAGAACACGGCTATCGCCATGGTATTGGCTGCATGCGCCGAACAGAAACTGTAGTCCTTCAGACGAAGATTATCCACTACCTGTACGGAATATTTTACCAGCGGATCGTTGGAAGGTCGCCATCTTGCCGCCAGCGGTTTGATGATTCCCTCAGCAATGCCATCGGCAAAAAGGATGCACAGGAATGCGCAGCCTACAATAAGACCTATCTGCCCAATCGTCTCATTATTGCGCATCACGATGATAAAGAGTACAAGATAGAGCGGTATCCAGGTGAAACCCGAAGTAAGTGCCATCACCAACTGGTCGAGAATCACATTGTTACTGCCGTTGAACCACTGCAGTATCTGAAAGTCAAGATCTTGTATCGAACTAAAATCCATTTACTTATTGTTTTATATTTAATGTTGAATGTAGAATGATATCAGTGTCTGACGCTCCATCCACTTCATTCTCCTAGATTTCCTCGAGATGCTTGGTCTCGATCCATCCTTCTCTTCCATCGCCTACGCGGATGCCACGCCAGTCGGTCATACCCTTGTCGATGATATCTACACGGGTACCCTCGTGGAGAACAAACTGATCGGTACTGGTCTTGGCAGGCGTCTTCTTGATGTTCACGGAAGGTGAGATGATGATGGCACCCTTGCGGTTGTCGAGCGCCTGCTTCTGCTGATAGGCAAAGAGATTGCTCAGCAGGAAGACGAGGAAGAAGCCGATACCGCCAAAGAAGCCGATCTTGCGCATCAGGATGTGCGGACCGAAGAGATAGAGCAGCACGAGCAGCAGCGCCATAATGATGGAGATGATGCCAGTCTTCGCCCAGTTATCTACACTCGTAAAGTTGACCAGCGCCTTATACCAGGTAACAAAGAACATTTCGCTTACCGGGGTAATCTTGTCGATGGTCTTGCTGCGTGCAAACTGGAGATTGAAGTTGATGTCCTCATCTCCAGGCGAGAGCAGACGGGCACGTTCATAGTTGAGCACCGCCTTGGTGATATTGTCTGTACGATAGTAGGCATTGCCGAGATTGTAGTAAATCTCGGCAGAGGCACCATTCTTGAGCAGCTCTTCGTAGTCGCGGATAGCCTGCTGGTAGTTGCCCTTCTGGTATTCCGTATCGGCATTGTTCTTGGTGATTGCCGATACCGGAGAAGCGCCGAAGCCCAGCATCGCCAGGAGCAGCCATACGAAGGAATATCCGGCAGGATGCTTCTTGGCGTTCTTGCGAGCCGCATTGATTGCATTTTCTATTTCCATAATCGCTGTCATTGCCGATTCGAAGGTACGGTTCATATTGCCGGCAGGATCGCCTGGAGCATAACGCTCGAACTCGCACTCATCGAGAGCGGAAGTAAACTTCTGTATTGTAACATCGTCCACATCGTGGGCGAAGAGTTTCTCACGGATATTCTCACGAGAGAGCTGCTCTACCGGCATGTTCAGCTTGTAGCTCATATATCCCCAGAGGGCACGCATCACCTCATCGTAGAACTCGCCCTGCTTGCCCTGCAGCATCAGCTTGTTGGCCATGCGCAGACGCTTGGTGGCTATCTTGCCCGCCTTGTTGGAGCGCTTCTTCACGATGTCGGCATTCTCGATGGCTCTGCGGTGGAATACCACCAGCAGCACGAAGAAGGCGATGAGCGGAATGAGCAGACAGATCCAGTAGCCGAAGCTTCCGAAGAACATATCATCTGCCTGATGCTGTGAGGTCTTGCCCAACATGATGGTATGGATATCCTTGTCCTTGCTGGTATAGTCAGCCGACTCGGATGTTGATCCATCTCCCTTCTCCACGTTCAGAGTGAAAGGTTGGGTCTTGATGGTCTTATACGCATTCTTGCTGGTATCATAATAGGTGAACTCCACGGCAGGAATGGTATAGCTGCCCTGATTGCGAGGAACAGCCAGGAAATCGTAGATCATATTACCCTCCACTCCATTGGCGGTGAGTCGGGTCTTATCAGTTACCTTGGCATCATACTTGTCGAAATCCTTCGGGAAATTCACTACTGGCTGCTTAAGCAACTTGAGGTTTCCGATACCTCCCACAATCACACGGAGCGTAATAGGTTCGCCTGCCTTGATTTCCTTCTTGTCAAGACAAGCAGAGATATTGAACTTACCTACTCCACCCGAGAAGTTGGCAGGGCGCTGAGGCAACGGATCTACCTGCAGGGTGATACCCGGAGCCTTGATGTCCTTCTTTACCTCTACATATCCGGAGCCGCCATTGAAGAAGGCCTCCATAGGATCGACATTGCGGTTCTGCTGTACCACGATGCCCTTGAAGGTGATGGAAGGAATCTCCAGCTTACCGGTCATCTGAGGATACATCACATACTGGCTCCAGGTAACGCACTTGTAAGGGCGACCGTTCACCATTTCGGTATGGAAGGTCTTCTGCTGTGGCAGAGGTACTTCCTGGTTGTGGAATCCCTTCAGGTCTGGCATCTTGCCTTCCAGCTGGGTGAGTTCCACCTGTGTATATACCTTGTAGGTAAGCAAGATAGGTTCCTGCTCGTGTACTCTCTTCTTGTTGGCAGACACCTTGATGAAGAGGTCACTGCCCGAAATGGCAGAGCCTGCGGTACGCATACGAGGTTGGTCGTAGCTATCCTGTCCGTGCATGCTAGGAGCGCCGTTGGTACGCTGGGCGTGACCCGATACCGTAATCTTCACGGCGTGAGAAGCCAGGCTCCTTCCCCCTACGATGGCGTGGGAAGCACCAATATTGAAGGTACCATTCTTTGCCGCATAGAGGGTGTAGGTGATGGTTACAGATGAAGAGGACGAGGTATGTCCGTTGATCATCTGATAACTGGATTGCGAGGATGTGTAAGGGCCTGCGATGACTTCGAGTCCATCCTGCACTGCACCCATTCTGAATTCCTCTACATCACGGGTGTTGATGGTATAGGCGACACGGAAGTTTTCTCCAGCCGCTACGTGCGATGGAGCCGACACGGAGATATGCTGGGCCACCGCATGCACCTGGTAGCCTAGCAAGCATATCAGCAATATCAAATACCAACCTATTCTTTTCATATCGTATCTTAAATAATAGCTAAATATTATATGTAAATCGTATTTTTATCTAATCTTTTACCAATTCTTGTCGTAAGCCTTCCTGCGTGGCTGGCTCATCGCCTTCTGCAACTTGCGCTTGGTGGCTTGCTCCTGCTGAACGGCGGCATTCAGGAGCTGCTCGGCATTCTCGCGGCTCATCTTGTCCTGGTTCGGCTGTTTTTGGTTCTGATTATTTTTGTTATTCTTATTCTTGTTCTTGTCGTTCTTATTATTCTTATCGTCGTTTTTATCCTTGTTGTCTTTGTTCTTGTCCTTATTCTGATCCTTCTTGTTCTTGTCCTTGTTCTTATCCTTGTTGTTCTTATCCTTGTTTTGCGGATTGTTCTTGAGCAACTTCTTGCAGAGGGCAAGATTATAACGGGTCTCATTGTCCTGTGGATTGCATCTCAGCGCCATCTTGTAGTATTCGATGGCCTGGGCATATTCACGGTGGTTCTGCATGATCACGCCCATGTTGTGATAGCTGGCAGCACGACGGAGGCGGTTGGTTTCCAACTGGGCAGCATTGGTAAACTGCTGTATCGCCATGGAGTCTTTCTGCTGCGCCATGAGCGCACAACCAAGATTGTATATCGCCTGTGGATTCTTCTGATTCTTGGAGATAGCCTTGCGATATTGGGTTTCTGCCACTGCCCATTTCTGGGATTTGAAGGCACGATTGCCCTGACGGATCAGATTACGATCAGTCTGGGCTCCGACTTGTGCCGTACCCACCAGCAACATTGCCACTGTTACTATTATATAATGTATATACTTCATTTTTACATCTATATTTTAAAGCTTTTGCCCTTTCAGGGCGCTTTGCTACTACTCGTATTACCCAGGGCGATGCCCTGGGCTAAGAGCTTCTGCCCTTTCAGGGCGACTCCGGAAACGAAACCGGAAAACAACCGTTCAGGGCAAATAGGTGACAGACCTGACTTTCTGCCCCGATTATTTCGGCAGCTTCAAGGAATCCCTTTTGAAGAACTTGATGTTCCTGAGCAACGGATTCTTTACTTCCAGCATGCAGACCTCGATGATGAGCAGGAGGATGATGAGAATGCCCACAGCCTGAAACTGTTCATCGTAGGCACTGTATATCACGCTGGTCATATCTCCCTTCTGCAACTTGGTAAGGTCATCATTCAATGCCTTTTCAGCATCGCTCGTATTATCCACATGGATATACTGACCCTTGCCAGCCTGCGCCAGTTCGCGGCACATCTGCTCGTTGAGGGCAGTCATCACGGTATTGCCTGCGTGATCCTTCAGATAAGAGCCATCGCCCATCGGGATAGGAGCACCCTTGGTATTACCGATACCGAGGATAAACACATTGATGCCCTTCTTCTGGGCAATCTCGGCTGCCTCCTTGGCACCATCCTCATGGTTCTCACCATCGGTAATCACGATGATGGCTCTACCCACATTGTCCTGCTGGGTAAAACTCTTGGTAGCAAGCGAGATGGCATCGCCGATATTGGTACCCTGAGTCTGGATCAGCCCCGGTGTGATATTCTGCAGGAACATCTTTGCCGATACATAATCGCTGGTGATAGGCAACTGCACGAAGGCATCGCCTGCAAAGACGATCAGTCCGATCTTGTCGTTGCTGAAGTTATCTACCAGATTCTCTATCAGCATCTTGCTCTTGTCGAGACGGGAAGGAGCCACATCCTCTGCAAGCATGGAATTGGAGATATCAAGACAGATCATCGTCTCGATGCCATTACGCTTGTCGTGAGAAATCTTGCTTCCCATCTGAGGGCGAGCCACCATCACGATGACGAGTGCCAAGGCAGCAAGCATCAGCACAAACTTCACCGTAGGACGGTATTTGGATATGTCGGGCATCAACTGCTTGAGCAGTTCCGGATCGCCCAATCTTTTCAGCTTAGCCTTTCGCCTTCTCCAGCCTACCAGACGAACCAGTATGAGCACCGGTATCAGCCAGAGCAGCCAGAGAAACGTAGGATCTTCAAATCTTAACATATTTATATGATGTTATAATCTATTTTGTCTAAACTCCTCTTTCATCAAGGAATTCTTCTGAACCAAGTGAGGCGGAGCAATATCTCCAGGAGCAGTACCAGGAGTGCACCCAGGGCAAAAGGCTGATAGGCCTCATAACGCTTGGCAAAATGCTTCACATTAAACTTAGACTTCTCCAACTTGTCGATGTCCTTGTAGATTTTCTTCAACTCGGCAGTACTCGTAGCACGATAGAAGTTTCCATCGGTGGTCTGAGCGATGTCGCGCAGCGTCGGGGTATCGATTTCCACCGGGATATTGACATACTGCACGCCTCCTGCCACAGGCATCGGATAAGGCGCCACCTTGTTGGTTCCCACTCCGATGGTATAGACTCTGATGCCGTAGCTCTTGGCTATCTCGGCAGCGGTCATAGGCGAGATGTCACCCATGTTGTTACTACCGTCGGTGAGCAGGATTACCACCTTGCTCTTTGCCTTGGAATCCTTGAGTCGGGTCACAGCGTTGGCGAGTCCCATACCCACAGCGGTACCGTCGTCGATGAGTCCGCGAGCCGCAATATCGGTACGGGTATCATGCAGGAGTCTGAGCAGACTGGCATGATCGGTGGTCATCGGACATTGCGTGAAAGCCTCTCCGGCAAAGATGGTGAGTCCGATATTGTCGGTAGGACGGCCTGAGATAAACTCAGTGGCAACATCCTTCGCCGCCTCCATACGGTTTGGCTTCAGGTCCTCGGCAAGCATAGAGGTTGATACGTCCATGGCAAGCATGATATCGATACCTTCTACGGTCTTGTTGTCCCAGGAATAGTGGGTCTGCGGACGGGCCATGGCGATGACGATGAGCACGAAGCAGATGCATCTCAGCACCATCGGCAGATGGATGAGTCTGACGCGCATGCTCTTGGGAGCATACTGATAGATGCGTGTATCACTCATGCGCATCGTAGGCTCGCTCTTCTTCCTGCCCAGGAAATACCATAATATATAAGGTATCAGCAGCAGGAGCAGCAGAAAATATGCTTTACTTGCAAATTCCATTTCTTAATTTCTTTTTATTGTTTACATCACCGGCTCTGGATTTCCGAGCCTGATGACATTTACATCACGAGCATCGCTACCTGATAAACGATGTAGCCGAAGATGGCAACTACGCTGATGCCGCCCACCCAGAGCAGGGTCTTGATGAGTCGGCGCTGCTGCTGCGACTTCTGGTCTTCGGTGCTGAGCGTTGGAACGATCTTCTCCTCCTTAGGCTGCTCATCGGTCTTCGTCTGGTCGATGAAGTTGATGGCATTCACCAGGTTGGCATCGTTCTCGTTCATCGGAATCTCGTACTTGGCAAACTTCACCAGGTCGGCGGTGGAGAAGAGCATTCTCAGCTCGTCTATCATCTTCTGGTCGTCCGAAGCACGCAGGTGCTCGATGATTTCTCCACTGGTCATTTCCATCGCATTGAATCCGAAGCGGCTCACGATATAGGCACGCAGCGTATTGGTCAACTGGGTGTAGTACTCTTTCTGAGTCTCCTGGCTGGCACTGGTATGATGATGCTTGATGTCATTGATTTCACGCAGCGCCTTCTCATGGGCAGGCACCCTCTTCACGATGCGGATGCGGGCGATGATAGGCTTGTTCTTCTTCAGACGATTGCGGAGATAAATCATTGCACCACAGATGATAATCATCAGCAGGCTCAACCAGAAGGCGAAGCTCCACTCACTCCACTCGAAAGGATTATCCTGTACACCCTTTGCCGGATAGAACTGGTTAGGATGCACCGTATCTACCGGTACGGTGAGCACCTTCAGCGCCAACGGATTTCCGTGATAGCTCTTGCCGTCGATCTTCACATCGAGTGCAGGAACCACATACACCTTCTCATCGAAAGAGGTAAGCGTATAGTCGCGGCTCACCTGGATGCGGTCATCACCCATCTGCATCGTGTCGCCCTTGCTCTGCTCCACCACCTCTACACCAGGTACTATCTGGTCCTGAGGCTTGAAGGATGGCAGCACAATTCTGGCACCCTTCCGGGCTGTAGCCTTGAGGTGCAGGATGGTCTGCTGTCCGATAAGCAGCTGCAGGGAATCCATGCGCTGCTCCACGGTCTGACCGAAAGCCAGCGTAGAGCAACCCATCAGCGCCATCGTCAATATGATATTCTTTATTTTCATGTTATCTTACTTTAGCCTCTCTGTTTGAACAGCATCAGGAGCGCCTTCGAGAAGTCCTCGTTGGTGGCTACCGAAGTCCAATCTACCTTGCTCTTGGCAAAGAGCTGTCGCAGATTCTCCTGCTGTCGCAACCAGTTTTGGGTGTGAGCCACTCTCAATTTCTTCGAACTGGTATCGATATACATCTCGTGTCCCGTCTCAGCATCCATCACCTTGAGCAGTCCCACGTCGGGCAGCTGCTTGGCACGTGGATCATACACCTGGATTCCCACCACATCGTGCTTCTGGTTGGCTATCTGCAGCTGGTGCTGATAGTCCTTGCTATCGTAGAAGTCGCTGATGACGAAAGCCGTGCAATGACGCTTCATCACCCTCGTGAAGTATTCCAGGGCACATCCGATATCGGTACGCTGACTCCCGGGATGAAAGTCGAGCATCTCACGAATGATGTAGAGGATATGCTTGCGTCCCTTCTTGGGAGGGATATATTTCTCTATTCTGTCGGAAAAGAAGATGACACCTATCTTGTCGTTGTTCTGGATGGCACTGAAGGCAAGGGTTGCAGCTATCTCGGTAGCCAGGTCGCGCTTCATCTGGCGCATGGTACCGAAATCGAGCGAACCGCTCACATCCACCATCAGCATCACGGTAAGCTCTCGCTCTTCTTCAAAGACCTTGACGAAAGGGCGATGGAAGCGAGCCGTCACATTCCAGTCGATGTCTCTCACGTCGTCGCCATACTGATATTCGCGCACCTCGGCAAAGGCCATTCCCCTACCCTTGAAGGCAGAATGATACTGGCCGGCGAAGATGTTCTGGCTCAATCCGCGAGTCTTGATCTCGATCTTCCGAACTTTCTTTAAGATATCTTGTGTATCCAACTTAATTTACTTTGAATTTTGAACTAAATCAAGGCACTTCAACCTTGTTGATGATGCGGCTGACGATTTCCTCGCTGGTGATTTCGCTTGCCTCTGCCTCATAAGAGAGGCCGATGCGGTGGCGGAGCACATCGTGAGCCACGGCACGCACATCCTCAGGAATCACGTAACCACGGTGCTTGATGAAGGCGTAGGCTCTAGCTGCCTTGGCAAGTGAGATGCTGGCACGAGGACTGCCGCCAAAGGTAATCATATTCTTCAATTCGCCCAGACCGTAACGGTCTGGATAACGGGTAGCGAAGACGATGTCGGCAATATACTGCTCAATCTTCTCATCGATATACACCTCGTTGACGATGCTGCGAGCCTTCAGGATTTCCTCGGCAGTAGTAACCGGAGTCACGGTAGGCAGACCGCCCTGGATGTTCTCACGGATGATGAGCTTTTCTTCTTCGATGGTAGGATAATCGATGATAACCTTAAGGAGGAAACGGTCCACCTGAGCCTCAGGCAACTGATAGGTACCCTCCTGCTCCACCGGGTTCTGGGTAGCCATCACCAGGAATGGATTAGGCAAATGGAAAGTCTGCTCGCCGATGGTTACCTGATGTTCCTGCATCGCCTCAAGCAAGGCACTCTGCACCTTGGCTGGAGCACGGTTGATCTCATCCGCCAGGACGAAGTTGGCAAACACAGGTCCTCGCTTCACGTGGAAGGCTTCATCCTTCTGCGAATAGATCTGCGTACCGATCACGTCGGCAGGCAACAAATCGGGTGTAAACTGTATGCGGCTATAGTCTGCACTAATCAACTGTGACAATGTTTTGATTGCAAGAGTCTTCGCCAGACCAGGTACACCCTCCAGGAGAATGTGACCATCAGAGAGAAGACCGATAAGGAGACAGTCAACGAGGTGCTTCTGACCTACGATGACCTTGTTCATGCCCATTACCAGGTTGGTAACGAACTGACTCTGTTGTTCAATCCGGATATTCAACTCACGGATATCAATAGCTTCTGCCATAATCTTATTATCAATTTTACGTTTAATTCATTCTAAAAACAGAACAAAGGGCACTTCCAAAATGCCCTCCGTCCTCAAATCAAACGCAAAAGTACTCAATTATGAGCACAAAAGCGAATAAAGCTAACTAAATTATATTAAAAAAGTTTCACAAACGCTATTTTTAGAAACTTTTAATAAAGCAGGCACACGAAGCATCAGCGATTGCGATGCTTCATATACCATGGATGTACTAGGAAATTATACACCAGGAGAGAAACCACTGTCAATCCGAAAGTCGGATACAGAAGTTCCTTATACACAGGATTCAAGATCACCGAATCCATACCAAGACCCTTCGGATACAAGTCCTTCACCAGCCAGAAACCCAATCCGATTCCTAAGCTCAACCCCAGTTCCCACGCCAGGAAGAAGGAGCTCATACTGGTGCCACGCTGGCAATGCTTGGCAAGCTTGATGTAGAAAAGCAGGAATCGGCTTCCGATGATGCCCACTCCCAAGGCAAGCAAGGCAGGTACAAGCATCTCTTCGGCAAAATCCTGATCGCTTAAGGAAACAAATTCTGCTGCCGCAATCAATATCAGTCCCACGATTACCTGACTCTTCAGCTCTGCATCAGCAAAAGCGTATTTCTCTGCCACCAATGCCAGAAACAGTCCGCAAAAAAACATCGCATAGACAGTGAGAGAATGAGGCAGCGACAGATAGAAGCCCGGTATCACCATGATGCATACAATATTGACGAACAGCGGAAATCCCTGAGGCAGGAAAAAGCGGTCGCTACTGATGAGTGACACGTTTTCTGACGGAGCCTTGAACGGGAATTTCACTCTGGAAACCAGCACCAAGGCAACCAATGCTAATACCGAGGCTACCGGAAAAACGACTTTCATACTGAAAACATTATAGACCAGAAGCGACAGCAATGGACCTACTGCAATGGAAAAGCGGGCAAACCAGGAGGTGATATAATTCGCCTCCGTACGCTGGAAAGATTCACAGGTATCGATAATCAGCGTACTCGCCAGCGACATCTCTGCCAAACCCAGGAAAGCGCCCTGAATCAGACGCATCACCACCAGCATCTCGAAGCCCACCTTGATGTTCCAGAAGGTTTCCAGATAATAAAGTACGACGAGACTGACCGCCACACCCAGGATGGATATCTGGCATACCCGATTACGGCGATAGCGCTGCACCAGATAGGAGCAGAAGCCACCCAAAAGAAAGATGCCCAAGCCATAAGCAGCATAAACCACGCCAATCTGAGTAACGGCATATCCCTCCTTAGCCATAAAATAAGGTATGGTCAGGAGGAGCATGTAGATGCTCGTCATCAGGAAGAGATTGGCGAAGCAGAGACGCCAGAAGTCACGGTGCCACAGATTAAAATGCACCGGGGTATTTTGCGTATCCATCTTAGTAGCTCTCTTCTGCGCTTGGATACTCCACGCTCTTCACGGCATTGATATAAGCCTTTACTCCCTTCTGCATCTCCTCGCCTACCTGGGCAAAATGACGCAGGAATTTTGGCTTGAAGCCCTGGGTCATACCGAGCGCATCAGCATAAACCAGCACTTGTCCATCACAACCGTTACCAGCTCCAATACCGATAGTTACAGCGTTTACCTGACGTGAAACTTCAGCCGCCAGTTTGGCAGGAACCTTCTCCAGAACGATGGCAAAACAGCCAGCCTTATCCAGTGCTTTAGCATCGCTGATCAGCTTCTCTGCCTCTGCATCCTCCTTGGCACGGATACCGTAACCGCCAAACTTGTTCACGCTCTGAGGAGTAAGTCCGAGATGGCCGCAAACAGGAATACCGGCATTGATGAGTGCCTGAACAGTATCCAGGATTTCCACGCCACCTTCCAGCTTCAGCGCATCCACGCCCGTCTCCTTCATCATTCGGCAGGCATTGCGCAAGGCATCTTCCTTGCAAACCTGATAGCTGCCGAAAGGCATATCACAGAGCACGAGTGCATGATTGCAGGCGCGAGCCACACTGCGTGCGTGGTAAATCATCTGATCTACGGTGATAGGCAATGTATCAGCATTTCCAGCCATCACATTGCTAGCCGAATCACCTATCAGGATGGTATCGATGCCAGCTGCATCGATGATGCCTGCGGTAGTGAAATCGTAGGCAGTAAGCATCGTAACCTTCTCACCTGCCGCCTTCATTTCGGCGTAGGTCTTGGTTGTGATTTTCTTTTTGTCTGTAGATAAATATCCCATATAATTGTGTTTACTAAAAAGTTTCTACAATCTTTTCCAGGTCATCGTATCCGAATCCATTGTAATCGGCTATCACATAGTCGCTGTATGGCTGGATGCTCTCTGCCGAATTGGTAGTAGCGAGTCCGAGGGTAAATGCACCCGAAGCTCTCACTGCCTTCAGCCCGTTGAAGCTGTCCTCCAGACCTACGCATTCCTCCGGCTTTGCTCCGAAACAGGCAGCACCCTTGAGATAACAGTCTGGATCCGGCTTGCTTTTGGCAAAATCTTCGCTGGTGAGCACGCGGTCAAAATAGGTCTTGAACTCAGGATGATGCTTATACACCTGCTCCATCTTCTGTAGATTGCTGCTCGTCACCACAGCGCACTTCACACCCTGCGCCTTCACGTCTTTCAGGAAAGTTTCGAATCCGGGAATGTAAGGAAACGACATATTCAGCTCAAACTCATCGAGCCGGGCTGTTATCTTAGCCTGTTCCGACTTGCAATCGGTGTATCCATCAATATGAGCGAATGTGGCATCATCAGAGAAGTACTTGTCGTAGATCTGAACCAGGGTCTGTCCCTTGATGCGAAGCGCAAAGTCAGGCATCTCCGGATGATACTCCCTGCCTATCATTCCCCAGAACACGGAATACTGGCTTTCGGTATCGAAAACCACGCCATCTAAGTCGAATAATGCTGCTTTTATCATTACTTTTTATATTAAATAAATACTATCTAACATCTTTTTCGGGTGCAAAGGTACACATTTTTTTGCTAACAAGCCCCGAAATAACTACTAAATATACAAAAAAAGCTAATTTTATTTTGTTTTATCTACAATTTGCACTACCTTTGCATCGGTTTATATACATTAATAAATATAGATAGAAAGAAACAAAAACAAGATAGAATGAATATCATAGAGAAATATTTCCCTCACCTCACCGACGAGCAGAAGAAGCAGTTCGCTGCCCTCGACGGTCTGTATCGCGATTGGAATGCCAAGATCAATGTCATCAGCCGCAAGGATATCGACAACCTCTACGAGCACCATGTGCTCCACTCTCTGGCTATTGCCAAGGCGATCAACTTCCGCCCGGGTTCAGAGATTCTCGACTTCGGATGCGGCGGTGGTTTTCCGGGCATCCCGCTCGCCATCCTCTTCCCTGAGTGCAAGTTCAAGCTCATCGACGGCACCGGCAAGAAGATCAAGGTGTGCAATGAGGTGGCTGGCGCTATCGGACTCAAGAACCTGGTGGCTGAACACCTGCGCGGCGAGGACGAGAAAGGCAAGTACGACTTCGTGGTGAGCCGTGCCGTAATGCAGTTGCCCGACCTGATGAAGATCATCAAGAAGAACTTCAAGAAGGCTGGTCAGAATGCCCTGCCTAACGGTTTGCTCTGCCTCAAGGGCGGCAATCTGAAGGAAGAGCTCAAGCAGTATTATAAGATTTCGGAAATCACCCCTCTCAGCACCTTCTTCGATGAGGAGTGGTTCAGCCAGGACAAGCAGCTGGTTTATGTTCCTGCTTAAATTAAAGAAAAAAGTAAAATGCTACATATCGAAAGATTCCAAGTCAACATGTTGCAGGAAAACTGCTACGTGGTCAGCGATGACACCCTCGAGTGCGTCATCATAGATTGCGGCGCCTTCTATCCAGAAGAGCGCAAGGCAATCACCGAGTATATCAGAAAGAACAATCTGAAGCCTGTTCATCTCCTCGTTACCCACGGTCATCTCGACCATAATTTCGGCAACGATACCATCTACCAGGAGTTCGGACTGAAGCCGGAAGTGGCACAGGGCGATGAGAAGCTGATGAAGGGTCTGGCTCATCAGGCAGAGACATTCTACCAGATGCAGCTCGACACCCAGTTCCCTCCTATCGGTCATTTCTTTGAGGAAGATGAGGTAATCAAGTTCGGCAATCACGAATTCACCATCATCGAGACTCCGGGCCACAGCAACGGCTCCGTATGCTTCTATTGCGAGGCAGAGCACGTACTCTTCTCGGGCGATACCCTCTTCAAGAGCTCCATCGGCAGAACCGATTTCCCTGGCGGCAGCATGTTCCGCATCATCAACAGCCTGCGCCATCTCGGCATGTTGCCGGATGAAACACAGGTGCTGCCAGGCCACGGTGAGGCTACCAGCATCGGCGAGGAATTGGCTCATAATCCATATATGGACCGATAGATTCAGGAAGATACAGCATTCAGATGATTCAGAAGAAATCGAACACAGAGAAAATCATCCTGGGCATTGACCCCGGCACCAACGTGATGGGCTATGGCGTGATACGCGTCATCGGCAACAAGGCAGAACTGGTGGTGATGGGCGTCATCGATATGCGCAAGGAGAAAGATCCCTACTTGCGACTCGGCAGGATTTTCGAGCGGGTGACTGGCATCATCGACTCCTATCTGCCCGACGAGATGGCGATAGAGGCTCCCTTCTTCGGGAAGAATGTGCAGTCGATGCTCAAGCTCGGCAGGGCACAGGGAGTGGCTATCGCTGCCGCCATCCACCACGACGTACCCATCCACGAGTACGCTCCGCTGAAAATCAAGATGGCAATTACCGGACAAGGTCAGGCTTCCAAGGAGCAGGTGGCGGCGATGCTGCAGCGCATGCTCAACATCCGGGAAGACGAGATGCCGAAATACATGGATGCCACCGATGCCCTGGGCGCTGCCTACTGCCATTTCCTGCAGATGGGCAGACCCGAAACGGGCGACAGGCACTATAGCAGCTGGAAGGATTTTGCTACCAAGAACGCCAGCCGCATAGAGAAAGGTACAGGCATGACGGGCCCGCAGGCAAAGCTTCTGGCGGCTATCAACCGTACCACGCACAAGTAGCCCAGCCCGGGAATATCACTCTGTTATCAAGCAATATATCAAAAAAAATAAGAGAGATGCAAAAGATTATCAGTATTCAGAATGGCGTAACCCGTATGCCGGAATGGCGTATGGCTGAGCCAGTTAACTTCGAGGCATGCGACGGCGAGCATATCGCTATCGTAGGTTCCAATGGTGGAGGTAAGTCGATGTTCGTGGACATCCTTGTGGGCAGACACCCGCTGTTGATGCACGATCCTGATTACGACTTTTCTCCTAGTACCAAATCCCTGGTGAGCGACAATATCAAGTATATCACCTTCCGTGATACCTACGGAGGCGACAACGACCGCACCTATTTCCTGCAGCAGCGCTGGAACCAGTTGGAAATAGATGAGAACACGCCTATCGTCAAGGATAAGCTGGAAGAGGCTTATCAAATGGCTGGCGAAGATACGCCGGAGCGCAGACAGCTGCAGGAGCACATCTACGAGTTGTTCCACATGCACCACCTGCTCGACAAATACACCATCCTGCTGAGCAGTGGAGAGCTCCGCAAGTTCAAGCTTGCCTCTACCCTCTTCTCAGAGCCTCGCGTGCTGATCATGGACAATCCTTTCATCGGTCTGGATGCCGACACCCGCGACCAGCTCAAGGAGCTTCTCAAGTCACTCACCACCGAGCATCATCTGCAGATCATCCTCGTATTGAGCAAGAGCGATGACATTCCAGAGTTCATCACCCACGTGGTAGAAGTGAAGGATATGAAGGTATATCCTAAGCTTACCAAGGAAGAATATCTGGCACAGCGCAACCCCATCCCTGCCCATGTATTATGCGAAGAATTAGAACAAGCCATCATCAACCTGCCATATAGCGACCGGGAATATCACAGTCAGGAAGTGGTGAAGATGAACAAGGTCCGGATCCAGTATGGCGAGCGCATCATCCTCAACGATCTCGACTGGACGGTCAACAATGGTGAGCGCTGGGCGCTGAGCGGACAGAATGGTGCCGGCAAGAGTACCCTGCTCAGCCTGGTATGTGCCGACAATCCGCAGAGCTACGCCTGTGACATAGCCCTCTTCGGCAATCCTCGTGGCAGCGGCGAGAGCATCTGGGATATCAAGAAGCATATCGGCTATGTATCTCCAGAGCTTCACCGTTCCTACCAGCGAGATATGCCAGCCATCCGCATCGTGGCGAGCGGTCTTACCGATTCTGTGGGTCTCTATGTAAAGCCAAAGGAAGAGGATATGGACCAGTGCCGTTTCTGGATGAAGGTATTCGGTCTGGAGGGTTTGGAAGATCGTGGTTTCCTGAAGCTGTCAAGTGGCGAGCAGCGCCTGGTTCTTCTGGCACGTGCCTTCGTGAAGGATCCCGAGCTCCTCATCCTCGACGAACCTCTTCATGGTCTTGACAACAGAAACCGCCGCCTGGTAAAGGATATCATCGAGGCATTCTGCAAGCGAAAGAACAAGACGATGATCATGGTTACTCACTATAAGGAAGAGCTCCCAGCCTGCATCGACCACAGCATCTTCCTGAAGAGACATACGAAATAGGAAAAAGCGTATGAATTCATTATTTCAATTTCAGTTTGCATGCTTCATATTCATGCTCATCAATGCCTTCATCGTAGCACTCTCCCATCTGCATGTAAGATGGGAGAACAAGCGGTATGAGCGTTCTCGATGGATGATCGTTGCTGCCCTGATAGGACTGGCGATACAATATGTGCTGCAGATGACTTTCGGGTTCCGTGCTATGCACGATAATCTGGGGGCGGTCATCAACATCCTCCTCTATACCCCCTGCTTCTCGCTCATCTCCATGGGAATCTACAACATAGAAACCACCCGTGCTAACCTCAGAAAGATGATACTGATGTGCAGTGGCATTTATGCTGCCATCATTGTGGTCTTTTGCGTGGGTATCAGTCTCCATCATAGCCTGTATATCAGAGAGGGGCTTTATCTGATGCTGACTCTGTTTTGCGTAAGTGTTTTCTATTGCATATACATGATTATTCAGGAGATGATTAGGCGTAAAAATATGTTGGAGACAATGGCGGCAACGGATTTGTTGCCTTACGTGAGATATTCGCGTGCAAGTGTAATCATTCTATGGCTCGCTGTTCTCGCTATGCCAGTTGCCATTTTTTCTACTACCTTATTATATATAGTAGGTCCAGCCGTATTGCTTGCCTTGCTGTTCTTCAACCTTACGTTTATCGCTCTCGGCAGCAGTTATATCCCTACCGAAGAACTCTTGGATAAAGAAGTGGAAAACGATGCCTTAGTGGGAACAAAATATAGATATGGGGGGGGCACTTTCTGCTAAACAGCAGACCTCTGCTGATAGCAGAACAGAATCTTTACAACCACTTTCCGATGAGCGCAGAGATTTCATCCAGAAAAGTCTTGATGCATGGTGTGCGAATTTAGGATATAAGGACAGTACTGTGAATATGCTTACCCTCTCTCGCACACTTTGTATCTCCAAGGATGAGTTATCTGTATTCTTCGACCAGTATCTGAAAACTACATTCAGAATATGGCTTGGTGATATACGTTTCAATGCGGCAAAGAAGATGATGTTGGAATTTCCAGACTATAGTAATGACATTATTTCTGCCGAGTGTGGCTTCTCTGCCCGTACCTATCTGTACCGGATATTCAAGTCAAAGGAAGGTTGTACGCCTACCGAATGGCGAGAAGAAAATACCAGAAAAACGCATAATATAAGGGAATAAATCGTTAAAATGGGTGTCTACTTCCTACGAAGTAGACACCTAAAACATAGGAAGTAGACACATTGACAGGGGAATGCGTCTCTTTTTTTTGATGAAAAACACTATCTTTGTGCCATGAAAGAAATAATAGAAACTATACCAAGGATAGAATTAGCCCTGATCATCATTGGGGTGTTTGTACTCATATCAAGTATCATCTTCGGATATGCCATGATACATGAGTACAGGATGTATCTTGAGAATCATTGGAAGGCTCGCTATAGCTTTCGTGACTTCATCAAGAGAGAACGCTTTTATATCTTTTTGCTGTTGGCATCCATATTTATCTTCCTGACAAACCTCTTGTATTTTCTGGAGTGAGTTTCGGTTAGAATGGATGAACTAGCTTTATGATGGATACCTGTCTTGTAATTGGAGACAGGTCCTTACCTTTACGATAAAAAATAAATGAATGATATGAAAAATAATTTAACAACGAGACATCGGCTGCTGGTCGCAATGCTTGCATTTATTCTTCCTTTTTCTTTTGCGAAAGCAGAAGTAAAAGAAGATGGAAAGACTATTTCGCAAGGCTGGTACGTCGGTATTGAGGGTGGAATGCCTTTCGGTTTCTCTACTTTCTCAAGTTTCGGACATGACAAGACGCACCTCGGTTGGGCTGCTGGCTTATATGGGGGCTATCGTTTCAACTCCATCTTCTCGGCTGAGTTATCTGCCAAGTATGGAGAAATGAACTTGTCTGCACAAGACTGCTGCGTAGAACGCAACTATTGGTTGGGTAGCGATGGTATGCTTTACAAGGCAGGTGTCTTAGGCATGGACAGTTGGGAGTATGCCAATCTGAAAAGCCATGTCAGAATGGGACAATATGGGGCAAGAGTGAATATCAATCTCCTTGGGTTGTTCCATCAAACAGCTGACAGCCGATGGGATTTGGCTGTTTCACCTCATATATACGCTGTAACTACCAAGGCTGATATCCGGACTATAGCCGATGAAGCCAAAGTGATGAAAGGTTCTACCAACTGGCATTTGGGTTATGGTGCAGACTTGCAGGTGGGTTATCAACTGACCTCATGTCTGAAATTGGGCATCTATTCCGGTTTGACCCGTCTTACTGGCGAACGTATGGACGGAATGCCAGAACATCTGCATAAGAACAACTTTGTTTGGGAAAGTGGCATCAGACTGGGCATCAGCTTCACCAAGGCAAAGAAAAGGAAGATGATGGAAACCTCAACCATTCCTCAGCCGGAAGTCCAGCAACAGCTGACTACCCCAGAGGAGAACATCCAACAGCAAGAGTCGGCTGCCAAGGCGGATAAGGCAGAAACCAAGGTTGCAGAACAAGACATTGCTGAAACCTCAGAGGTGAAATTCCCTGTTATCTACTTCAATTTCAACAGTATCGCCATCAACCCTGACGAGGAATCCAAGCTGAACGAAATCCTCCATATATTAAAGGAGAATCCGGATATGAAGGTGACGGTGACAGGCTGGTGCGACACCAGGGGCAGCGTAGCGGTGAACAGGCGCATTTCTCGCCAGCGAGCAGAAACTCTGAAAGCCTGGCTGGTAAAGAAAGGCATAGCGGCAAGCCGCATTTCGGCTGCAGGTAAGGGAAGCGACGGATCTCGCGAAGCCCAGAAAGCTCGCCGAGTAGAGACAACAGACAATCATCAGTAACCCATAAAACAAGATAGAAAAATGAAAGCAAAAAGAAGATTTAATATTTGGTTATGGGTGCTGTTATGCGTCCCATGCCTGTTGGCAAGCTGCGACCATGATGTTCATGATGGTGAGGATGAGGGTGGTTTGTCTGTATCGCTCACCTGGGCAGATGAAGCCGACCAAGGTACGGAAGTGAAAGACGTGAAACTCTGGATATTCGATGCCGACAAGGGTTCCCTGATAGAGGAAAAGCATTATGGAAGCACGGAGGAAGTAGCAAGCCAACGATTCGAACTCCCGGAAGGAACCTATCGCATCCTGACTACCACCAACCTAACAGAACCGTTCTTTATCAGCGAACAGACCAGGGCTTTGACTAATTGGAACAATATCCAGATAGGCTTGACCAATCCCAAGGATGTAAGGAACAATGCCTATTTCGGAGTGACCGATGTGAAGATAGATAACAAGGAAGGCAACTATGTGGTGCAGAATCCTATCAGGAGCGTACTTGCCGAACTGACCATCATTATCGAGAACATACCGAAAGGCACAGAGATGAGTGGAAAGGCGTTGGATTGTGCCTGGTGCCTGTTCCCTACACTGAAGAACAGTGATGGAGAATATGGATTGCCGAGCATAGAGCCAACGGAAGTGGAACTCCCTACCCTCCTGGCTACGGAATCAACCCTGAAATCAGAAGTCATCCGACTGATGCCGACCATACAGGGAAGCCCCGCCTCTCATATCTATCTCCGACTGCTGCTCCCTAACGAGACCTTGCAGGAGTTTGACATCACCGCTCCTATGATGAAGGTAGGAGGAAAGTATGAACTAAGGTTCAAGTACGAAGAGATGCGGCCGAAGATGAATCTGCAAACAGGCATCAATGGCTGGAATGACCTCAACAAAGAAGTAGAAATCAAATAAAAAAATAACTTTTAAAATGTTTATAAGATGAAAAAGATGACGAAGTTTTTCGCCCTTGCACTCTTGGCAGGTGCAATGGTTTCATGCAGTACAGAAGATATCGCACCTTCTACCCAGAACGATAAGGTAGCCGTGCAGTTTACTGGTGGTATCAACGTAAACACCCGTGCTGCTGGTGTAGCTTGGGCTGATGGTGACAAGATTGGTATCTTCATGACAGAAGCTGGCAAGACACTCTCGGCAGATGCAATCAGAGAGGGTGTTGACAATGTTTGCTATCAGTCAAATGGAAGTATAGCCTTTTCACCTATTTCTGGAGGTAAGACTATTTTCTTCCCGATAGATGGAGATGTGGACTTCTATTCTTACTATCCACAGACCACTGTCAATGACTACAAGGTAGCACTTGATGTAACAGACCAAACGAAACAAGAAACTATCGACTTCATGTATGCCAAGACAGAAGGCTGCAACAAAGCTACGCCACAGGTTGACTTGAAGTTCTTCCATAAGTTAAGCAATCTTATTTTGGATGTTCAACCAGGTAACGGTCTCACGCAAGAAGACCTTAAGAAAATGACTGTGACAGTGAAAGGCCAGAATACCAAAGCCACTTTCAATCTTGTGGATGGAACTATCTCTGGTGAAGAAACTCCTGCGGACATCACGATGAAAACTACCGAAGCTGGCAAGCTGTATGAGGCAATCCTGCTCCCTACAGAAGAAGCAAGCCGAGTGATAGAGTTTGACCTCAAGAATGGTTACGACGCTCCTTTTGTATGGACAATGCCTGTAAAACTTGAGGGTGGCAAAAGATACCACTATACAGTAGTAAAATTGAGTCGTTCTGCCGTAGATATTTCTGGAACCATTAAGTCTTGGACAGAGGCAGGAGACAATGATGAACATATAGCAAATTAATAACTTTTAAATAACAAGAGATATGAAGAAATTTAGATTCTTATACATCGCTGCCGCAGCATTGCTGTTTGCAGCTTGCGCTAACGAAGAAGATGGTATTGGCAACAATGGTCCTGTTGCTGCTACCGTACAGGCGGACATTGTTAAAAACGTCACACGCGCCACCACTGGTGACACATGGTCTAATAACGATGCCATTGGCGTATATGTCACATCAACAGGCAATACAACAGGAGACAATAAAAAGTATGTAACAACAAATGGGGATGGTACTTTTGAAGCTGCTGACAATAACAACATCATCTATTTCAAGGACAACAAAGAGACAACATTTAGTGCATACTATCCTTATAACAAATTCTTAACTGATGGTAAAATGAATTGGAATATAGCTGAGGTAGAAGCAAACCAACCTTGTAAGGCTGATGTACTTTTTGCCTCAGGGGCTACTGCAAGTAAAGCATCTCCAACTGTGAATTTTACAGATGCGAAAGTACGTATTTTTTATAAGTGATTGAGAATGAGATAAGTTTTTATCTCATAAAAAGAAGAGGTTACGAATTAGAAATAAACAGAATGTAGCATCCTGCTG
>ENA-OUQG01000455-OUQG01000455.1-human-gut-metagenome-genome-assembly--contig:-NODE-455-length-24982-cov-11.309704_pt1 | contig 24982 bp, 24 predicted proteins | sample MGYA00237943_ERZ548823 | MGnify/ENA primary metagenome ERZ548823 (study PRJEB26490, sample SAMN05194731) | human gut metagenome | biome: terrestrial biome; feature: human-associated habitat; material... | reverse complement strand
ACCCAGGGTGTTGCCCTGGGCTAGGAGCTTCTGCCCTTTCAGGGCGTGTGGGGCAATCTGGTCTTTTTATTGCATTAATCCTTTTCAGAATATTCCTTTTACAGTTTTAATACTTTGCAGAACATTCCTTCGAACTGCTCTTCGATGTTGGCAGGCTTATGCTTGAATATACCGAAGATGGCACTGCCGCTACCGCTCATAGCTGCATATGCAGCCCCCAGATTATAGAGCTTCTGCTTGATTTCTGCTAACTCTGGATGCATCGCAAAGATCGGCGCCTCGAAATCGTTGACAAGCTCATCCTTCCAGGTCTCGATAGGCTGGCGGACGATATCGCGGCAGCATTTCGCAGGCTTCTTAGGAGTGATGGCTGCGTAGGCATCCTTGGTGCTTACGGCGATGTCGTCGCGCTTCACCACCACAATGTAATATCCCTTCATGTTATCTCCAGGACCGCTTACCGGCATCAGTACATCGCCGATACCCTCAGCATAGCAGGCAGTATCTCCATTCTCCGGGTCCGCACTGATGAAGTAGGCACAGTCTGCACCCAACTTGGCAGCATATCGCTCCATCTCAGGAATACCGATGTTCAGGCGGAAACGCTCATCGAGCAGACGGATCATATAGGCAGCATCCGCAGAGCCGCCACCCATTCCTGCCTGAGATGGGATTCGCTTGACGAGATGCGTATGAATGCGGGGAATCTTGAAGTCGGCAGCCAGCATATTATATGCCTTCACCACCAGGTTCTTCTGTTCATCGCAATCCACGGCATTGCCTGTAATCTTCAGGTCGCATGCTACCTCGCTAGGAAATTCTTCTCCCATCAGCTTGATCTCCAAGGCATCAGTCAGGGGGATAGGGTAGAACACGGTTTCCAGATTGTGGTAACCATCAGCGCGCTTGCTTACTATATTTAAGCCAAGGTTGATCTTGGCGCATGGAAATGTAATCATAATCAATCATTGTTTAAGAGTGATACATTAATTATGTGCAATCTATATGCAATCTACTTGCAAAGATATAAAAAATATCCCAAACCCGGTGCTTTTCATCAAGATTATTTTCTTACTTGCATTAAAAATATTAAAAACATCCATATTCTGCAATATCTTTTGTACCTTTGCAAAGTGTATCCTCATTTCAGAAAGAGTGTTTCCGCTTGAGGGAAAATAGATTTTGAGTTGAGGATAGATAAATGATTAGATAAAAAAAAATAAATAGAAATATGAAGAAAGGTGATAAAGTAAGATTCCTGAGCGAAGTGGGCGGCGGAAAGGTAGCTGGCTTCCAGGGCAAGAATATCGTGCTGGTAGAGGATGAAGATGGTTTCGAGATTCCGATGCCAATCAACGAGGTGGTAGTGGTAGAGCAGGATGACTATGCCATGGGCAAGATGATCTCTGCCAAGATGGATGCCAAGCAGAAGGCTGAAGAGCATGCCAACACCGAACTGCATCAGGACAGCAGAAGCATCAAGGCTATCCTGAACGAGCACGAGAATGATGTGGATATGAACGTAGAGGAGTATGATGCTGCCGACCGCGAGATTACCTTCGTAAAGCAGATTCAGGAGCGTACGGGCGGCAACAAGCTCAGCGCCTATCTCGCCTTCGTACCTATCGACATTAAGGACGTGACCAATACCCGCTTCGAATCATATATGGTGAACGACAGCAACTACTATCTGCGCTACACCTATCTCGTAGCCGAGGGCAATGCGTGGACTCTGAAGGCGGAGGGTGAAATCGAGCCAAACACCAAGCTCTTCATCGAGGAATTCGGTCGTGAGGCTTTGAATGAGATGGAGCACATCGCCATCCAGATGATTGCCTACAAGAAGGACAAGCCATTCCTGCTGAAGCCAGCTACGGATGTCCAGTTCCGCCTGGACCCAGTGAAGTTCTACAAGCTCCATCTCTTCGAGGAGAATGATTTCTTCGAGACTCCAGCCTATCTCTTCACCATCGTGGAGAACGACGAGGTAGCCCGTCCGCTGGTCATCGATTCCAAGCGCTTGAAGGAGCAGATGTACAAGGACGAGAAGGTGATTGCCAACACCAGCAAGAAGAAAAGCAAGAAGGATGACGGTACCCTCATCGTCGATCTTCATGCAGACGAGGTGCTTGAAACAACTGCTGGAATGAATTCTGCTGATATCCTTCATTATCAGATGGATATCTTCAAGAAGACAATGGCGGAGAACAAAAAGAACAAGGGTCAGAAGATTATCTTCATTCATGGAAAGGGAGAGGGCGTATTGCGTCAGGCACTCATCCATGAGCTGAACTATCGCTATAAGAACTGCACCTATCAGGATGCTTCCTTCCAGGAGTATGGATATGGTGCCACACAGGTAACAATAAAGTAATTTATCATGAAGTACGGATTTATGAAGGTGGCAAGTGCCATCCCTGCCGTCAAGGTAGGCGATGTAATCTTCAACACCCAACAGATAGAAGATCTGATAGCCCAGGCTGAAGGCAAGGGCGTAGAGATCATTACCTTCCCGGAATTGTCTATCACAGGCTATTCCTGTCAGGACCTTTTCCGCCAGCAGATGCTCCTGGAATCGTCAGAGCAGGCGGTGATGATGCTGCTCGATTTCACCCGCAAACTCGACATCATCTCCATTGTCGGCGCTCCGGTAGTGGCTGGCGATCTGCTGCTGAATTGCGGTATCGTGATCCAGCACGGACAGATCTTGGGCATCGTGCCTAAGACCTATCTCCCTAACTACAGTGAGTTCTATGAGAAGCGCTGGTTTGCCTCTGCCCAGGATTTGCGCGACTGCGAGGTCCGCTATGCCGGGCACAAGGTGAAGCTGACTCCGGATGTGCAGATTTTCCGCACTTATGACGGCGTGCAGTTTGGCGTAGAGATATGCGAGGATGTATGGGCTCCGGCTCCTCCTAGCAACAAGCTGGCACTGGCTGGTGCCGACCTCATCTTCAACCTCTCTGCAAGCGATGAACTCATCGGAAAGCACAACTATCTGAAGAGTCTGCTGAGCCAGCAGAGTGCCCGCACCATGACGGGCTATATCTACAGTTCCTGCGGTTTCGGCGAGAGCACGCAGGATGTGGTATATGGCGGAAATGCCCTGATTTACGAGAATGGAGCTTTACTTGCACAAGGTGAGCGTTTCTCTCTTGATCCTCAGATGGTTATTGCGCAGGTTGATGTGGAGAAACTCCGTTCGGAGCGTCGCACAAATTCCACCTATGTCAACGCCCAGCGCAACATCAAATATTCGGTTCTCGGCGGACAGTTCAACATCCGTAACATCGATGCCGATCCTACCGAGAACGAACGCGAGTTCGTGTTGGAGCGTGAGGTGAATCCTCATCCTTTCATTCCTACCAGCAGCGATATGAATGCCTCCTGCGAGGAGATTTTCAATATCCAGCTGATGGGTCTTGCCAAGCGCATCGTACATACCCATGCCAAGACGGTGGTAGTGGGTATCAGCGGCGGATTGGATTCCACCCTTGCCCTGCTCGTCTGCGTGAAGGCATTCGATAAGCTGAAGATGGATCGCCGAGGCATCCTGGGTGTTACTATGCCAGGTTTCGGAACCACCGATAGAACATATAATAATGCCATCTCGCTGATGAAGAGTCTGGGCATTACCATCAGGGAAATCAGCATCGCCAAGGCGGTGATCCAGCATTTTGAGGATATCGGTCATGACGCCAGCGTGCATGATGTAACTTATGAGAATTCGCAGGCACGCGCGCGTACACAGATTCTGATGGATCTTGCCAACAAGATGGGCGGTATGGTGATAGGCACCGGCGACCTTTCTGAGCTGGCTCTGGGCTGGGCCACCTATAATGGCGACCACATGAGCATGTATGGCGTGAATGCCAGCATTCCTAAGACCCTGATCCGTCATCTCGTGAACCATGTTGCTGAGAGTGGGGTGGATGAGCAGAGCCGTATCACCCTGCGCGACATCATCGACACACCTATCAGTCCGGAGCTGATTCCTGCCGATGAAAATGGTAATATCAAGCAGAAGACAGAAGACCTGGTGGGCCCATACGAGCTGCACGATTTCTTCCTCTATTATTTCCTGCGTTTCGGTTTCCGTCCGTCCAAGATTTACATGCTGGCAAAGAAGGCGTTTATCGATACCAAGCTGGAGCGTGTGAAAATCAGCGACAACGATCCTGATTCCTACGATGAGGAGACTATCAAGAAATGGCTCAAGACATTTGTTCGCCGTTTCTTCAACCAGCAGTTCAAGCGAAGCTGTCTGCCTGATGGTCCGAAGGTGGGAAGCGTGAGCCTCAGTCCTCGTGGCGACTGGCGCATGCCTAGCGATGCCGCATCCACCATCTGGCTGCAGGAGGCGGAAAACCTGTAGTTTTCCAGCCAGCCTTAACAGAATATTGATTCCCGATTTGAGCATTCGATACTATTTTGATGCTCAAATCGGGATTTTTAATAGAAAAATTATTAATTTATCACCCCTTTATTGGGAAAAAACATATTTTTTTTGTAACTTTGCGCCCAAAAGTAAAAACAATATAAAATTTAAATAGATAATATGGCTAAGAAATTTGCCGAGCACAATGGTCTGAATTTGACTCAGACAAACAATGACGTACTAGCAGCGTGGGAGAAAAATGATATCTTCCACAAGTCTATTGATGAGCGTGAAGGCTGCCCTCAGTTTATCTTCTTCGAGGGACCTCCATCAGCTAATGGCCACCCGGGTATTCACCACGTGTTGGCACGTAGTATCAAGGATACATTCAACAGATACAAGACCATGAAGGGCTTCCAGGTTCACCGCAAGGCGGGATGGGATACCCACGGACTCCCTGTTGAACTCGGTGTCGAGAAGGAACTCGGCATCACCAAGAAGGATATCGACAACAAGGCTTCTGAGAAGTATATCTCTACCGAGGATTACAACCACAAGTGCCGCGAGAACGTGATGAAGTTCACAGCAGAGTGGCGCGAGTTGACCGAGAAGATGGGTTACTTCGTAGATCTCGATCATCCTTATATCACATACGATAACAAGTATATCGAGACTCTCTGGTGGCTCCTCAAGCAGCTCTACAACAAAGGCCTGCTCTACAAGGGTTACACCATCCAGCCATACTCTCCAGGCGCAGGTACAGGTTTGAGCTCTCACGAGTTGAACCAGCCTGGCTGCTATCGTGATGTTAAGGACCTCACCACCACAGCCCAGTTCCTCATCAAGGATCCTAAGGCAGAGTGGACCAAGTGGGGCAAGCCATACTTCATCGCATGGACCACTACACCTTGGACATTGCCATCAAACGTGGCTCTCTGTGTGGGTCCTAAGATTGACTATGTAGCTATCGAGACCTACAACCTCTACAATGGCGAGCCTATGACACTCGTGATGGCTGAGGCTCTGGTAGGTTCATATCTGAAGGCAGACCAGGAGTGCAAGGAGGGCGATCTCCTTCCATTCGACAAGGAGAAGAAGCAGTGCCCATGGCGCATTATCGACCACATGAAGGGTACCGACCTCGAAGGCATGCACTACGAGCAGCTCCTGCCATGGGTAAAGCCATGCGAGAAGGTAGATGCCTTTGCTCCAGCTTTCGTTGCAGAATATGCTGCTGCTCATCCTGAGAAGGTATTCGCTTCTGAGGATGGTCGCGATAAGTTCGTTGAGATGGATAGCGAGGCTTTCCGTGTCATCCTCGGCGACTACGTTACTACCGATGACGGTACAGGTATCGTTCACATCGCTCCTACATTCGGTGCCGATGATGCCAAGGTGGCTAAGGATGCCAACATCCCAGCGCTCTACCTTATTAATAAGAAGGGTGAGACCCGCCCAATGGTTGACCTCCAGGGTAAGTTCTATCTCATCGAAGACCTCGATGCCAACTTCGTGAGCGCTTGCGTCAACAAGGAGGCATACGCTCATCACGCAGGCGACTACGTGAAGAATGCCTACGACCCACAGTTTAATGTGGATGGCGTCTGGGACAAGAAGGCTTCTGATAAAGCTGAAGACCTGAACATCGTAATCTGCTACGAGTTGAAGCAGGAGGGCAAGGCTTTCAAGAGCGAGAAGCACGTGCACAACTATCCTCACTGCTGGCGTACCGACAAGCCTATCCTCTATTATCCATTGGATAGCTGGTTTATCAAGGATACCGCCCGCAAGGAGCGCATGGTAGAACTCAACAAGACCATCAACTGGCAGCCAGAGAGCACCGGTACTGGCCGTTTCGGCAACTGGCTCGAGAACCTGAACGACTGGAACCTTTCACGTTCCCGCTTCTGGGGTACTCCATTGCCTATCTGGCGTGATGAGAACCGTGGCGAGAAGTGTATCGGCAGTCTTGAGGAACTCTATGCTGAAATCGAGAAGTCTGTGGCTGCCGGCATCATGCAGAGCAACCCACTGAAGGAGAACGGTTTCGTGCCTGGCGACTACAGTCAGGAGAACTATGATAAGATTGACCTCCACCGTCCATACGTTGACAAGATTGTATTGGTTAACGAGGAGGGCAAGCCAATGTATCGTGAGAGCGACCTCATCGACGTTTGGTTCGATTCAGGTTCAATGCCTTATGCCCAGCTCCACTACCCATTCGAGGGTGAGATGGCTCGTGGCACAGAGGCCGACCGTGATGCACTCATCCACAGCACCTACGAGGGATATGCTATTCCTCCTAAGTTCTATCCAGCCGACTTCATCAACGAGGGCGTGGATCAGACCCGTGGATGGTTCTTCACCCTGCACGCCATCGCTACCATGGTATTCGACAGCGTAGCTTTCAAGAACGTAATCTCTTCTGGTCTCGTTCTCGATGCCAAGGGTAACAAGATGAGTAAGCACGTGGGTAACGTAACCAACCCATTCGAGATGATCGACAAGTATGGTGCCGACCCTGTTCGTTTCTATATGATGACCAACAGCGAGCCTTGGGACAACCTCAAGTTCGACCCTAATGGTGTGGACGAGACCCGTCGTAAGTTCTTCGGTACCTTATATAATACCTACAGCTTCTTCGCCCTCTACGCTAATGTAGATGGTTTCGATGCAGAGGCTGCTCAGGTGCCATTCGAGAAGCGCCCAGAGATTGACCGCTGGATTCTCTCTTCACTCAATACCCTCATCAAGGGCGTTGACAGAGAGTTGGCTGGCTATGATCCAACCCGCGCAGGCCGTCTCATCGATGCCTTCGTCAACGATGACCTCTCTAACTGGTACGTTCGTCTGAACCGTAAACGTTTCTGGGGTAAGGAGATGAGCGAGGATAAGCTCAGTGCTTACCAGACTCTCTATACCTGCCTGATGACAGTGGCTAAGCTCTTGGCTCCATTCGCTCCATTCTATGCAGACGAGTTGTATCACGACTTGGGCGGCGAGTTGGAGAGCGTACACCTCGACAAGTTCCCTGTAGCCGATGAGGCTGCTATCGATGCAGACTTGGAGGAGCGTATGGCCATTGCCCAGAAGATTACTTCTATGGTATTGGCATTGCGCCGCAAGGTGAACATCAAGGTTCGCCAGCCACTGCAGCAGATCATGATTCCTGCCGTAGATGATGTACAGAAGGCACACATCGAGGCAGTAGCCGGACTGTTGAAGAACGAGGTGAACGTGAAGGAGGTTAACTTCATTGAGGGTCAGGGCATTCTCGTAAAGAAGGTGAAGTGTAACTTCAGAGTGATGGGTAAGAAGTTCGGCAAGCTGATGAAGGGTGTTGCTGCCCAGATGTCAGCGCTCGATCAGGACCAGATTGCAGCCTTCGAGAAGGCAGGCAACATCACATTGAATATTGACGGACAGGAAGCCGTGGTAGAGGTAGCCGACGTGGAGATTATCTCTGAGGATATCCCAGGATGGCTCGTATCTAACGAGGGCAATCTGACCGTAGCGCTTGAGGTAGAGTTGACTCCTGAATTGAAGAAGGAGGGTATGGCTCGTGAGCTGATCAACCGTATCCAGAACCTCCGCAAGGAGACTGGTCTGGAGATTACTGACCGCATCAAGGTGACTGTGGCTCCTAATGAGGAGACCAATGCCGCCATCGAGTCATTCGGCGACTACATCAAGGGTCAGGTACTGGCTGACAGCATCGAAATCGGTGACAACGCAGGTGTTGAGACCGAGTTTGATGACTTTAAGTTGAACATTCTCGTAGAGAAGAATTAAATAGTTAGGAGTTAGAAGTTAGGAGTCAGGAGTTATCCGAAGCTACTTGCTTCTAACTTCTTTCCTTAAAACTCTTGTCTAATAATAACTTTTATAACAAAACAACGTCTATGGCTAACGAAAAAGCACGTTATAGCGATGTAGAACTCGAGGAGTTCCGCGCTATCATTGAAGAGAAGTTAAAGGTGGCAAAGCAGACCTACCGTGACTGTATGGCTCAGCTCAACCACTCAGATAGTAATGATGTGGTAGATACATCACCAACCTACAAGGCTCTTGAGGAGGGCAGCGAGGCACAGAGCAAGGAGGAGATTATCCAGATGGCTCAGCGCCAGCAGAAGTTCATCAAGGGGCTGGAGGCTGCGCTGGTCCGCATTCAGAACAAAACCTATGGCATCGACCGCGAGACGGGTGAGTTGATTCCTAAGGAGCGTTTGCGTGCAGTACCTCATGCCACATTGAGTGTAGCTTCCAAGGAGGCTAGAAAGAAATAATAAATGGAGAAAAAAAGGAATTTACATATCGGCTGGCTCGTCACGGCAATGGTGGTTGTGCTGCTTATCATCGACCAATGGATTAAGCTGTACATCAAGACCCACTTTTGCCTTGGCGAGTCTGTTCGTGTTACAGATTGGTTTTTTATCGATTTCATTGAGAACAACGGAATGGCGTGGGGCATGTCGTTTATCGGCAAGTTCTGGCTCAGCCTGCTGCGCTCTGTAGCCATCGTCGCTCTCATCGTCTATCTCTATCGCATTATCAAGCGAGGTACGCATCGTCTGCTCTACATCATCCTCGTAGCCCTGGTACTTACGGGTGCCATCGGCAATATGATCGATTCGATGTTCTATGGTCTGATGTTCACAGCATCCTCGCCTTATTACGTATCCTATATGGTACCGTTCGGCGATGGCTATGCGCCTTTCTTTATGGGTAAGGTGGTAGATATGTTCCGCTTCCCGTTCTTCAGCTATACATGGCCGGAGTGGGTACCTTTCTGGGGTGGTCAGCAGGGAACATTCTTCGATCCTGTATTCAATTTTGCCGATGCCTGCGTCAGCGTGGGTATCATCTCCATGCTGCTCTTCTGCCGCAAGGAACTGGAGCAGCTCGGAGGAAGTAATAAGAAAAGGGAAGGGGAGAAGAAGGAGACTTCTGCTAATAAGGAAGATAAGAAATAGAAAGGAGGCATGAGAATGAAGAAGTTAATGATTTGTCTTGTGGCAGTGATGGCATTGCTTTTCTGCGTTTCATCCTGCAAGCCTTCCCTGCCTAGCGGCGTCTTGTCGAAGGGCAAGATGACGGATATTCTTTATGATTATCACCTGGCTCTGGCGATGGCACACATGGATGATAACGGCGACAAGGGGCAGAGCCTGGCTTATCGCGAGGCGGTGCTCAGGAAGCACGATGTCACCTCTGCCGAGTTTGATTCTTCCATGGTTTATTATATGCGTCATACCGAACTGCTGGAGGATGTGTATAAGGACCTGACCGACCGTTACAACAACGAGATTACAGCCATGGGCGGTAGTGCCAAGGAGGGAGGAGAGTTTGCTAATCTCTCTGCCACCGGCGATACGGCTAATGTATGGAATCTCGCTACATCGATGGTGTTCATGCCTGTGAAGCCGTTCAATAGTACCAGCTTCGATATCAAGGTGGATTCTACCTTCCATAAGGGCGACCGCCTGATGCTCGATTTCGATGCGCAGTTCATCTACCAGGATGGTATGCGCAATGGTGTTGCGATGCTCGCAGTGCAGTTTGGTAACGACAGTATTGCTCAGCGTACCATCATGATTCAGAGTACCCAGCATTATTCGGTGGAACTCTCTGATGCTGATTCTCTTGGCATCAAGAGCGTGAAGGGATACTTCATGCTGATGAATGACGATAACGGCACGGGTGTCTCTTCTCAGACCACCTTGAAGCTGATGTTCCTGGAGCATATCAAGCTGATTCGCATGCATCCGCAGAAGCCTGTGGCAGCACTGGCAGGAAGCTCTCCATCGGCATCGTCCGATAGTCTCCGAAAGGATAGTGCTTCTTCTGCGTCATCCTCATCAGGTGAAAAACCGGGAGAGCAGACCTTCGAGATGTCATCCCAAAAGCCGGTTCATCCTATCAGAATGCCGGATGGCAAACCGCTGAAGCCGCTCAGGGAAATGAAGCCGATGAAGGCTGAACCTCTTAAGACGAGATAACGTTTCAAGCGAGATCATGATTTAAAACGAAACTACGATGGAGGAGCTGAGAAGATGCGGTGCTCATACCGTGGTGCTTCCCGATGGCACCATCCTGCAGCAGGCAGTGGTGGAGATAGCCGAGGATAGGGTAGTCAATTACTATGAGTTCCGTGAGGAGTTGCCCATGACCGAATGGCTGGGCGGAGAAATCAGGGTAGAGCGTGATGAGGAAGGCATCCTCTGCGCCCTATGGAACGGGAAAAGATTAAACAATAAACATTAAACAATAAACATTAATAATATGTTAAGCGTAGATCAATTAGAAGACAAGTTGATAGACTTGGCATTTGCTGAGGATATCGGTGATGGCGACCACACAACCTTGTGTTGCATTCCAGAGGACGCCATGGGTAAGAGCCATTTGCTCATCAAGGAAGATGGCGTTTTGGCAGGTGTAGAAATGGCTAAGAAGGTGTTCGCACGCTTCGATCCTACCATGAAGGTAGAGGTTCTGTTGCAGGATGGTACCCACGTGAAGAAGGGCGACATCGCTATGATCGTAGAGGGCAAGACCCGTTCGCTGCTCCAGACTGAGCGTCTCATGCTCAACATCATGCAGCGTATGAGCGGTATCGCTACCATGACCGCTAAGTATGTAAAGCGCCTTGAAGGTACCAAGACTCACATCCTCGACACCCGTAAGACTACTCCAGGTCTCCGTATGTTGGAGAAGCAGGCTGTGAAGATCGGTGGTGGTATGAACCATCGTATCGGTCTCTTCGATATGATTCTCCTCAAGGACAACCACATCGATTTCGCTGGCGGTATCGATAACGCCATCGACCGTTGCCATGCTTATCTCAAGGAGAAGGGTCTCAATCTGAAGATTGAAATCGAGGTTCGTAGCTTCGATGAGCTCGACCAGGTATTGAAGCACGGCGGTGTCAACCGTATCATGCTCGATAACTTCTCTGTGCCTGATACCAAGAAGGCTGTTGATATCATCGCTGGCAAGTATGAGACAGAGTCATCTGGCGGTATCACCTACGATACCATCCGCGACTATGCTGAGCAGGGTGTTGACTTTATCTCTGTAGGTGCCTTGACACACAGTGTGAAGGGCTTGGATATGAGCTTCAAGGCTTGTGATTAATATAAATAAAGGTATATTTTATGAATAAGATTTTTGCTTCAGCCTTGATGGCTGTAGCTATGTTGGGCAGTGTCTCTGAGGCTGAGGCATGCAGCAACTTCATCGTGGGCAAGAAGGCATCAGTAGATGGTTCCGTGATGTGTTCTTACAGTGCCGACGACTACGGTATGTTCCAGTACCTCTGCCATTATCCTGCGGCTAAACATGCCAAGGGCGAGATGCGCAAGATTTTCGATTGGGACAGCAATAAGTATTATGGCGAGATTCCTGAGGCAGCCGAGACCTACAACGTAATCGGCAACATCAACGAGTGGCAGGTTACCATTGGCGAGACTACCTATGGCGGTCGTGAGGAGATGGTGGATTCTACCGGTATCATGGACTACGGTTCACTCATCTATGTAGCTCTCCAGCGCAGTAAGACGGCTCGCGAGGCTATCAAGGTGATGACCACCCTTGCCAATACCTACGGTTACAACTCTGGCGGTGAGACCTTCACCATCTGCGATCCTAAAGAGGCCTGGATCATGGAGATGATGGGTAAGGGTGCCGGTTCCAAGGGTGCTGTATGGGTAGCTCTCCGCATTCCGGATGATGCCATCTGTGCGCATGCCAACCAGAGCCGCATCGGCAAGTTCAACATGAAGGACAAGAAGAACGTGATGTATGCCAAGGATGTGGTATCTTTTGCCCGCAGCAAGGGCTGGTTCAAGGGCAAGGATGCTGATTTCTCCTGGAAGATGGCTTATGCGAAGCCTGATTTCTCAGGTCGCCGTTTCTGCGATGCCCGTGCCTGGGCTATGCTGAACCACTTCTATGATATGAGTCCTTATCTGGATTGGGCACTCGGCAAGAATCCTGATGCGCAGGATATGCCTCTCTGGGTGGTTCCTAACAAGAAGGTGAGCGTTCAGGATGTTGAGAATGTGATGCGCGACCATTACGAGGGTACTCCTCTTTCTGTAGCCGACGGTTCTGATATCGGCGGTGGTATCTGGGAGATGCCTTATCGTCCTACACCATTGATGTACAAGGTGGATGGCAAGCAGTATTTCAACGAGCGTCCTGTCAGCACCCAGCAGAGTGGTTTCGTATTCGTGAGCCAGATGCGTTCATGGTTGCCAAGAGAGATTGGTGGCGTGTTCTGGTTTGCCAACGACGATGCCAATATGGCTGCGTTCACTCCAGTATATTGCTCTATGACCGAGCGTCCTGAGTGCTACAATACTCCTGGTGCTGATGCGGTGCATTTCAGCAAGAAGAACGCTTACTGGGTTTGCAACATGACCAGCAACATGGTTTATCCTCGTTACAGTCTGATGTTCCCAACCTTGAAGGAGGTTCGTGATAGCTTGGACAACAGCTATTTCGCTGCTCAGGCAGGTGTTGAGAAGAAGGCTCAGGAGCTTTATGCCCAGAACCCACAGGCTGCCGTGAAGTATCTCAACGACTACAGTGTAGAGAAGGCTCAGCAGATGTTGGCTCGCTGGAACCAGCTTTTCGAGTTCATGGTGGTGAAGTACAATGATATGATCATCAAGCCAACCGATAAGAATGGTACCTTCAAGAAGACTCCATACGGTTTGGGTGCTACTCCAGTTCGTCCTGGTTATCCAGAGAAGTTTGCCAAGCAGCTTGTCAAGCAGAGTGGCGATAAGTTCCTGGTTACTGAGGAGAAGAAATAATGCCCTAGGCATAAGATAATCAAGTCGCCTTGAAAGTGCAAATGCATTGCTTTTTGGATGTTTTGTGCTTTCAAGGCGATTTTTTCCTTGAATATTGTTTACACGGATATTCCCCCAACCAGTATGTTTTGGCAGGTTGGGGGAATATTATGTGTTAAAATCACAAAAAAACTTTGCGTTGTCAGGGATTTGATGTATATTTGCAGAACTAATTTAAAATATTAATGATTATGTCAACAACAGCAGCAAGAATCCCAACTTCGTTCAGGTTCCAAAGCAGTTTGCTGGAGGAACTGAAAGAAAAGGCTAAGGCTAGCAATCGCAGCCTTAATAACTATGTGGAAAGTCTTCTCATTAGTATTCTCCATCCTTCTGAAGTTGTAGAGGATAATACAATTGATGAAGAATTGCAGAAGAAGATTGATAAAGCAATGGATGAATATAAAAAAGGAGAGACTCTTCATTTTGAAAATTCAACCGAGATGAACGAATGGCTTGATTCTCTATGATTTACAATGTTTTTGATGACATTATTACTGTTGTTGTAATTGAAGTTGAAGGTCACTATAATGACAAATAACTCGCAAATATAATCTCCCCATAAGCACAGGTTCTGCAGCCTGGCTTATAGGGAGATCTTGTATAATGCTCCTTTAATTTTTATTTGGCATTCAATGATCTGGCGGGAGGAGTCAGCATTCGTCCGGCTCCCCCAGATATTCAAAGATTACAGCTACCTGTCGGGGCGAAAAATATTGGCAGCCAACCAGGTATCCCTGCTTCTTCAACTCATCCCATAAAGGAATGCAACGCTTGATCCAATCCATCAGATGGCGGCGAGCTGTCGCCTTGCTGGTGGCTTCCGGAAAAAAGAGCAAGCCCAATTCCGTCTTGCTGTACATACGATTCGATATTTCCATAATCTATATTCTCATTTGTGTTCTTCAAAGAGTCATCTATGCAAGAGGCTTCTTTATGCATGATGATCCTTTAAAAAGCCATCCAATGCCTTGGCTATATAGGCACCCACATTGATCTTTCTATGTTCCTGCTGGCACTTACGGATAAAGTAGTCTTTCTTCTGAAACCAGTCCTCCAGCTCTCCCTGCATATCGAGTGCCAGGCGCTGGCTTTCTAGAACTGCAATCTTCTCGTCCACGTGATATTGTGTATAGAGACGCCATTTCAGTCGGGCACGTACCCCCTGCAATTCCTCAGGAACTGTAGCGCCGCCCGAAGTGTCGCCCGTATTTGCGCGGTCTATAAAAGTGAAGGTGATATGATCGGGCATATGGTGATGCGTCTCTGCCTCTTCTGATTGATAGAAAGGCTGATATACAGGGTATTGGTCGATAATTCTCTGGTCGTAGAGGCGTTTCAGATCCTTGCAGGCAAAGTCGAGTGCCTTGTTCTTGAGTGCCGACCAGGTCTTGTAGTAGTCCTTCCTACCATGCAGCAAAGCCATCAGATTTTCGGGCTTCACCATGGTATAGCCCTTGGCACCCCAGCAATTCATCATTAGATATAGTTTGATGCTCGATGCACCACGGCACTGTCGCACCACATTCAGGTCGATGTGGCAGGCACCCTTGTCAAAACTGAAGAAAAAACGGAAGACATGGAGGTCATAGCTGAGTTTAACCCACCATCTGCCCTGATATTGGCAGACCTTGCATTCAAAAAGGTGATCAAACTGGGTGTAGAAGGTATGATCGCCCAATTTGTAAGCTAGTTCCAGAGGGTGTTTGGCCATCTGGAGCAAAGCGTTACGCAACTGAGAAGCATGTCGAGTATCTGCCAGATCAAACTCTGAGAGCTTTATGCAGAGGTCGATATGACCTGCTGCACGCTGTTCCGGAGTAAAGATGAAGGTCTCTCTATTGATGCGTAAACGAATATTGAAGTCAATCAATTTCTGGGATATCTTGATTAACTGCAACATGATTTTCAGTTCGAGGGTAGAAAAGTCGTTGTGCGACAGTCCCTGTACCCCCATAATGGTAATAACGTCTTTTTCCTGTTTAGGAGAAGGCATTAGGAAGGGCTCGGGCTCTTCCGATTTTTGGTTTTGATTGTTTGTTGCCATATTGCTTTTGTTTTGTTTAAGTTTAAATCACCTTCCGGGAAGGAGATTCTTGATATTATTATAGAAATACGGCACGGAATAAAAATAAAGTTCCAACTTTTTCGAGGAGAACAGGTCAACATACATTGACCTTTAGGGGGTTCTGCATCGACTTTTTACCTTACTTCGCATCCGTGCCGATAATTCAAATCGAATTAATCGGGCACAATAATGCCTTGTAAGGATCTAAATTGAATGCTCATTTTTCAGGCCCTAATCCTACTCAATGAGCGAAGTTGGAAAATCCTCACTAGAAAGTAGCTCCCCTGGCAAAAGCATCAGGAGCTGAGAAATTCCTATTCTCTTAACTTTCTTGATGCAAAGGTAATCATTTATTCTGACTTAAACAAATTTTATTCCCCAAAAATGCATTTTACTTGTTATTTTTGAAAAAAAACTTTTTCTTTTGCGCATTACGCATTGTGATTCTAAGTATAAATCGTATATCTATTAGCTATATGGGTATAGTATATTAAGAAAAATAACTATATAATAGCTTGATAGATAGATATTTATGAACATTGTTCTATCTTCGGTAGTGGTAGCGCCTCTTTCTAATAGGAGTGAAAAACCCTGGTAGTGACTAAACCTCTCCCTGCTAGTACTGCTTTCTTACGCTTCTCCCTGCTAGTGCAAAAGTTCATCTTTCTGCAAGATTACTCAATCATATCTATGGTTTACAATTCTCCTATCAGTGAAGCATCACGTTCTTACGAATGATAGTCATCGTTCCTATCAGCGGTGGCTGCCGCTCCTATCAGCGATACCCATCATTCCTATCAGCGTGGTCTGTCGCTCCTATGAGCGATACTCATCTTTCTTATGAACGATACTCATCTTTCCTAAGAGCGATTGGCGTGCCTGCTAAAAGAGTGCAAAAGTGAACATAAGAAGGCGAAAGAGTGCAGAAGACGACGGAAGCGGACGAAAGTGTGCAGATGCCCCCTCGCCGGTTTCGTAACTTTGCCATTGCATTCGGGAAGAGTCCGATGCACGAACATTCTATCACAATTTAAATTTTTAGTATTATGTCAGTTAGTTACAGTTTGGTAAAGTTCGTTCCTAAGTTTGGAAAGAATGCAGGTAAGGGTAAGTTTTATGCCCGTGCCCAGGTGAACGAGAAGACTTCGCTCAAGAAGTTCTCTAAGATGATTGCGATGCAGACTACGGTTACCTACGCAGATGTCACCGCAGTATTGGTAAGTGCGGTAGAGAATCTGATACTGGAGCTTCAGCGTGGTAACCAGGTGGAGTTTGGCGACTTGGGCAAGTTCCGTCTGCAGATTGTCAGTGATGGTGCTGACAGTGCCGCTGATTTCAAGAGCGACACTCATATCAAGGGTGTCAACGTCCAGTATGCTCCAGGTCCGGAACTCTATTCTGTATTCCAGAATATGGAGTTTGTACAGGTAGCATCCCGTGCAGTACAGCGTGCCGCATTGAAGGCTGAGAAGGAGGGTGCCAAGACGATTGACATTGAGGAGGTGAAGAAGGCTGCTAGCAAGAAGCAGAATACTTCTGGCGACAGTTCTGCAGGTGGCGATTCTTCTACCGACGGCGAGCATACCTCTGGTGGCAGTACAACGGGTGGCAGTACAACAGGCGGCAGTACTGATGGTGAAGGCTCTGATGGTGACAATGTAAATTTGTAGAACCATTGCATCATGGCATCATGGTAAGTATCATTTAATTTTATTCATTTAAATCTTAAAAATCTTTAGCGTATGACAGAAAAGAAGAGACAGACACTGAACGAGGTCATCAAGTTTGTGGTGACAGTATTAACCGCCCTGCTTGGGGCACTGGGTGTATCATCCTGCACCCTATAGTGAGGAGGACGGCTTATGAGAAAGATTGATATGATTGTGGTGCATTGCAGCGGTAGCCGCTGCAATCACCGGTACACTCTGGAGCAGTTGCGCCACGACCATGTGGTGGTGAACGGTTGGCGCGACATCGGTTATCATTTTTACATCACTCTGGAAGGTGTGGTTTATCCATGCCGTCCGGTGGAGCGGATGGGTGCTCATGCCTTGGGCTACAATGCTCATTCCATCGGTATCTGCTACGAGGGCGGTTTGTCGCCGAGCGGTTGCATCTCTGATACCCGCACGCCAGCCCAGAAGGAGGCGATGAAGCTTCTCATCCTCCGTCTTCACCGTGAGTTTCCGGCCATCAAGACCATTCTGGGTCACCGCGATTTGCCGGGCATGCAGAAAGCCTGTCCCTGCTTCGATGCCACGAAGCTTCAGCCTCTGCTGGCTTCATAGCATCTCATGAAATTCTCCCAACCTGTATGTTCTGGCAGGTTGGGGGAGTATCAAGGATACCGGAAAGTAAGAAGGGTCTATACGCCACCTTTTCATTGTGGCATATAGACCCTTGTCGCTTCCCGTGAGGCGCAATGTGTACCAAACCTGTTAATTATAAGTAATAAAAACAAAAAATCTATCGTTTTTATTACTTATGTGAAACAAAAAGAGTATCTTTGCGAAAAGTTTTACTCGTATGAAACAAAAAATATTAGAAAGACTAGGGTATTCCAATCGTATCGAACGCATGTTTGGACGTGGAATGATGATTGCATTGACGGGCCAGAGGCGTGTCGGCAAGAGTTGTGTGATGCGGCGAATTTATAATCACATCGCTGAGAATGAAGAAAATCACGTTATCTATATAGATAAGGAGAAAACCTCATTTGATATGATAGCCAACTATCAGGATCTGGAGGCTTATGTAGCAGCCAACATCGTTGAGGGTAAGGAAAACTATCTGTTTATTGATGAGGTGCAGGAGATTTCTGATTTCGAGAAAGCACTCCTCAGTATCCAATCGGATGATACCTGCCAGATTATGATTACCGGCAGCAACGCCAAGATGCTATCGGGCGAACTGGCAACTCGCCTGAGAGGCAGATATATTGCTTATCGCATTAGAGGACTCTGCTATGAAGAGTTTCTGACGTTCCATGAACTGAAGGATGATGATGCTTCCTTGAACCTGTATCTGCAGTATGGCGGGCTCCCTCAGTTGCGCAGTTTAGGATTGGAAAATACGGATTTGGTAGAAGATTATCTTGACAATGTGTATAATACGATAGTACTTCGTGATATCATAGAGCGAGAAAACATCAGAAACATACCATTGTTGCGAACGCTGCTGAAGTTTGTGAGCGATAATATCGGTAAACAATTCTCAGCAACGAGTATTGTAAAATTTCTGAAAAGCCAGAACACCGAAACGTCTGCCAAGATGATTCTCACGTATTTGGAGTATTTAAGCAATGCTTTTATTATCGATCGAGTTAACAGATACGACATTCATGGCAAGCGACTTTTCGAGTTAGGCGACAAGTTCTATTTCGAAGACCTGGGAATCAGGAATCATATTATAGGTGGCAACAGGCGTTTTGATATCGAAAAGGTGATGGAAAACGCTGTATATATCCATTTGTGCAGGATGGGGTATAAAGTATATGTTGGTCAGATGTATAAGGCTGAGATTGATTTTGTTGCCGAGAAAGCGGATAGTGTGGCGTATGTGCAAGTTACCTATCTGCTGGCTTCTGAGGAAACGGTAGAGCGTGAATTCGGCAATTTGAAATTGATAAAAGACAGTCATCCCAAATACGTGATTTCTATGGATAGGCTTTACAGTCAAACCAATATTGATGGCATTAAGCACATTCATCTGCGAGATTTTCTGAAAATGACTACTTTGGTTTGATGCCAGGTAGATTACGAATATCACCATATAATCAAGGGTCTATACGCCACCTTTTCTTCGTGGCATATAGACCCTTGTCGTTTCCCGATTAAGAAAAGAGCACACAATGCAAACCAGTATAGGTAATTTCTAATAAAAGCAACCAAATTCTACATAATAGAATGTGGACTAGTACTAAAAACTACGAACTTATTTTTTAAAGCTCACGGAATTGAATTTATATTCGAGAAACGATGGGATGCCATACTCAACGCTCCCTTTATAATATTCTTTTGTCGGAGTCCAAAAATATTCATTTCCTTGCCTGTTTTTTGTCATAACTTTTTGGTTCTCTGACAAAACTAAATTTATACGTTCAGTGTCTACCCCAGGGTCAAGGATTCCGTCATAGTCATGAGATAGCCCTTTCACTTCAGTTAGCTCTCCAAAAGTAATTTTTTGTAAGTTTGTACATCCCCCAAAAGCATTCTCGTGTATTGAAGTTACATTTGGAGTATTTATTTCTTCCAAATTTACACAATAGGCTAAACCTTCTACTCCAATTCTTGTAATATCTGGTAAATAAATGGATTTTAAAGCATCTAACTTGCCGTCCCAATTACTCAATCCTATTGTCGGAATCTCCTTGCATCCTATTAAAGAAAGGTTTATGCTACCTGCTGTTCCACCATATAAAGCATCTTTAATTATGGCAAATACATTCTCTCCTGCATCAGAAGCAAGTATGAGTTTAATATTCGTTTTTCCTGCATCCAATTGCTCCTTAATAGTTTTCCCAAGATCTTCAGCCTCCATGTTGTCTGCAAAGACAACATTTGCATCCAAAGCATAACTTTTGCCATCAATCGTACTTTCTCTAAATGTATAATTAAGTAAAGAATACTCTTTCAATTTTATACCAATAGAGGTTTGAACAGTAAAATGACCATACAAATAGACATTACCGTTATTGTCTGGAGTCAAGGTATAGGTGTTGTCTGTTAGGGCAACAGTATTGCCTGGACTAAAATTACTAACTGTAACAGTAATGTCCTCACTATAATTTGTCGCAATGCGCAAGCGTGAATAGTTGCGTGTTGCCTTGGAAAATTCTACGGTTATAGCCTGACCATTAGGGGTGATATTGGCTTCTCCCTCGATGTATTCATCCGTTCCAGCAACCTTGCCTTCTTTCAAAACTAATTTGCCGGCTTCCCATTTGTAATTAGGGGCATAATATACATGAGGAAAGGTTGGCACTTCGTCTTCTTTATAAGACAACTCGCCACTTGTCAATTCCCAGCTACTGCCATTATATGTAAAAGCAGCATACTTGGTCCCTAAAGTCTTACTGGTCATCTCCAGAAGCAACTCGTCTCCTTCAGCCCATGAAGTCTTGCCTGCATCAGGTGTACCAATAGCACGAGTCTGTGAATCTCCGAATGCCGGAAATTCACCAACAACCAACTGTACGTTGCTCTTGCCTGCTGTTGTGGTTGTTTCTTCTATATCACTTGTGCATGACGCCATTACTATAGTAACGACTGCCAGCATGATGTATTGAAATATCTTGCGCATAGTTATATCCTCCATTGTTTATTTGAGTTCATCTTCGTTTGTCCAACCAGTCATATCATCTATGCTGATTCTTGTCAGTTCAACTTTGTCTTTTCCTACATCGAGTTTGTAGGTGTAGCGTTTACCCTCTTCAAAGTCTGTATCTGACTTCATTTTTGCATGGAAGTTTTTATCGCCTATCTTGAATTTCACGAAAATCTCGCCAACTTTGTAGGAACCAGGGATAACGATTGCTGAAAACATACCATCGTCATGCTTACAGGCTTGTACCCAATCAGGATTACCTGAAGGTGTATTCATTACAAATTTTCCCTGGTCTTGGTCTCTAAAAAATCTAACACTGTTGTGTTTAGAATACACTTGTGGTTCACTCATATCCATATTAGGATAATCTGCAGTACCAACATGATATACTATTGTAACCATAGACATACGATGCTTCATTGGAATATCTACATAATCTTTAGGAACATCGTACCAATAGCCGTTTATTAAATCTGCAGCTTTCAACTTGGTCTCATCACTTTGGTCTATATGCAAATTATAGATAGAAGGATTGGTTATATCATAAGGATACCAAGCAATCAATTCGCATCTTCCCACTTTTTCCCAGCGAAGTCTTCTGATAGGTTCCCAACGGTATAACCCATTTTCTTCCACATATTTATATTCACCAGTTCTAGTATCTTCATCACCGAAAATTTGCAGTACACTTATTAGGTCCTCATTCTCCCAACTGTCACCATGTCCTAAAGTATTGACACGAGTCTGCATACCTCCAACAGAGAAAGTGGCATTGATTTCCTGCCCTTTCAGCGTTGGAGCCATATCTTCATTTTGCGTACATGCTGTAAAGCCCATAGCTATAAGGCCCATTACCGCATAGGAAATTCTTTGTTTTATCGTCTTCATAATCTTCAGCTTTTTATTGTTAGTGAGTTAGTGAGCGGCCAAGCTCACTAACCCTGTATTCCCTATTTTCAGTACCTTATTTATCAGAATTATTCTATTTCTGCGTCTAAATCACTTGAATCACCATTTCCCCAAGGAACTATATTAGCATTTTCTATAGTAATCCCAGTATTTTTAACAGTTATGTTGTATGTATATTTTTTGCCACCTTCAAATTGTCCATTGGTGGATGGTGTTATAGGGGTTGTGTATTTTACTTCGCTATCATTCAACAACAAGTAAATCTCTATATCCATTTTATTGCTTTCAAGGCTTTGCGGCAACATGATATAAGCAAAACTTTCTTCGCTTTCAAAAGGTACATCATTAAAAACACGAGTAAGAGTAGCTCTGTCACCAGCAGTTTCAACCGAACCTGTTCTTGTGTCAAATTTACCGCTTGTAAATATTCCTTTCATTGTATATTGTTTTTTTTTATTATCTTTGCATAGAAATTCAACATCAGGGTGTGGAATAAGACCGATTCTTCATTAGCTTTGCAAGCCGTTGAATATGTTCCGTCCCCACACCCTTACATCAGAACCTGGATAGTTCAAAGGGCATAGACCCCGTATTCGCAATGATAGCTCATGATGTATCGATGTTTGTTTAATTATAAATATTATGGCTATGACTTACGTAGGAATTGACGTCAGCAAAGCAACCTTCGTTGTTGCTTATTCATCTGCCAAAAGCAGTGAAACCAAAACTTTCAAGAATACCACAAAGGGTATCCGAGAGTTTATCCGAACCATCTCTCCAGAAGAGAACCATTGTGTGTTGGAAGCAACAGGCAACTACAGTATGCTGCTTGTCTATTTGCTCTCCAAGGCAGGCTTTACTGTCTGTATGGAGAATCCTCTGAAGATAAAGAACTTTGCACGTGTCATGCTCTCTGTTGTCAAGACAGACGAGATTGATGCCCGCCTCATTGCCTTATATGGTGAGAGAATGCAACCAGCACCATTCAAGCTCCGTAGTGATTCCCTTTTGTTACTCAAGCAGAAGCGTACTGTATTACGTCAACTGAAGAAGCAGCTTACCGCTAACAGAAACCTTGAAGGTTCACTTAAAGTCCTGCCATTCATTGATTCCAAGTGCAAGAAAGTCTTGGAAAAGACTATCAAGTTTCTTGAGAAGCAAATCGAAGAAATGGAGGAAGAGCTAACGTCCTTGGCAGAGATTGAATACAAGAAGCAGATGGATTTACTCACTTCCATAAAAGGAATAGGAGCAACCCTTGCAGCTGCACTCATCATTGCCACTGGCGGATTCACCTACTTTGATAATGCTAAACAACTTACCCGATATTTAGGGCTGTCACCTACTTACCAACAGTCTGGTACGTCAGTCAATGTCAAAGGGCACATTAATCGTAACGGAGATGCTTACCTGCGTAGTCAGCTTTATATTGGAGCTATGGCATCATTGCGGTGCAACACCGAATGCAAAGCATGCTTTGACCGCTTGCGATCAAATGGGAAGCCAGGGAAATTGGCTATTGTCGCTGTTGCCAACAAACTCATCAGACAAGCCTTCGCTGTTGTTGCACATGAGAAGAAATATATAGATGGATATAAGTCTGTAAAGCCATAAAACCATCTCTCCGTCTGAGGGTACACCTTGGTGGCTAGGGGCTGAGATATCAGTCCTGAAGCCCCTCTATGCTTACGAAAATGCATATTTATGCTAAATTTCGTTAACCGTATTCATTTTTATTATTATAGTTCATATTCATTATTTCTTCATTCTAATTGTTCTTAATGTCGCCAAATATGGCTTTCTGATGCAAAAATACAAAAGTTTTCTGAATAGTTGACAGCATCGATTCATTTTTTTGCTATTTTTGCATATACAAAAGATAGAAACGAAATTATTAACTTAAAGTAATAGGAGGGGCTATCATGAAACAGACACAGGAAAAATTCGAGGCAATGAACCTTGAGTATGAGAACCTCTATAATGAGGAAGATGACCGCAGAGATTATAATTCTGTTTGGTACAGTTAGGTAATTGAGTGCAGTTAGACAATAAAGGGCTATGCTGTTTGTTGCAGAATCTCAAGCAACAACAGCATAGCCTTCTTGTGTTCTTATTTCTCGAAGTGCTGGTAATCCTTGCTATGCTTCCAGTCACCACCCCATCGGAACCCTTTCTCCTTGAAAAGCCGGTAGCATAAATCGCCCTTTCTGATCATATAAGCATGGTGCTTGCTGCGGTCGAGATAAGGTCGTGCCGTAGCTGGCTCTACCACTTCCTTGCCATTCTTCAAATGCTTATGATAGGGATTGTATAGGGTATTGATGTCAACGGCAAGTCCCTTGCCATGCTTCGAAACGGTCTTGGTATGTGAGATGAATCGGAAATTGAAGCTGGAGGAGTTGTTGTCCTTTCGTCGTCTGCATCCCAGTAGTCGATGAGTCTCATTCGCTCTATCGGATATTTTGCTTTATATAGCTTTCTGAAGATATCGAGTACATCAGCGGCTATCGCCTTGTTTACCACCATTTCTCCCATTATCTTCCTGCCGTCCTTATCCACATGCAGGCATCTCAGATATCGCAGTTCGCTTCTTGCTATGGTGCAATTCTTTTTATACGTCTTTCCTTGCATCAGATGGAAGATGGGGTCAGGGATAGGAGAGATGGAGAAGAAATGCTTCTCTCCAAGTTTTCTGATGGTTTGCTCGCTGACGATTTCTCCTGGCTTCTGTGCCTTGGATGGAAGGCAGCAAAGTATGGGAAGAGCAAGGTATAGGATGATGGTCTTTTTCCAAAACATAATTCTTTCTCCTTATTTTTTGTTCTCTTAATTCTTTCTTGATTTAATTTCTCTTCTCCTTATTTTGATTCACAGGGATATAATGCGAATCCTTGATTTCGCCAATCACGATGATGCTGTGAAGACTTCCGATGCAGTCGATATTTCCCAGGGTATTGAGCATGAAGTCCTGATAATCCTTCATGTCTCGGGCATACACCTTGATCTGGAAGTCGTAATCGCCGGTGGTGTTGTAGCATTCCGTTATCTGGTCGATGGTTTGCACGGTATCCATGAATTGCTGAATCAGGTCATGGGTATGCTGCTTGAGCCGGATATTGCAGAGCACGATTACGTTGTGCCCCAACTTGTGATGGTCTACGATGGCTCCATATCGCTGGATGTATCCCTCTCGCTCCAGTCGTTTCTGCCGTTCGAAGGTAGGAGAAGGGGAGAGATGTACTCTTGCGGCAAGTTCCTTCACGGTGAGTCGTGAGTTCTGCTGCAACAACTTGAGTATCTTGATATCGATTTCATCGAGATTTTCTTCTGTAGCCATTGTTCCTTTTCTTTCTGTTTTATAGTTTCTTTGTTTCTCCTTTTAGCGTTTCTTGCAGAATAATATTCTGCGAATTTGCCAAATTCGCTGCAAAGATAGCATATTTT
>ENA-OUQG01000453-OUQG01000453.1-human-gut-metagenome-genome-assembly--contig:-NODE-453-length-25068-cov-13.387479_pt1 | contig 25068 bp, 22 predicted proteins | sample MGYA00237943_ERZ548823 | MGnify/ENA primary metagenome ERZ548823 (study PRJEB26490, sample SAMN05194731) | human gut metagenome | biome: terrestrial biome; feature: human-associated habitat; material... | reverse complement strand
AGCAATATAATAATATTATAAGAAATACTTTAAAACGGGAGCATACCGAGGATTCGCTGTCGACAGCAAGAGCAGTATTTAAAAATATGGGCATTGCGCTGCCGAACGGGGATATAAAAGAGGTCTTTAAAACCGTTAAAACCAACGACTATATGGGCTGGAAGCCCTGCACAATGGAAGAGGCTCGTGCGGCGACAAACAGCGGCACGGCTGCAATAGGCATAAGCGACAGCAAGATAGTTGTTTTGGCAGCCGATGACGCGGAGGAGCCGATTGAACCTACGGCGGAGGTTCTTACAATAACCGATTCCACACCGGCTGTTGCGGTTGCAGGGTTACAGTATTATTCGTACAGCTATGGTAGTACGGAACAAGGTGGGTCTTGTGGCTCTACATCTTGGGTTGATGATTACGGAGCCATTTATGTTTCGTTATATGGTGATGATGGCTTACAAATTGTTGGTCACGCATATGTGTTTTTAAAATACCGCGATGGCTTATGGGTAAAAACCGAATTTAATACATCCGGCGGCGGAAACATAGATGAACAAAAAGCGAATGCAAAGGTGTATGTTAATGGATACTATACATCATGCGAAGTGGAATACACTCTTATGCTTGGGCTAAGAAAGCTATATATGTGTGAAGGCTATTCAGCAGGACTATATACGGATGGTAGTGAATTTTTCCCGATCAAGGGTAACTTTGCTCGAAGCATCTTATATGCGCAAGGCTACAAGAATACTAATTACGGCGGATATAATCTTTTGGTCAATAATTGCTTGCATTATGTAAAAGATGTGCTACGTGCAGGGTATATATTCGATGCAAAAATAAAAAAAGTTATAAACAATTCTGATATTATTGAACCTAAAGGTTTTATAAATGCCTTAAGAAATGCAGTATAGTTAAAGTCGGTTGATTATAATTGGAGTGCTTATGATGTATTCAAACTTTGAAAAAATCAAAAAAGCAGAAACAACTGCTTTGTGTTTAACTGCAGCAGCAATTATAATCATTATAGCGGCATTTGTATCTCCGTTTGTTTATTTGAGCCATAGGTATTCCGATTTTCAAAAAACGGATTCAATTGAAGAGTATTTAAACGGTAATTACATTAAATACAACGGCGGAAAGGAAGCACACAGCTTTTTTGAAAACTTTGTAAAACCAGACGTCGGTAATAATATTTTATTCAAATACAGGGATAACGATGCAAGATTAACTTTAAAGAGTGCGTCGCATACAGTATTTGCATTGGATGTTGAATATGAGCCTGAAACCTATTTATCGCAAAAGGAGCATATATTAAACAGCACCGACACCCTAGACGAAAGCAATAACAAAAACTATTACGGTTCATTTTTAATAGCCTCTGTCATTCTTGACGATAGCCTGTATAAGGATAATTATTGCTGCATAGGCTTTGATGATGAAAGATGCATTATCAGGTATATGTTTTTTTATAATACAGAGCGCAAAAAGGCTTTAAGCGACGGAATTTACAGCATTAAAGGTATAATAAATTCAAGTATTATGCTTGATTGGGGCGAGGTTGCCTAATATAAGCGCATAAACTAATTAGGTAAGCTTAAAAACCACAAAACGGAGGATAATATGCGCCTCCGATTAAGGATAATTTCAGTTTTATTAATTGCGGTCTTTCTGTTGACCTCGGTTCTTTACTTAATATGGGATAACAATAAAAGCTCCTTTGAGCCTATTGAAATTGATAAAGATTTTTTACAAAAGATTTCCGACCGTTTACCTATGCCCGAAGAAAGAACAGAGAATGAAAATACGGTTAAAATCAAGGGCTTTAAAGGCATTATAGTTTATTATGCCGAGCCTGTAACTGAACAAAGAGCAGGAGAGCTCAACCTTTACTTCAAGGAAGAAGCACAGAGGTATCAGGGCTCATATATTCCATTAAACGGCGAACTTTCAGCCGCTTTTGCGGGGAATCATTATTATTCCTCTATCGTTGAAAAATTAGGCTACGGTTGGTTTAATTACAAGGGCAACCTGTATGCCGATTATTATAATCGTGAGAAGGCTGAGGGAAAGCCCAACTACCGCAACCGTTATGATTTTTCGTTTGTTAAAAACGCCGCGTCTTATAATTTGCTAATATTTACCGACCTGAAAAATCCCGAAAAAGCTTTATCGGGGGCGGCGGATTATATATCCGCACAAAAAGGTGAGTAATACGCCGCAATTACAAACAAGCAATAACAATGGGGTTTTTATGAAGAAATATGTATCCGCAGCTGAATATACGGTTTACATAATATTATTGAATATTATGACGTTCGTAACAGGACCAATAAACCGCGAGGTTTTAATACATGATTTCAGCGGTGGTATTCCTGTTATAATAATTAAGGTTTTATCAAATTTAATACTTTTTGTAATTACCGTCTTTGTTATTGCTTGCTTTTTCAAATCGCAAAGCCCGTCTACGAAATACGTTGACTTTTTCGGAGTGTTCTTTAAAAAGATACTTCCGCTTTGTATTACGGTAAGGCTTGCGGCGGATCTGCTTGAATGGGCTTTTAAGCTGCTGCCGGGCGTTTTTACGGAGGTTTTAACGCTTTTAACCGAAGCTGCGGCGCTGTTTTGGATGTTTTATTTCGCAAAAAGCTTTATAATACCGCAAAGGAAAGCAACATTTAAAAATCGCGGCGTTTGGTTTGGCTGTTTGACGCTTGCGGCGGTTATTGTGTGTTATGCGGCTTATTATTTGCACGGGCAGGCGGTCAAAGAGCATTTTTTGCTTAAATACAGAAATACGTTTTTATTTTCGTATGAAAGGTCATTCGGATTTGAATTGCAGCTTATAGGTCTTTTGTTTGCCGCGGCGCTTTGGATAACTCTTTTTATAAGCTTCGGTCTCTTCGCTTATGATAGCGGCGGCAAAAATAGCCGCAAAGCGACGGTAACGGTGGCAAGAGCTTTGTGCCTGCTTATTGCCGTTGGGCTGTTTGCTACGATAAAGACTCTTTATTTTCCCGAAGGTATGCTTACGTCTGATTCTTCAAGCAGTATTACTACCTCATATATTGATGAAAAAACCGTTGATTGCGATTACACCGAGCTTGAATTTTACCGAACGGATTCGGGCAAAAAGAAATGCGTGTATGAAAAAATTTCCGTGAATTTAAAGCATTTTAATAACAGTATTCTTAAATTTAAAAGCAAGCATAATACGGGAATTGAAGACTTTTGTACCGATGACTTTTCGGACGGAGTAAAATATTACAGGTACGGTTTTGAAGCGGTTGCATATATCAGGAACAGCGGCGAATGTAAAGCCTTTCTTACCAAGCGCATAAACGGTTATTCCCAAAAGGACGACGATTTGATTGCCTATGCGGAATATTTAATAGATCAGGGATATTTTGAAGCCTTTGAATATTCTTACAAATATCTTTTGAAATACGATAAGGAGTTTATCGCCCCTTATATAAGCGATAAGCGGGAAACGGCGGATTATTTTGTAAATAATACCGTGAACGGCTATTTGAATAAAGAATATATGAAGTCGTTTATCGAGGCATTGTAAAAAATAAAATAATATTTGAAAGACGTATTGCCATGAAAAAAAGAATTATTTTGGCAACAGCCGTAATTGCGGCGGTAGGCTTAGCGCTTTCGGTGTGGCAAGTATTTTTTAAACCTCATAATATCTCTTACGAAATTACCGAGCAAGAAATTACGGACAGAATTTTGATTAATGAAATAACCAACGAGGCGTACGCGGGCTGCTTTTCGGCATCTTTGCAGGGCAATGAAGCCGAAAAGTATACAAAAGAGTACTCCAAACCCACAAGCCGCGAGGATGTAATAAAGGAACTGACGCGCGCAAAATTTATGAGGTCGGTACTTGAAAATGAAAAGTGCTCGGTTGATTATAACGAGGCGAAAAAAGCGGCTGAAGAAGAATATAAACGCATGAAAACCGACGATACCTCGGCAGAGTATTATAAAAGTCTTAAAGCCGTGCTTGACAAGCGCAATATTACCGAAGAGCAGTATTTAAAGCTTACCTATGACTATGCTTACGATTTATACAGCCAGACCGATTTTAACGCTTGGTTTTTAAAGAACAAATATAAGTATGATGATACGCGCCGCGACCCCGAGCTTAAATACGCCGATGAATACCCGGGTAAGGATGAGCAGATCGACGCCTATTATAAAAAGGAAATGAAAAAGATTAATATTATAATTAAGGGTTAGCTATTGTTTTAAAGGAAGAAGTCTATAATAAAAAGATAACCGAAGCTTTTTTGAAAACTTTGCAAAGTCCGATGTCGGTAATAATATCTCGTTCTAAGAGACTAGTGCGGCGGCAAATGGCGGCACTGCAGCAATAGGCATAAGCGACAGCAAAATAGTTGCTCCGAGAAAATTTTTACAAGATTTATTATCTGCGACAAACTAAAATATGCTATAAAGGGGTATAATTAATGACTTCAGAAAAGCAGAAAATAAAAAATATTAAAAGAAGAACAGTTTTGTTATTAATATTCACTTTTATTTTTCTTTTGCTGATTCCATTAATATTTGTCAAAATTTATAATTTGACATATAAAAAAACCGATTCAATATCTGATTATTTAAATAATAATTATGTTTCGTATAACGGCGGAAGAGATGCACAGGCTTTTTTTGAATCATTTGTGAAGATTGACGGCAACAAAAATATTTCATTTAAATATAGGGATAATGAAATGCAGATACCGGTTATAAGAAAAAACTTCACGGCATTTGCTCTTGATATAGAATATGAACCGGAATGCTATTCTTTTCATATGAATGAAATATGGAACAGCACAAATATGCCTGATAAAAATGATGACGCAAACTATTACGGTGCATTTTTAATGACTGATGTGCGATTAAATGAATATGTTTATGATAATAATTACTGCGGAATATTTTTTGATAGTGAGCATAGTATCATCAGATATGTATTCTTATACAATTTCAAACCTCGAAGAGACGCATATTTACAAGCTAAAAATGTAATTAAATACAGCATTCCTCTTGAATGGTATGAGAATAAAAGCCCCGTTAAACAATAGTAGATAAAGCAAAAAAATCATTTAAACAGAGCGTTTGTGCAAAAAAGAACGGTAGGTTTTCACACCTACCGTTCTTTTTTAGTTGTAGTGATATTACAAAAAATACTTTTCTAACCCTGACGCAAACTGTCATGGTTATTTTTTATACTGTACTTGCAGCTGCCGAAATTAAAACTTTAAGGAGAAATTAAAAATGCAAGCAATAATTGTTTCTGTTAATTCAATTCTAATCATAATGGGTTTTGTATGTATTTGTATGAGTACATACAAGTTTGAAAAAAATATTTCATCGTCAATTAAAAGAATTGTTCTTCCGGGAGCAATGTTGGGCGGTGTTATATCGCCTGTTATATTTGCTCCGATCAGCCTTTTAAATTTAATAACGGGAGTTCTTCTGGGAATATTGACTGCGGAAGTAATAGCTATTTTTTAGGCATTTCCAAAACAAGATGGATGGATCAAAAACCGATTGCTTATTATGATGACGGCACACCCGCAAAATATTTCATAACAGGAGATAAGCACAGGAATTTTGCTATGGTAAAAGCGTTTTGCAGCGCTATGAACACAAGGCGCAAGGATGTCTTGATTATTCTCGGTGATGCGGGGTTTAATTACTACGGCGACGAACGGGACGATAAACTTAAAAAAGAAATCTCACGCCTTAGTATCACTCTGTTTTGTCTTCATGTAAACAAGGAAAATCGTCCTCAAAATGTCGGTACATACGGTATTAGGGATTTTTGCGGAGGCAAGGTTTATTATGAGCCGAAATACCAGAATATCTATTTTGCTATTGACGGAGAAATATACACATTTGAGGGAAATAGATATATGGTCGTCGGCGGTGCGCACAGTGTGGATAAAATGCGCTGTATTGAGGAAAATAAACCGTTTTTTGCAGATGAAATGCCTGATGAAGAGATTAAGGCGAGGGTTGAAGAACGACTTAAATCCGAAAACAACAGAATTTACGGTATGATGACACACACCTGTCCTATAAACTATCTTCCGACCTGATTGACATAGGCTTTGTAAAACTATGGAAGGGTTATCTTACCGAATTTCTTAACAACTGTAACAGGCAGGACTGTAAGATACTTGCTTTTCTTTTATCTAACATAAACAGAAGCAACTGCATAGAAATAACCCAGCGTGAAATAGCAAAGCTTCTGGGGCTATCCCTGCCGACCGTAAACAAATCCTTAGCCCGTCTTAAAAACCTCAACATAATCCGCAATTCAAGGCGGCTTATAATGCTAAACCCGAATTTTATAGCCTACGGCAAATACAAAACAAGGAGCAGACTGCCTGAAATTTACGAAAAATTATAATCCGATATATGAAGCAAGGCAACCGCATTTTTGCGGTTGCCTTGTTTGGTTTTAAAAAACGAATAAAACAAAATATTATTTATTAAACCTTTGTCTTTCGAGAATACACTCGGTAACACGGTCTGCAATCAGCCCTCTGTCTCGCTCGGCATAGAATTCAAGCATCGGTTTAAGCTCTGCCGTAATTTCTTTCTCGGTAAACTGCGGAATTTTAAGTTGTTTGCCGAAAAGCGCTCTCGCAGTGTTCATCTGACGGTTAAATGTGGTACCGAACGGACGGGCAATTACCGACTTGATAAGTCCCTTAGGTTCAATATCCATAGGTGAAAACTGCGTGTTAGAAAGCAATCCCGCGCCGTTATCAAATATCGGGCAGTAATCAAAACTGCCGTTTTTTTCAAGCACAGCAATATTGTTAAGGTGTCGGTCATCGTTAAGAAACAGCGCATCCGCTTCAAACAAAAGGGTCAAATATTCGGGAAATTCCTTAAGACCCGTAAACTCCGCCGTTGCCGTTGCCAAGTATTCTATCCGCTTTTTATCGCTCGGCAGACTTGCCAATTTATCTTTAAGGGAAATTCCGAGCCGTCTTGAAAAAAGATGGCTCAGCGTAATTATCGACTGACCGCTTTTTAAAAAGCTTTCGCTTGAGCAGCCGGTTCTGTCTCTGCCGTGAACATTAAGTCTTTCCATTTGATATTTCGCAAAAGAAAACGGCGTATCACTGTCTATATTGCTTTTTTCAAGCAGTTTTGAAATTAAGGTCTCGGCAAGCGCCTCGTAACCGAATTGATCTAATTTGTACCATTTATTCGTCTCTTTATCGAACCATTTTTCCTGATTTCCCTTTGAAGAGGTTTCCGCTATCTTTTCATTGCTTACAAGCTTTACGGTCATTTTATTACCTCTGTTTTTATCCATTGCTCATCCTCCGCCATTCTGCCGCCTGTTTTCTTTATTATTTCAAGCGGATCGTACCTGTCAAGTCCCAAGGCATCCAAATACTCTCTTATACCGCTGCGGCTCTTCGGGACACAGCGTTCCTCCAAAAATCCCTCAAAATCCTTCCAATCGGGAAACAAATTATTACCGAATGCGGTTTTTATTATATTATCGGTATAATTCTTTACGGAAAGAGACTTATCGCTTAAATCCGCACATATTTTCGTACACAGTACATTTTTGTCATAAAACTCCATATGCAAAAGCTTATGACCCATTGCCTTTTTCTTAACCGGAAATTCTTCAAACGAAAGGCGAGGTGAGATTACGATTTTTTCTCCGTCATAACAAAGCTCTACTCCGTTATCGTCGAGCTTTAATTCCGTCACCCACCTTGTAGGCAATGAGATCTTATATGTTTTGGCGTTTCCTCCGGCAGTGCCGCCGGCTGTCCCGACAATAATTTTCGCGTTTCGTTTTTCCATACCATCACCGCAAATATATTACCATATTCGTAACGAATAGTCAATATTTTAAAGGCTGTCCTGCGTCATTAAGCGGTTCTGTTCGGTCTATGTAATGAATTTTTTAATAACACTCGGGAACACCAAGGTCGTTAGCGGCTTCCATCTTAAAACGGTTAAGGGCTTCGCGAGCCTCAGGTACTGCATTCTTGTTTGCCATGATTTTTTCTCTCCTATAAAAATTTCTCTTTGCGTTTGCATTAGTATTTTGCGTTGCAAAACAAATAATATTATAGGTAAATTATGCGTTTTTTGTAATTTTTTATAAAATAGGAAATCGAAAAACAACAAAGCTCCGGGAATTATATTAAGAATTATTTTCAGTATGTTCAACCGCAAATTATAATTTTTTGCTTTAAAAGCTCCTTAATTTCACTCATTCCTGTTTCGGAATAAATGAGTTGCTTTACATTATTTTTAACATTTCCGCTCTCCTATGAATAATATGTAGTAACTTTACGCCGCCGTGGCGCATACTGCGCCCGAAAATCCGAAGACCTTCGGTCTTTGCGGTTATTACATAACATAAGTCTGTCTGGGGGAGAGCAAATGGGTCTTACAAAAAGCTCGGTGGGATACAGCGCGGTTGATTCGGGGCTTGTTATAAAAAAGCGTTCTGAAAACGATAAGGTAATAGCCCTTGCAGGCAACCCGAATGTGGGTAAAAGTACTGTTTTCAACGCCCTTACGGGGCTTAATCAACATACGGGAAACTGGCCCGGAAAGACCGTGGCGAACGCACAAGGATACTGTGCGACCGCAAAGCACGGTTGTATTTTTGTGGATATACCGGGAACATATTCTTTAATGGCACATTCGGCAGAAGAAGAGGTTGCGAGAAACTTTATCTGCTTCGGCAAGCCCGACGCGGTAATTGTGGTGTGCGACGCAACCGCGCTTGAAAGAAACCTCAATCTTGTTTTGCAGACAATGGAGGTATCCGACAGGGTAGTGGTGTGCGTAAATCTGATGGACGAAGCCGCGCGCAAGGGCATAAGCATAGATTTAAAAAAGCTTTCACGGATACTCGGCGTTCCCGTAGTGGGAACATCGGCACGCAAAAAGAAGACCCTCGGCGCACTGCTCGACGCCGTAGACTGCGCGCTGGAGAAAGAAAGCCGGCTTGACTTTAAGATAGATTACCCCGACGCGGTGGAAAAGGCAGTAAATATTGTTGAAAAGGAAACACGCCTTATCGTAAAAGACAGGCGTCGGGCAAAATGGCTTGCTTTAAAGCTGCTTGAAAAGGACCCCTCGCTCACAAAGGAGCTTACCGCCCTCGCAGGCGATGGCTTTTTAAACAGTCCCGCGCTTTTTTCCGCCCGTTTGCAGGCGGAGGAGTTGCTTTTTGAAAACGGCATAACAACAGATAAGCTTAAGGACATAATTGTCTCCTCAGCTGTGGAATACGCCGAAAAAATCGCAAATGAAACGGTAACCTTTAAAAACCCGAAATATGCCGCCTTTGACAGAAAACTTGACCGTTTTCTTACCGGCAAGCTTACAGGCTACGCCGTTATGATAGTGCTTTTGGCGTTTGTCTTTTGGCTGACGGTTACGGGGGCTAATTACCCGTCCGAAATTTTGTCAGCTTTTTTCGGAAAAATCGAGATGCGCCTTGACGAGCTGTTTATCCGTCTTAACTCGCCCGATTGGTTAAGGGGTGCGCTGGTATCGGGCGTGTGGCGTGTGCTTTCCTGGGTGGTTTCGGTAATGCTGCCGCCGATGGCGATATTTTTTCCGCTTTTTACACTGCTTGAGGATTCGGGGTATTTGCCGAGAATTGCCTATAACCTTGACCGCCCTTTTAAAAAGTGCAATGCCTGCGGAAAACAGGCGCTCACGGTTTGTATGGGCTTTGGCTGTAACGCCGCAGGAATAGTCGGCTGCCGAATAATAGACTCGAAAAGGGAGCGTCTGCTTGCGATACTTACAAATAACTTTGTTCCCTGCAACGGCAGATTTCCGCTTCTTATTTCGGTTATAACTATGTTTTTTATCGGCACCTCGTCGGGCGTTGTTCCGTCCTTGCTTGCCGCCGTGCTTTTAACAGGCGCCATAGTTTTAAGTCTTGCCGTTTCAATGCTTGTGACCAAGCTTTTGTCGCTGACGGTTTTAAAGGGCGTTCCGTCCTCCTACACGCTGGAACTGCCGCCGTACCGCAAGCCGCAGATAGGAAGAGTTATAGTCCGTTCGGTTTTTGACCGCACGCTCTTTGTTTTGGGGCGTGCCGCCGCCGTTGCCGCTCCCGCGGGGCTTATAATTTGGATTACGGCAAATGTGTTTATAAACGGTCAGAGCATACTTTCCCTAATGTCGTCGGCGCTTGACCCGATAGGCAGATTTATGGGACTTGACGGAGTTATACTGGTTGCGTTTATTTTAGGCTTTCCCGCTAACGAAACGGTAATTCCGCTTATGATAATGGCATATGCGGCGTCAGGCACGCTTACCGACCAAACGGGTCTTGCGGAAACATTTAACTTATTTGCGGCTAACGGCTGGACGCCCGTTACGGCTGTAAATGTAATACTTTTTTCGCTTATGCACTGGCCCTGTTCCACAACCCTTATTACAATAAAAAAGGAAACGGGCAGTATAAAATGGACGCTTCTTTCGGTAATTATTCCGACGGTCTGCGGAGCGGCGCTCTGTATTATCGTAAATCTGCTCTCTAAGCTCATATTTTAGTCCTTGAAATAAACGAAAAAACAGGTATAATATAATAAGGCAGTTAAAAAGTAAGGTGATACGCTTTTAATGACGGATAAATTTTTTGTTACCGACGCGCACTGTCATATATACCCGGAAAAAATCGCCGCGCGGGCGATTGCCGGTACGGACGGGTTTTATCACGAACATTCTGTCGGAAAAGGCACAGCGGACGCACTTCTAAAGGCGGAAAATTCGCTCAGAATAGACCGTTTTATAGTGCAGTCCGTTGCTACCACGCCGCATCAGGTAAAAAGCATTAACGAATTTATCGCAGGCGAGGTTAAAAAGCACCCCGATAAATTTGTGGGACTTGGCACTCTGCATCCCGACAGCACGGATATAAAGGGCGATACCGAGCATTTGCTCGCCCTCGGTCTTAAGGGCGTAAAGCTGCACCCCGATATTCAGGGGTTTAAAATAGACGATTACCGTTGTCTTAAAATATACGAGCTTTGCGAGGAAAACCACCTGCCAATACTTATGCACACGGGTGACAGCCGTTATGATTTTTCAAACCCCAACCGACTTTTGCCTGTGCTTAAAATTTACACGGAACTTACCGTGATAGGCGCGCATTTCGGCGGCTGGTCTATTTGGGAGGAGGCAAGCCGCAGGCTTTGCGGCACGCCCAATCTTTATGTGGACTGTTCTTCCTCGCTTCCTTATCTTAAACGGGAAACGGCGAGGGAAATAATAAAGCGTTACGGTGCGGAGCGTGTGCTTTTCGGAAGCGACTACCCGATGCGGTCGCCCGAAAGCGAGCTTGACGCATTTTTATCTCTCGGTCTTACGGACGATGAAAATGAAATGATACTTAACAAAAACGCCTGTAAAATTTTTAATTTGGAGTGACTTTTAATGAACAAGGATACCATTTGCGTACAGGGCGGCTACACCCCCGAAAACGGCGAACCGAGACAGATACCGATAATTCAAAGCACGACCTTTAAATACGCCACAAGCGAGGATATGGGCAAGCTTTTTGATTTGGAGGCGAGCGGTTATTTTTACTCGCGTCTGCAAAACCCGACCTGCGACAGCGTAGCGGCGAAGATATGTCAGCTTGAGGGCGGCACGGCGGCTATGCTTACCTCCTCGGGTCAGGCGGCTTCCTTTTACGCAATATTCAACATAGCCTCCTGCGGAGACCACATTGTTTCTTCCTCAACAATTTACGGCGGTACATACAATCTCTTTGCCGTAACTATGAAGAGAATGGGTATAGATTTTACATTTGTTTCGCCCGACTGCACAGAGGAAGAGCTTGACGCCGCTTTCCGCCCCAATACAAAGGCGGTTTTCGGCGAGACAATAGCCAATCCCGCGCTTACCGTGCTTGACTTTGAAAAATTTTCTTCGGCGGCACACCGTCACGGCGTTCCGCTTATAGTTGACAATACCTTTGCAACGCCCGTAAACTGCCGTCCGTTTGAGTGGGGCGCAGATATTGTCACCCACTCCACCACAAAATATATGGACGGCCACGGTGCCGCGGTAGGCGGCTGTATAGTTGATTCGGGAAAATTCGACTGGACGCGTTATCCCGACAAATTCCCCGGACTCTGCACGCCCGACGAAAGCTACCACGGCATAACCTACACCGAGCGCTTCGGTATAGCGGGGGCATACATAACAAAGGCTACCGTACAGCTTATGCGTGATTTCGGCTCGGTTCAGTCGCCGCAAAGCGCGTTTATACTTAATTTAGGCCTTGAAAGCCTGCATATAAGAATGGCAAGGCACTGCGAAAACGCCCTTAAGGTTGCAAAGGCGCTTGAAAACGACAGCAGAATATCAAGGGTAATATATCCGGGACTTGAGGGCGATAAATATTACGCCGCCGCCCAAAAATATATGCCTAACGGCACCACCGGCGTTGTAAGCTTTTGCTTGAAGGGCGGCAGAAAAGCGGCAGAGACCTTTATGAAAAATTTGAAGCTTGCCGCTATTGAAACCCATGTTGCGGACGCGAGAACCTGTTGTCTGCATCCCGCAAGCAGTACCCACAGGCAGATGACCGAGGAAGAGCTTACCGCCGCCGGAGTTCCCGGAGATCTTGTAAGATTTTCCTGCGGACTTGAAAGCGCCGACGACCTGATTGCGGACATAAAGCAGGCGCTTGACTGTACGGAAGCAGAGTAAAAGATGCCGATAAAAATACCTAACGATCTGCCTGCGGTAAAAACGCTTAATAACGAAAACATATTCGTTATGACCGAAACCAGAGCCATAACGCAGGACATACGGCCGCTTAAAATTCTTTTGCTTAATTTAATGCCGAAGAAGATTGAGACCGAGACCCAAATATCAAGGCTTTTGGGTAACTCTCCGCTTCAGGTGGATCTTGAATTTTTGCATACAAAAAGCCATATTTCAAAAAATACGCCTGCCGAGCATCTTTTTACCTTTTACAATACCTTTGAGGAGATAAAACACCGCACCTTTGACGGTATGATAATCACCGGCGCACCGGTTGAAAAGCTGCCGTTTAAGGAGGTTGAGTATTGGGACGAGCTATGCGAGATTATGGAATGGAGCAAGACCCATGTCCACAGCACCCTGCATATCTGTTGGGGCGCGCAGGCGGCGCTTTATTACCATTTCGGGATAAAAAAATATCCTTTAAGCAAAAAGCTGTTCGGAGTGTTCGAGCATAGGGCAGACTATAAAAATTCAATACTTTTCCGTGGGTTCGACGATGTGTTTATGGTGCCGCACTCACGCCACACATATTTTAAGGCTGAGGATATAAAAGCCGACAGCAGGCTTAAAATACTCGCTTCCTCAAAGGAAGCCGGAGTATACGCCGTTTCCACGGACGGCGGTAGACAGATTTTTATTACGGGACATTCGGAGTATGACGCAAACACGCTGGCGGACGAATATTTCCGTGATTTAAAGGCAGGCGAGCCTATTGAAATCCCCGAAAACTATTTCCCGGGAAACGACCCGACAAAGCCGCCTGTTGTTTCGTGGCGTGCGCACGCCAATCTGCTTTTTTCAAACTGGCTTAACTATTTCGTATACCAGACCACGCCGTATGATATTAATGATATAAAATAACCGCTTATTCATCGGTTTTTCAAGGACTGCCGAACGGCAGTCCTTTTTATTATTTATCGCTTAATGCCTTAGCGGCGCAGAAGATAGCCATAGAGGTATAGTCCTCTTTTTCCTTAGCTTTTGCTATTCTGCTTTGAATTTCCGTTTTTGTCATATGCGTCGCTTTGCTCATTTTTTCGATTAAGTCAAAGTTATCGATTAAAAACAAGACGGCGTTTCTTGCCTTATCGGGCAATTGGGGGATTTGCTCCGCAAGGTAAAGTATATTATCTTCTTTTGATTTTTCCATAAGTGAACACCTCTTAATAATTAAAATTGACTTTAAAGTCAATGGGTTACTTCTCTGCTAACGCAGGTTTGTAGCTTTCTGCTTTTCTGAGCTGCTTGTGCTCCTGCCGCACGGGCACCCTATTTCTGTGCGGACAGAAATAGGGGAAAGAACCGCCGAGACCCCTTCCGATCGGGTTCTCGGACTCTCCTTAACGGCTGGGGGGACACCCCCTTATGTATCCCCGGCTAAAGTTTTGTGCAAGGGGTTTCAAAAGGGGTTTTACCCCTTTGCCATTGGGCAAGCAGTAAATAGAGACTGTAGCTCACGGCTGTGAAATTTCCTGCTTGCCGTAGGGGGGTCTTAGGGGCCCCACCCACGGGTCCCCTAATGCTCTTTGCATCCTTTCTGTCACCACAGAAAGGAAGTGCCTGCACGGCACGAGTGCAGCAGAGTAAAAGCTTGCTATAAGCAAAAAACCGTAAAACGGCGTTAGCAGAGCAGAAACAAATTATTCGTAACATTTGAAAATATTATAGCATAAAAAAATCCGAACATTGCCTTTTACTCGATAAACGACTAAAAATTTTTAATTCCGCTTTTATGCAAAGAAACAGACCGCATTTGCGGGCTGTTTCTTTTTACATCAGCTTCTCTGTTTCGACGATACTGCCGTTCAGCATTTCAATTTTTTCAAGCACCTTTTTAAGGCTCTCGCGCTGTTGCTCAACAACCGCGGCAGGTGCCTTTGAAACAAAGCCCTTATTGTTAAGCTTCTTTTCGAAGAACTCCTTGTCCTCCTCGGCTTTTTTAAGCTCCTTTTTAAGCCTGTCAAGCTCGGCGGAGAAGTCCACAAGCTCACGCATAGGCATATAGACCGTAGCGGAGTCGGTGATTACCCTTACCGCGCCGTCGCTCTCAAAGCTGTCGCCTATCTCGACCTCGGACGCATACGCAAGCCGGCAGATATAAGCCGTGCCCTCGGAGAATGTGTCCTTAAACTTGGTTGCAATGCAAACCTTTGCTTTTTTGGACGGCGGTACATTCATTTCGGCTCGGCGGTTTCTTACAGCCTTTATTACCGCCATTATTTTTTCAAACGCCTCTTCCTCTGCAGTGAACTCGAATTTTTCGGAATATACAGGCCAGCTTGAGACCATAAGCGCCTCGCCGTTATGCGGAAGTGACTGCCATATTTCCTCGGTTATAAACGGCATAAACGGATGCAAAAGCGCAAGCGTACCCGTGAAAACATATATAAGCACCGAGCGCGCGGTGTCGGCGGCGTTTTCGTCCTCGCCGTTAAGCCTTGATTTGCAAATTTCAATATACCAGTCGCAGAAAACATCCCAAATGAAATCGTAAAGCTTCTGAACCGCCATACCAAGTTCGTATTTTTCAAGATTTTCGGTAACCTCGGCTACAAGGGTATTGTACTTCGATATTATCCATTTATCCTCAAGCGCAAAGCTTTGCGGTTCTATCGGCAAAACCTTGTCCGACTTAAGATTCATAAGTATAAACCTTGCGGCGTTCCATATCTTATTGGCAAAATTGCGGCTTGCCTCTACCCTTTCCTCGATATAACGCATATCGTTTCCGGGGCTGTTGCCTGTCGCAAGCGAAAATCTGAGTGCGTCCGCACCGTATTTATCAATAACCTCAAGCGGATCGACGCCGTTGCCGAGCGACTTTGACATCTTTCTGCCCTGTGAGTCACGCACAAGACCGTGTATAAGCACGGTATCGAACGGAACCTGACCCGTTTGCTCCAATCCTGAGAACATCATACGCATTACCCAGAACGGAATTATATCGTAACCCGTAACAAGCGTATTTGTCGGGTAATAGTGCTTAAGGTCCTCGGTCTCATCGGGCCAGCCGAGGGTTGAGAACGGCCACAGCGCCGAAGAGAACCATGTATCGAGCGTGTCGGGGTCCTGTTCGATATTCTTGCCGCCGCAGTGCGAGCAGCAGTGCGGTTCGGTTTTGGAAACGGTTGTCTCGCCGCAATCGGCGCAGTACCACGCAGGTATGCGGTGACCCCACCAAAGCTGACGGGAAATACACCAGTCGCGTATGTTTTCAAGCCAGTGGAAATAAATTTTCTCAAATCTCTGCGGTACGAATTTGGTATCGCCCTTTTTAACCGCCTCAATAGCAGGCTCGGCAAGGGGCTTCATTTTAACAAACCATTGCTTTGAAACACGGGGTTCAACCGTTGTTCCGCAGCGGTAGCAGGTGCCCACATTGTGAACATGCTCCTCTATTTTAACAAGCGCGCCCTCTTTTTCAAGGTCTTCCACTATCGCCTTTCTTGCCTCATAGCGGTCCATTCCCGCATATTTCGGATAATCGTCAACAATTTTGGCGTCGTCCGTCAAAACATTTATTACCTCTAAGTTATGGCGCAGTCCCACCTCAAAGTCGTTCGGGTCGTGCGCTGGAGTAATCTTAACAACGCCGGTTCCGAAATCCGTTTCAACATAATCGTCCGCAATAACGGGGATCTCACGGTGAACTATCGGCAAAATAAGGGTCTTGCCCACAAGGTCCTTGTAGCGCTCGTCATTCGGGTTTACCGCAACGGCGGTATCGCCGAGCAGTGTCTCGGGGCGTGTGGTGGCAAGCTCCAAATAACCGCTCCCGTCCTTAAACGGGTAACGCAGATGCCAGAAATGCCCTGCCTGCTCCTCGTACTCAACCTCCGCGTCGGAAATTGAGGTCTTGCAGTGGGGACACCAGTTTATTATTCTTTCTCCCCTGTATATAAGTCCCTTTTCATAAAGGCGTACAAAAACCTCGTTTACAGCCTTGTTACAGCCCTCGTCAAGAGTAAACCGCTCCCTGTCCCAGTCGCAGGAGGAGCCCATCTTTTTAAGTTGCTCTATAATTCTGCCGCCGTACTGTTTTTTCCATTCCCACGCACGCTTTAAAAATCCGTCTCTGCCCACATCTTCCTTTGTAAGACCTTCGCTCCGCATTTTTTCGACAATTTTCGCCTCTGTCGCAATAGAGGCGTGGTCGGTTCCCGGCACCCACAGCGTATCGTAGCCCTGCATACGCTTAAAGCGGATAAGTATATCCTGAAGCGTGTTATCAAGCGCGTGTCCCATATGAAGCTGACCCGTGATATTCGGGGGCGGTATAACTATCGTATAGGTCGGTTTGCCCTCCTCGCACTTTGCGTGAAAATATTTTCCCCTAAGCCAGGACTGATAAATTCTGTCCTCAACCTCTTTGGGGTCGTATTGCTTTGCTAATTCTCTTGCCATTGCAATTCTCTCCGTTTTTAATGTATATTATTGTTTTTATGGGTTATATTAACCTTGTCAGCGACGGAAAATGCGTTTGCACCGGCGCCGACAACGGGCGCCGGCAATAGCCGACGCTCTTATTTTTTTAAAAAATTATCTGCTCCTGCTCGGCGGTTCCCGTCGGTTTCTTACTGCCTGCCGCCGGAAGATTTCTGGTGCGGTAGCGGTGGTCGCCGTCAAGGCTGTCCTTTTCGTAGACCGTGACTTCAGATAAGCGCTGTCCCCTCTTTTGGGTCATTACCGCGATTCCGCCGTTATCCTTAGTGGTTTTTGCGGGTATCGAGGCGGTATTTACTATAAGCATACGCCCGTTTGTGGATTTGAGAAGCAGTTCGGTATCTTCCTTGACGCAGAAAATGCTGTGGAGCGTAAATTTATCGCAATACGCCTTGATAAGCTTTTTGCGGTTGGTCTTTGTCTGATAGGACGAAAGCGGAACCTTTGCTATTCTTCCGTTATCGAAAACGAAAAGCACGTATCCCGAATAGTCGGCAGTAGCGACCATAAACACGGCGTTTTCCGCCTCGTCAAATTCCAATTTAGATGCTACATAATCGCCAAGCACGCTCGCCTTGCCGTCCGAGAAATCGGAAGTCCTTGATTTATAGACCTGCGCCTTGTTTGTGAAGAACAAAAGCTCCTCGGCGTTGGTGGACTCAACCGTCTGGGTTATTTCGTCCCCTTCTTTAAGCTTTTGTTCGCCGCTCATTCTGAGCGACTGCGGAGTTATCTTCTTAAAGTAACCGTCCTTTGTAAAGAAAAGCGTAACGGGCGAGGTGTCAACCTCTACAAGGTCATCGTTTTCACTTTCCTGTGCGGCGCTGATAATTGCGGTCTTTCTGTCCTGACCGTACTTTTCGGCAACCTCTTTAAGTTCCTTTATAATTATATTAAGCAATTTTGAGCGGGAGTTTAAAACGCTCTCCATTTCGGCGATTTCCTTCATCAGCTCTTCAATATCCGCCGTGCGTTTTAAAATGTACTCACGGTTCAGTTGTCTGAGCTTTATTTCCGCCACATATTCCGCCTGAATTTCGTCAATTCCGAAGCCTATCATAAGGTTCGGCACAACCTGCGATTCCTCGTCGGTCTCACGGACTATTTTTATCGCCTTGTCAATATCAAGCAGTATCTTTTCAAGACCTTTTAAGAGATGAAGCCTGTCCTTAGCCTTTGAAAGCTTGAAATAAACTCTCCTGCGGACGCATTCCTCTCTGAATGCGACCCATTCGGAAATAATCTCCTTAACGCCCATAACACGGGGCGAGCCGGCAATTAAAATATTGAAGTTACAGGAAAAGCTATCCTCAAGCGGAGTCATTTTAATGACCTTTTTCATCAGCTTTTCGGGGTCCGCTCCCCTTTTCAGGTCTATCGTTATTTTAAGACCGTTCAAATCGGTTTCGTCGCGTATATCGTTGATTTCGGTTATCTTTTTAAGCTTTACAAGCTCTATAACCTTTTCTATTATCGCCTCGCTTGTGGTTGTCGGGGGTATTTCGGTAATATCCACGCAGTTCTGCGATTTATCGTAAGCATACACGCCACGAACCTTAAAGCTTCCCCGTCCCGTCTCGTAGATTTTTTCCATTGCGGCTCTGTCGTAAAGGAGCTGTCCGCCTATCGGAAAATCGGGCGCCAAAAGCGTATCGGCAACATTTATATCGTTATCTCTTATATAATTTATTGTGGTTTCGCATACCTCACGCAGGTTAAACGGGCAAATTGAACTTGCCATACCAACGGCTATACCCGTATTCGCGTTTACAAGCACGGACGGGAATGTTACAGGGAACAGCGTAGGCTCTTTCATTGTAGCGTCGTAGTTATCTACAAAATCCACCGTGTCCTTATCTATATCGGAGAAAAGCTCCGCCGCAATAGGCGCCAGCTTCGCCTCGGTATAACGGGACGCGGCATACGCCATATCACGGGAATACGCCTTACCGAACGAACCCTTTGACGCAACATACGGATGCAAAAGAGCCTGATACCCCTCGGACAGACGCACCATGGTTTCGTAAATCGCAGCGTCGCCGTGGGGGTTTAACTGCATTGTGCGCCCGACTATATTAGCCGATTTTATTGTGTTGCCCTTTAAAAGCCCCATATTATACATAGTGTATAAAAGCTTTCTGTGCGACGGCTTAAAGCCGTCTATTTCCGGTATTGCTCGGGAAACTATAACGCTCATAGCATAGGGCATATAGTTGGTTTCAAGCGTGTCGGTTATCGGCTGTTCAACCGTAAGTCCCGCGCCGGCGATATAAGCGTTTATTTTTGGCTTTACCGACTTCGGCTCCCTCTTCTTTTTAGTAGCCAAGCTTTCACTTCCTCATTTTAATTCCGAATTAAGACAGGTCTGCCTCGTCAAGATACATATAACCGTTTTCGGCGATAAAGTCCTTTCTGCCCTGCAAATCGTCCCCGAGCAGCAGGTCGAACATCTGCGAGGTACGCTCGGCGTCCTGCGGCATAACCTTTATAAGCCTTCTTGTTTCGGGGTTCATTGTGGTAAGGTTCATCATATCGGGTTGGTTTTCACCAAGTCCCTTTGAACGCTGTATGGTATATTTGCCGTCGCCGATTTTACCGAGAATATCGTTTTTCTCCTTTTCGTCGTAGGCAAAATATGTCATATCCTTAGTGCCTATCTCATAAAGCGGAGTTTCCGCAATATAAATTTTTCCCTCGTTTATAAGGGTAGGCATAAGTCTGTATATCATTGTGAGAATAAGGGTGCGGATCTGGAATCCGTCCACATCCGCGTCGGTGCAGATTATAACCTTATTCCAGCGAAGCGCCGAGAGGTCAAAGGTCGCAAGACCCTTGTTTGCCTTTGATTTTACCTCAACGCCGCAGCCCAGCACCTTAATAAGGTTGGTTATAATTTCGCTTTTAAAAACCTTTTCGTAATCTGCCTTAAGGCAGTTTAAAATTTTACCTCTTACAGGTATTATAGCCTGAAATTCGGCATTTCTTGCAAGCTTGCAGGAGCCTAACGCCGAATCGCCCTCAACTATAAATACTTCTCTTTGCTCAACATCCTTAGAGCGGCAGTCAACAAATTTATCCACCCTGTCAAGCATTGAGTTTGAGGATTGCAGGGTCTTTTTAAGATTGATTCTCTCTCTTTCGCTTCTCTCGCGGCTGCGCTTGTTAACAAGCACCTGATCTGCGATTTTATCGGCTTCCGCCTTATTTTCTATAAAATAGACCTCAAGCTGATGCCGCAGGAAATCGGACATAGCTTCATATATAAATTTGTTGGTGATTGCCTTTTTAGTCTGATTTTCGTATGAGATTACGGTAGAAAACGAGGAGATAACCAAAACAAGACACTCCTCAACATCCGAAAAGGTTATCTTGCTTTCGTTTGATTTATATTTTCCGCTCTGCTTTATATATGCGTCAATCTGCGAAACAAAGGCGTTTCTTGTTGCCTTTTCGGGTACTCCGCCGTATTCAAGCCAGCTTGAATTGTGATAATATTCCTTAAGCGTATGCTTGTTTGAAAAGCAAAGCGCCGCATTTATTTTTACCTTATATTCGGGCTTGTCCTCACGGTCCTTTCCCTTTCGTTCGGTCTGCCAGAACTGCACGGAAGAAAGCCTTTCCTCTCCGACCGTTTCGTTTACATAGTCCGTTATTCCGTTTTTATAAACTATTTCATTCTGTATAAACCGAGCGCCCTGCTGTTCCCTGAAAACAAAAAGAAGACCGTCGTTTACTATCGCCTGTCTTTTAAGAGTTGAAAGAAAATACTCCGTCGGAATATCCACATCCGTAAAAACCTCTATATCCGGCTTCCAACGGGTCTTTGTGCCGGTATCCTTGCCGTCGTAAGGTTCTTTTTTAAGTCCGCCTACATTATATCCCTTTTCAAAATGCAGATTGTACTTAAACCCGTCTCTCTTTATTTCAACATCCATATATTCGGAGGAATACTGGGTAGAGCAAAGTCCCAAGCCGTTAAGACCGACCGAGTACTCATAGTTTGCGCCGTCGTTTGTATTGTACTTTCCGCCGGCATACAACTCGCAGTACAAAAGCTCCCAGTTAAAGCACTGCTCCTTATTGTTGAAATCTACCGGTGCTCCTCTTCCGAAGTCCTGCACCTCAACAGAGCCGTCCGCATACTTTGTTACGATAATTTTTTGACCGTAGCCCTCTCTTGCTTCGTCTATCGAGTTGGAAATTATTTCAAAAACCGAATGCTCGCATCCGTCCAGTCCGTCCGAGCCGAAAATAACGCCCGGGCGCTTACGGACCCTGTCCGGGCCTTCAAGCTTTTTAATACTGTCGTTGCCGTATTCGGCGGTAGTTTTTGCCATTGCCCATACCTCTCCATATAACAATTCAAAATATATTATACACCAACTTAAAGACCGTAGTCAAGTAATAAAAACCTCATAACAAGCAATAACGGACGCTAAACCGTTTCGGTTCGCGTCCGTTTATAATTCAGATTGTTTTAAGAAATTCGGAAATTTTTTCGGCAATTATCATATGACCTTTATCATTCGGGTGAAGTCCGTCCGGAATATAAGTCTCTCTTACCGCAGGCACACTGGGCTGCATTCCGCTGTTTTTATACAGATCCAGCACCGGCAGCGAATAATACTCCGCAACCTCACGGATTATATCGACATATACTTTAAGAGCACCTACGTCCGACGATTTGTTGCCGTCGCCCCTCGGATTGTCCTCGTTAGTGCGGTGGAGCGGAGTTACAACCACTATCGGTTTTTCCGTATATATTTCCAAAAGCGATGTATACAGCGTATGTAAAGCGCCGTGAAAGGTATCGGGCGTGCGGTCGTTCATAGTACCGAGAGGCGCGTCCCCGTGGCCGAAATCGTTGGTTCCGCCGAAAACCACTACCGCGTCGGCGTCTTTGTCCATCTTTACGGCTCTGGCGCAAAATCAGAGCTCACCAAAGCTTAACCGCATCTGATTCCATTTCACATTTCCGTGAACGGATTTATCGGTTACTCCCTCGTTTATAAATCCGAATTTTGCGTAATACGGCACCAATTCATCCTTACAGGTCAGCACAAGTCCCAGTCTGCCCTCTTTTTTTGCGATTTTTACAGTCTCGGAAATAAGCTTTCCGGCAAGCCCCTGTCTGCGGTATTCGGGAACGGTATTAACCCCGAATATCATTTGCCATGCGCCGTTTTCATTGTGCATATCGGCTCTTACGTACATTTCATCGGTCAGGTTGGGTTCATCGGTAACAAAGCCGTCTGTAAATGCTACTAACCTGTCGCCGTCAAACATCAGCAGAAAATGGTTTGAATAATATTTAAGTCTTTCCCCTAATTGCTGTTCGGTTGCCGCCTCGGCTTTCGGAAAGCACTCCGCCTCAACTGCGGCTATATCCTTTAAATTGTTTATATTTGCTGTTCTTATTATCATTTAAACTTGATTCGCAGTCCTTTATATCAGCTCATTCGGGATTTTTCGGTTTTTAAAATAATACTCCCTGTCGTGCTCGTTTATTTCGCGCAATATTCTGCACGGGTTTCCTACCGCAACAACATTATCGGGCAGATCTTTTGTAACTACGCTGCCTGCACCCACCACTACATTGTCGCCTATGGTAATTCCGGGCAAAATTACCGCGTTAGCCCCAATCCAACAGTTTTTTCCGAAATGCATATGCGCGCCGCCGAAATTTGCGTAAAACGGCGGCTCTATATAACAACCCCCCGCCTATTTCCGCAAACATATCTTTAAGCATTTCCTCTCGCTTTTTAAGCTCTGTCGGTCGGGTCATATTAAAATCGTAAAGCTTATCAAGGCATTTTATCTGCCTTTCGGTAATTCCTCATCCCCCGGCAAATAAAGCTCGCCCATCATTGCGCGAGAGGTAATTTCTTCTAAATCGGACAGCTGCTCTGTTATAAATTGCAGATAGTCCCTACTTGACGGCATAAAACGCCCTCCCGCATTGTTTTACAGTATTTTTATAAGAGATTAAAATATAGCACGGCGCAAATATAACCACGGATATAATAAGCAAAACCGATCGTGTTAAAATTTAGCTTTTTCTGCAAATATAGTATACTTGTGTCAAATCGGGGGGCAAATCAACACTTGGCTCCCTCGTCAGAGAGAGGCTTGATTATCAGCAAACCTCGTAACTTGTGAAAGTCATTTTCACAAGTTAAAAATTCCGCATAACAACAAGCTTTTTCTATAACTTAATATATCATTTTTAATAAACATTTTCAAGCAATATATTCAAATAGAGTTATCCCTACTTCACGGGATAACTCTATTTTTGATGATATGATAAAAAATCATACAAAAGAAAATGCAATTAAAACTTTGTTTTTAAGCAGTAAATAAACAGAAAGTATGACGGTCATTCCTGCCTTACCCATTAATTAATAGTTAAAGCCTATTTTTTAATCGTTCTATTTGCTTGCTGAGAAATTTCACATAGGTATCAAATTGCATATTTTCAATGATTGGTATGAGATTCAAAGCCTTTTTAGTTTCCGCCATAGCTTTGTCTATCTTTCCGCTTTCCTCGTAATATTCAGCTAACTTCCACATCATTTGAAGCAAGTTTTCAAAAGAAATCCATTTTTGCTTTTGAGCGGCTTCAAACTTTGCTTTTCCTGATAAAAGATAAGCCTTCTCTGTCAGTTTAGTAAAATATATTTCAGGAATTTGCTCAATAGCAGCTTCAGCACTCGCTAAGTCCCCCTTTGCTTTATAAGCATAAGCGAGAAATCGGAGCGCATCATATTTCACTTCGCCCTGGGTGGTTTTTTCAATAAGCTTGTTGGCAATTGCAATTATTTCATCCGGCTTTGCTGAATAATCCATTACATATAGCAGATTGTTTAATAAAATGTCATTTTCGGGATACATCTTTAAACCTTCCTCAAGTATTCGCTTACTCTCGGCAGGATCGCTCTCTCTGTATTTATATGCCTTTTCAGTTATGCCCTTAACTGCATATTCAATTCTCTTTATATTGAAATCGAATAATTCATCCATAGACACACCGAAATAACTCGCCAGGGTAGGAGCAAGCGTAATATCGGGAAGAGCAATATTATTTTCCCATTTGCTAACAGCTTGAAAAGAGATTCCTATACTCTCCGCTAACTGTTCCTGTGTTATGCCTTGTTGTTTGCGTAGTTCTCTGATTTTATTTCCGATATTCATATTTACCTCCTGAATCAAGTAAAGTGCACTTGCTTTTGAGCTCAAATAGAGTATACCATATGACTTTATTGCTGACAATAACTTGTAAAATGATATTTTTCAACCAAGAGTTGAAAATTGATATAGTGGATTTTTCAACATTATACCTCAACCATATCACATATAAAGCCCAAAAGTAATAAAGTCCACAAATTCAAAATATTAAAAAACAAAAAAAGCGACCGAAAATCGATCGCTTAAAATTAGTGCTTGCTCGCACCCAAAAAACCGAACAAAGAAGAGAGCAAGGTGAGGAACGAAAAGTAATAGGTCAAGCCCTCGGTCTATTAGTACCGCCTGGCACACACATCACTGCGCTTACACCTGCGGCCTATCAACCCGGTAGTCTTCCGGGGACCTTACTAGCTTATGCTATGGGAAATCTAATCTTGAGGTTGGCTTCACGCTTAGATGCTTTCAGCGTTTATCCAATCCGCACGTAGCTGCCCAGCTATGCCCTTGGCAGAACAACTGGTGCACCAGAGGTGCGTCCATCCCGGTCCTCTCGTACTAGGGACAGCTCCTCTCAAATTTCCTACGCCCACGACAGATAGGGACCGAACTGTCTCACGACGTTCTGAACCCAGC
>ENA-OUQG01000450-OUQG01000450.1-human-gut-metagenome-genome-assembly--contig:-NODE-450-length-25150-cov-18.552740_pt1 | contig 25150 bp, 24 predicted proteins | sample MGYA00237943_ERZ548823 | MGnify/ENA primary metagenome ERZ548823 (study PRJEB26490, sample SAMN05194731) | human gut metagenome | biome: terrestrial biome; feature: human-associated habitat; material... | reverse complement strand
CAAAACGGGTGCCTGAGATACCATCATCGGTAAAGTGCGTAGGGTTGGGCAGCCCGTTCCGGCGGGCAAAATCCTCTAACATCTGTTTTTGGTTGGATATGGAGTTGCTCTCGCCCTGTAACTCATCGTCCCGGCTCAGGCGCTCGTACAGTGGGGTGATTTTTTCGTTTCTCATAGCTGTACCTCCTGAAACAAAAATGCTCTAAGTGATTGCTTCACTAACCATGACACAATCATGATTAAGAAGTCACTTAGAGCATATATCACCAACGGCGTGATGGACGACAGCAGCAGAGCGAAGGGTCTCCTCACTTATAACCCGGAGTTCAAGTACTACGCGGCTGATGCGAAGAGCAAGGACAACGATGCCAATCAGGTGGTGCGGTTCGCCCGCATGGGCTGGTACTGGATGGACAACGAGTCCGCTACGGATTCCCGCAACGACATTCCCGCGGCAGCCTGGTGGGGCAGCAAGGATGTGGCGGATAGCTATATCAACGCAGCCAAGGCCCTGAAAACCCAGGCCAGCTACAGCAGCCTGCCCGCAGAGCTGCGGACCGCATTTGAAAACGCCGTCAAGGCCGTCTCCGACAGCTGGAGCGACGGCACCGCCGCACAGCCTCTGTATCTGGATGCCAATGGCAACCAGACCACCACGGTCACGGCGCTCAAGGCCCGCGACGCCATGGGCGCACCCATGACCGGCGAGTACAAGCTGGAACAGCAGGAGAACCTGATGCTGGACTACATGGACATCGTCAAGACCTACCTGAATGACTCCACGCTGGGCTCCCTGAAATACCGGGCACTGCAAAATGTGCTGAGCGGCATTACGGCCAAGAAGGAGAAGCTCAAGACCGTGACAGCTCTGGCCATCACCGACGACACCACCAAGGCTGCCTACGAATATTACCGGCAGCGGGTGTGGCGCATCGTGAATGCCTCTGACATGAAGGAGATCAACAGCATGCTGACCGATCTGGGTGTTGACAAGGTCGCGCTGGAGGTCACATCTGCCAAGACGCAGGTCATCGTGGGTGACAAGGCTTATGATCTTGAGCTGACTGGCGGCAGCACCGAGAAGTACGACCGCACTGTGGTGACGGTCACCGCAGTGCGCGGCACGGGTATGCAGCGCGTCTACTTCACCCGCACGCAGAATGTCACCGTCGTGACCAGCGGCTGGGAGGCCATTCTGGAGAAGGGTTATACCGCCAACACCGCATATTTCTATGATACGCCCACGGAGCAGTCCCTGACCATTGCCGTCAATGTCGACGAGAACGGAACGACCCGCTACTATAACGTCAAGGTCGTGTATCCCGCCCAGAGCGGTCTGACCCTTGGCCCCAACGCCAGCATCGGCACCTCCAATTACAGAGAAGATGCCCCCGGCAGCCTGAACAGCTATGACAGCAGCACCGGCTACATCTCCGGTGGTGTGGAGTTCGGCCCCATGATCTATGCGTCGATGAACCTGTATACCGACGGCACGGCGGCTACTGAGGCAATCACGCCCGTTTGGCCCACCGGCACCGACAGCCTGTACTACAAGGACAGCAATCAGGCCTATTTCGCAAGACCTGGCTACTACTGGCTCCCCGTGAAGGACGACACCACCAGCGGCCTGTTGCCCATGCGGGCCTTCGTCCCTTACAGCAGCGTGGGTGCCTGCCTGACGGCGGCGACGAATGCCGGAACGAATGTGACCACGCTGACGGATGATGCGAAGGAACTGATGGCCAGTGTCTATAACAAGGTCAACGGCTTCAAGTTCTATTTCGGCAATACTCTGTACCTGAACAGCGACGGCACCGCGCCGGAGCCCGGCTGCACGGCGGACAAGATTACGCAGGGCACCTCGATCCAGGCCCGCACCTATTTCGGCGCTCCGTTGTATGGCATCTCTCTGGTGGAGAAGGAACTGAACACGCTGCTGGATCTGACTGCCATCTTTACCACATGGAGCACGAATGCTGATTTGGCGGCACAGCAGTTTGAGGCTTATCAGAAGATCCTGAACATGAACGGCGGTATCCATAATGTGATGGATATCCACTCCACGGCTGACCGCGACAAGTATCAGGAGATCCGCCAGGCCAAGTGGGATCTGCTGAAAACCACCGATCTGGAAGGTATCAACAAGATCCTGACCAGCCTGAAGCTGGAGAATATCACCCCTGCCAAGCCGCAGGTCACGCTGGGCGATGTGGATGACAGCGGGGAAGTGGACATTATTGATGCCGGTATCATTGTTCAGTTTGCCAATGGTATCAATACCAACCTGAGCGAAAAACAGCTTCAAGCGGCTGATGTGAATGGCGACGGAGAAGTGGACATTATTGATGCCGGTATGATTGTTCAGTATGCCAATGGCATCAGAACTTCACTGAATTAAAAAGGAGATAGTATGAAACGAATAACTGCAACTGCACTGGCGATTTTACTGGCGCTGAATCTTTGCGTATCCGCTTTTGCATTGACGCTCTCCCCTGTTGTGGACAAAAATTCCGTTGCGGCCGGGGAGGATGTGACGGTGACGCTGTCGCTGGATGAGGCGATTTCAGATGTTACCTCGCTGAAAGCAAAGCTCTATTTCGACCAAGATACATTTGCGTTTAAGAGCGGTACAAGCGAAGTCAGTGGCGTTACTGTCAACAAGACAGTACAGACAGAAAAGGACAGCGGAAAGCCTTATATAGCTGTAAACTACATTGATATGTCCGGTAGAGGAAGCGTTCCGGCCGGTAGATATGCGACAGTTACCTTTACGGCAAGTGAAGCAATTAAGAATGTGTCTGAGGCAGCGTTTTCTGCATTGATTGCAAGCTCCTTGATGGTTGATGGCAGCAGCTCGGCAAATACCAAAGAAGTATCCGTCTCCGTCAAAGTCACCCCGGCCAGCACTGAGGTCAAGGGTTATGCCGTAGCCGCCAGCGCTGTGAATTCCTCCATCACTGTGAACGAGGAAGCGCGGGTGGCGCTGAAGATCAGCAACAAGGACGTTGAGATCTACAACGCCTACTACATGGAAGTCAGCTATGACACCAGCATTCTGACCTATGAGGGCATTAACACTGACGCCGCTGTTACTGATAAGAACGGCACCCTGAAGATCGCCGGTTACGGCGACAACAAGACCTGCGGCACCAACGACATCGTGCTGACCTTTATCGGCAAGGCCACCGGCGAAGCCAAGGTCACTGTGATCTCCGCCAAGGTGGACGCCAGGGCCAACGCGGCTGAGAATGACGCTCCCGCCGCGACGATTACCACCGATGCAGCCACCATTACCGTGGGCGGCTATCAGGTCACCCTGCCTGACGGCTTTACCGCCGCCGGCATGGTTGCCGAACCCAACAAGGACTACACCTTCACCGCAAAGGACACCAGCAAGAAGTATGACTTCACCGACTCCACCATGGGCGGCAATCCTGTGACTGTCACCGACAACGGCAACGGCTCCTACACCGTCAAGAATGTCACTGGCCCGCTGGATATCAAGGCTACCGCGCTGGTCAAGATCAATCTGGACAATCAGGCAGGTGCTGCCATTGATGGCATTACGAATGGTCAGTATGTCAAGCCCAACACGGCGATCAACTTTACCGTGACCCCGGATGCCGATAAGGAGCTGGAGGTGACCGTAAATGGCAACGCGATCGAAGGTAGCAGTAGGCCGGGCGCTATGTTGTACACCATCGCTGCCGGCCAAGTCACCGGCACGGAGCTGAATATCGTTGTCAACTACAAGTCCTCTACTGATACCATCACCATCATCGAGACCGGTGATGCCTGGAGCGATGTGACCCTCCGCGGCACCTGGTCTGCTGACGGCGGTCCGATCGACATGTCTACTGCTGGTGCCACATATACGTTGAAGTTCAAACCGGCCGCTGACAAGACCGTGGATGACTATGTGGTGACCATTAACGGCACTACGATGGAGCTCAAAAACATGAAAAGAGGAGAATGGGGTGTCAACTTCGTCCCCAATGAAGTGGCTGTTGCCGGTAAGATCACCATCGACGTCAGCTACAAGAAGGCACCCGAACCCACCGTCACCGTCGATGTCAGCGAGTATCTGAATCTGAGCGGCAAGACCATGTTCCTGATCACCGCTTCCTGCACTGATTTGGCCGAGGGCAAGGTGCTGGCTTATGGCGAAAACCATATGTACTGGTCCGCCAAGTACAACCAGAACAACGGTGCTTACGCATGGCTGGTGATCTCCGACAAGGATCTGGATGCGCTCAAGACCGAGGCTACCGCTGCGATCACCGCAGTCGACGGCACCAAGGTCGAGATCGCCTATAATGGTGACGTGAACCTGACCAACGCGGCCGATATCAACGACGCCCAGTTGGTTTGGAACATGTACAACGCAGAGTACAGCGTCTTCGAGCAGGTCAGTGTCCGCAAGTTCCTTGAAGCGAATATGACTGCCGACGGCAAGCTGGACACCGCTGACGCCGCCGCAATCATCGCGCTGATCACCAACAAGTAACTTCATACCCTCTCGCGCGTGAGCGCGTTCCCCCGCAGCACCGGACTGTTCCCCTGCCCCTTTTCGGGGCAGGGGACGGCCCGGATTTGGAGGTTTTTAAGATGAAACGTATTTTTTGCGGCCTGCTGGCGGTTTTGACGCTGCTGCTGGCCATGGCCGTCCCGGCCTTCGCCGTGGACGAGAGCCGACAATTTGATTTTTCCCTGACTGTGGACGGCAGCGCCGAGAAAAAAGCCGCCACAGGCGATATTATCACCGTGATGTTTACCCTGCGCCGCACCGACGCGGCAGAGGATTACACCATGCACGCCGTGCAGGATGAAATCCTGTACGATAGTACGTTTTTTGAACTGGTGCCTGACAGCGCCATGGTGACCAGCGGCGTACAGACCACGGATCTGGCCCGCCGCGATGACGACCGGGCCTTTTACATGAACTTTGTTTCCCTGTCCGGCGGCGAAACGTGGAAGGCCGCCACCGTGGTGGGCACCTTCCAGCTGAAGGTCATCGGCACCGCCGGGTCCTCCGTGATCCGCAACAGTGCCAATCAGGTGTCCACCAAGGACGGTCAGGACAGCTACGCCGCCACGGCGCAGGATGTGACCGTTATCGTGTCCGACGGCTGCCGCATCCGGTTTGAACCCAACGGCGGCAGCGAGGTGCCCGACCAGAGCGTGGCATTGGGTGGCAAGATCAAGCAGCCTGACGATCCCACCAAGGAGGGCTTCTATCTGGAGGGCTGGTACAGCGACATGGATCTGCAGCACAAATGGGACTTCGCCAAGGACACCGTCAGCGGCAACATGACGCTGTATGCCAAGTGGATGACCGAAGCGCCCGCCCCTCATTTCAGCATGTGGTGGCTGATCCTGCTGATTCTGCTGCTGATCGTGATTTTGCTGATCCTGTGGGGTCGGAAGAACGGCTATCGCCGCGGCAACAGCGCTGCCAATAACCGTAAGGACGGCACAGGAGACATTCCCGCAAGCGACATAAAGAAGGAAGAAAGAGACGAATGACAGAGATACTACATGCCATCGGTCAGGGGCTTCGCTACCCCTGCTATATCGTGCTGCTGCTCCTGATGGCCGTTGCCGTGATCGAGGTAGGCTTCGTGATCTACGAGGCCGCCCAGCGGGCCGGCAGCGACAAGGTCAACACCGTGGAGCTGCTGCACGCCATGCGGAGCAAGACCCCGGACGCCATCCGTGCCATGCTGGATGATGAACCGTTCCTGAACCGGCAGAAGCTGGTGTTCTCCAAGCTGCTGAGCACCGCCGACCTGCCGGAGGAGACCCGCCTCGCCGCCGCCAAGCGTATGCTGGAGGGGGAGGAGGACTACTATCATCGGGTGGTCCGCATCACCGACACGGTGGCCAAGCTGGGCCCCATGTTCGGCCTGCTGGGCACGCTGATCCCCCTCGGTCCCGGCGTGATGGCCCTGGGACAGGGCGACACCGTCACGCTGTCCCAGTCCATGAGCATTGCCTTTGATACCACCATCGCCGGTATCATCACTGCGGCGGTCTGCGCCCTGATCTCCACCGCCCGCAAGCGGTGGTACGCTTCGGATATTGCCGATCTGGAGGCCATCATGGAGGGCTGCCTTCAGGAGATGAAGGAGGCGGAGCGATGATCCGGGGAAGCGGTCTGCGCGGCAGCAGTCTGCGCGAGGAGGAAGATGTGCAGCCCATGCAGTATGTGGCCAACCTGACGGACGTGATGCTGGTGCTGGCCTGCGGGCTGATGGCGGCGGTCATCACCTTCTGGCAGGTGGACTTGAACAAAACGGACATCGACCGGGACAAGATGCAGCACATCGACTCATCTGAGGTGATCCATGAGTCCGGCAGCGTGTCCACCGATGGCCTTGTCAATCAGGGCACGGTGTTCAAGGACCCGAAAACGGGCGATCTGTACATCATTGAAAATTAACGAAAAGGGAGAGACCCTATGAACACAACAACAAGCAGGCGCCTGCTGTCACTGCTGCTGGCGCTTATCACGGCGCTGAGCCTGTGCGTTCCGGTGTTTGCCGACAATGAAGCAGGTGGTGCGGCTGGCGGAACGACCGGCGAGACGACTACTTCTGTATCGACCATCGTGGATGCCACGCTGAGCAGCACGCTGGCACAGGAGAAGGCGGCGCTGACCAGCCCTGATTTTGGCAGCGAGTGGGTCATTCTTGGCCTTGCCCGCAGCGGCTATCTGGAAAAGGGCAGCAAGTATTTCAACGATTACTATACCCGCGTTGTCTCCTATGTAAATCGGGAGGCAAAGAATGTGCAGACTGCGGGCGGCGCCCCTGCCGGTGCGCTGCATCCTGCAAAGAGTACCGAAAACTCCCGCCTGATCATCACTCTGGCAGCGCTGGGTCGTGACGCGCAGAGCGTGGGCGACTGGAACCTGCTTGCCCCCTATGAGGATTTCTCGTGGATCAAGAAGCAGGGACTCAACGGCGCCACCTGGGCATTGATCGCACTGGATACTGTTGGCTATGAGACAAAGGACACCACCATCCGCCAACAGTGCATCGACTACATTCTGGGCCGTCAGCTGCTCGACGGCGGCTGGGATGTCAGGGAGGAATCCACGAAAGCCGACCCTGACATGACCGCCATGACGCTGCAGGCACTGGCTAAGTATCAGGATCAGGAAGCGGTAAAAGCGGCGGTCGATAAAGCTGTGGCCTGCCTATCTACGCTACAGAATGCTGACGGCAGCTATAGCTCCTATGATGCGGTCAACTCCGAGAGCACCTCTCAGGTGATCGTAGCCTGTGCTGTGCTGGGTATCAATCCCCACACCGACAGCCGTTTCGTCAAGAGCGGAAAGTCCCCGGTGGATGCCCTGCTGACGTTTTATAACGCCGAGAAAAAGGCATTCCATCACACCATGACCGTGAAAGATGAAAGCGGCAACGTCACACCTACCGATGTGGATGGCATGGCTACCGAGCAGGCGGCCTATGCCATGACGGCCTATCAGCGGTTGATGAATAAAAAGACCTCTCTCTATGATATGAGTGATGTGGCAAAGGACTGTGCCGCTGGAGAACATACCTTTGGTGATTGGAAAGAGACGGCGGCCACCTGCACGGAGGCTGGTACCAAGACACATACCTGCACCAAGTGCGGCCGCAGTGAATTTGTGGAAACGACCCCTGCGTTGGGACATAAGAGCGGCTCCGGCTATGAGATGAGCGATACAAAGCACTGGTTCCCCTGTGTCCTCTGCGGCGCCCATTTGAAAGAGGCCAATCACAAGTATACCGGCGATCAATGTGTCGTGTGCAATTACCACAAGGTGGGCGGACGCATTGAGATAACGCCCCTGACAACACTGCCCGCTGCACTGAAAAGCGTGTCGGCGCTCAGCAGCATGACCAAGCTGAAATCGCAGATGGTGACCGCCGTGCAGAAGGTCGACAAGAACATCAAGGCGGAAAACACGCAGATGCTGGATGTGACGTTGATGATCCCTTCTGTGGTGGATAACAAGACCGTCTGGTCGGCTGCCACCAAGGATGCGTTCCCCGCAAACGGAAAAATCACCGTGCTGTTGCCCTATCCACAGGGAACGGGTAAGTCCGGCTATGAGTTTGTGGTCGTTCATGCTTTTACCACCGATGATTTCGGCAAAACAGTGGGCACCATGGAAAGCCCTTCCGTTACCAAGACGGCGGACGGTATTCAGGTGACGACCACGGGACTTTCTCCCATTCTGATTGGTTGGAAAGCCGGCTCTGATTCCGTGATCGACAAGCTGGTCAAAGCCAGCCGTACCGGCGATACCAGCCAGATGGGTCTGTGGGCCTGCGGTGTGATGATTCCCGCAGCGGCCATTGTTGTGCTGGTGCAGAAGAAAAAGCGCAGCGCCAGATAAGCACATAAAGAGGTCATTCTATGGAAAGAACTTGGAAAAAGACGTTGGCGGCAGGCATTGCGGCAGTCGTGATCGTTGTTGCACTTGTGCTGGTGGGAGGGAGGCTCACTGATCATACAGCTCCGGCGGATCAGGGGTCTTCCGCTATGCAGCAAACAGATGCTGACCGTCAGCGGGAGCAGACGCTGGACCCCGATGACCCTGATGTCGTTGGCCCAACGCAAAATGGCAACCGAGAGGTCACGGGAAGTACGACGGGAAATTCCGGCGGGCAGGATCAGTATCATACAGACCCTGTGCCTGAAGGGCGGCCTCAGTCGGTGGAACCGGATAACGTTGAAGTAGATACGGATACCAGCCTGACCTGTACGATCTCCATCTCCTGTGCCACGATTCTGGACAATATGGAGCTGTGCGCGGAGAATAAACGGCCGCTGGTGCCGTCAGACGGCGTGATACTCCCAACCACGAGTGTGACTTTCAGTGAGGGCGAGAGCGTCTATGATGTGCTCCAGAGCGTTTGTCGCAGCTACAATATCCACATGGAATCCAGTTGGACTCCCTTGTATAACAGCGCTTACATTGAGGGTATCAATAATCTCTATGAGTTTGATGTGGGCAAGAAGTCCGGATGGATGTACAAGGTCAATGGTTGGTTTCCCAACTATGGTTGCTCCCGCTATCAGGTGCAGAACGGCGATACGATCTGCTTCGTCTATACCTGTGATCTGGGCGCGGATGTAGGCGATAATTCCATGAGTAGTTGAGATCGTTAGATACGGCTTGCTTTAGAAAAAGAGGGAGATGGGGCCTTGGTGCTGATTACCAAAGGCCCCATCTTCCTCGTTTCAAAGCGGTCTTGGCAGTCCGACAAAAGCGAAGAGCAGCTTTTCGGTGTCGTGCAAGTTTACCACTGAATGCATAGACCTTCCCTACGCGGCGTTAATTAGATTTACCAGATATTGGATGGTGTTATGTGTCGGACTTTTTTAGGCCGTAAAGAGCTGCTCCAGAGTACAGCTTGAGAACTTGTAGTGGGGCAAACGGCCAGTGACTATGCGGAATGCAGCGGCTATGACTGCCTGCGCCGGACATTACGCAGTTCTTCACACGCAGGAGGTCACTGGTTCGAGTCCAGCAGTCTCCACCAAAAAGTTCCTGATTTCTTGCGAAATCAGGAACTTTTTCTGTTTATATCCTCAAATAGTGACGCGGCATTTTTGCGTTTTTCGCATGACCCAAACCGTGACCCAAAAGCCGAGAGGTCAGGAAAGCACCAAAGAGGGGCGGATGGCATCATCCGTCCCTCTCCGACTATTTTGCGGGCTACATGGTCTGGCTGATGACGCTGCCGATGGTGTCGGCGGCGTCACGCTTCATCCCCTCCGTGGCGTGGGTGTAGGTGCTGAGGGTAAAGCCCGCGTCGTAGTGGCCCAGCGCACCGGACAGCGTCTTGACGTCCACGCCGTACTTGAGGGACAGCGTGGCGAAGGTGTGTCTGAGGTCGTGAAACCTGATGTGCTCCGCGCCGATGGCCTTCAGGATCTTCTCATGGGTGTGCCGGAAGGAGTCTGGGTCGAACATGGTGCCGGTCTTGGGAGATACGAACAGGTATGGGCTGTGGGGATGCTTGCCGTGTTCCTCCACTGGTGCTGCCATTGTGGTGATAATAATAAACATCCAGAATCTTATCCGCCAACAAGAACAGCTTGCCATCTGCGTTTTGCAGCACACGCCACTTGATCGGCTCGGTCAGATAGTCGCCGTTTCCGTCACTGCTCTGCTTGTAATTGCCGAAATAGACGCTGCTCTTCTGTGCGCCTTTAATCTGTGCTACCGGATTGCTTTGTGCTGCTGGATCGCTTGTGGTATCCGCCGCAAATGCTACTGTCGGCACCATCGTCAGCACCATTGATCGGCCTGTGATTGGCCTTTGCAGCACGAGCAGATGCGAATAGGCGTTGCCATGGCGAAATCCTACCAAAATGCGAAGTAAGGCCCCCGGGAATTACCCGGGGGCCTTCACGGTTATCGTATATATTTGGAGGATGAAAAATCGGATTTATTCATCCTATGTCGTAGGCACTGCATCAAAAGAATTCAATCGTAAGGCGGAACACCGCATAAGCCAGCAAGTCTACTTTCAGGATATCCGTTTGGGGCCGATTACATCACGGACAGCATATTGTAGCGCTTCAGCAGCTGAATATCCTCCCGGGAGATGCGCAGGTCCTGCAGAAACTCCGGTGTCTCCGGCTGGATGCTCTTGGACAGAAATACCTTGGTGGAGGTAGGCATAATGGGCCGACAGGAGATGCCGAAGCCCAGCCCCCACTTTGTTCCGGCGTTCAGATAGGAGGCGGGCAGACAGAGGAGATAGACGTCCATCTCCGTGTCCTGATTGTGGGTAACGATGTTGCTGAGGGCATCGTAGTGGCTCAGCGTACCCAAATAGGTGTTCTCGCAGTTCCGGTACTGCTGATAGTCCTGAAAGTTCATGTACAGCGCCACGTCATAGGCGTTGGCGCCGGTCTTGGCCCGGATATCGATGACGCTGCGGACCAGACTGTTGTTCCGGCCGTCGAAATAGTACATATACAGCCGGTCAACGCCGCGGAAGAAGGCGGGCACGCTGTCGGCCATCAGATCTTCCACGGGCAGCGGGGCACAGTACAGCAGCTTTTCCGGCGGCACACCCAGGGCGGCCGCTATCTCGTACAGCGTCACCACGTCCATGGCGATCTGTCCGCTTTCATATTTGGATACGGTGGCCCCGGTTTTGTGGAGCAGCGCCGCCAGCTCCACGATCTTCATTCCGCGCTTTTTGCGGTAGTATTTGATCTTCGCGCCGATCTCTTCTGTCAATGTCATGGCACTTTCCTCAAAATCAAGTTTTAGTGATTTGACCCTCTGCTTTTCAGTATAGACGCTTTTCCCGGTCCGTGCAAGGGAAAATATAATTGTGAGGAAAGTATTTCAAAAAATTCGTTCCTGAAAAGTAAGCGGCGGACTTTGACGGGGCCCGCGGCAGCTGGTATCATAAAAATATAACAGGAAAGGAGCGATACACCATGACCTACAACTTCGACGAGATCATTGATCGGCGCAACACCAATTCCGAGAATGTAGAGGGCTGGCGGCCCTACATTTTCCACTGCGGGCCGGAGAGGGTGTTCCCCTACAAGGACGAGGAATTCATCCGGATGTGGGTGGCGGACATGGAGTTCGCTGTGGCGCCGGAGATCCTGCAGGCCATCACCGACCGGGTAGATCGGCGCATTTTGGGCTATACCCTGGTGTACGATAAGGGTTATTATGAGGCACTGCGCGCCTGGTGCGAGAGCCGTTACGGCTGGTCCTTCCCCAAGGAGCAGCTGACGTTCTCTCCCGGCGTCATCCCGGCGCTGTACCAGCTGACGGAGGACCTGGTCAAGCCGCTGAACGGCAAGGTCCTGACCATGACGCCTGCCTACGGCTTTTTCCTCCACGCCTGCGAATACAACGGCGTTGAGCTGGTGACCTCGCCCCTGCGGGAGGAGGGCGGCCGCTTCTCCGTGGACTGGGAGGACTTTGAGACGAAGGCCGCCGACCCGGATGTGAAGCTGCTGATGCTCTGCAATCCCCACAACCCCACCGGCCGCATCTGGACCGAGGAGGAACTGCGCCACATGGCGGCCATCATCGAAAAGCACCGGCTCTGGGTGGTGTCCGACGAGATCCACTGCGACCTGATCCGCACCGGCCTGCGCCATACGCCCTTGGGAAAGATCATGCCGGACTATGACCGACTCATCACCTGTATGTCTGCCAGCAAGACCTTTAATCTGGCGGGCCTGATGCACTCCAATATCATCATCCGCGACGCGGAGGAGCGTGCCCGCTTCCAGGACCGGGACAAGAACATCGGCGCGGTGAACCCGCTGTCCATCGCGGCCCACAAGGCGGCCTATGAGCACGGCGGCCCCTGGCTGGAGCAGCTGAAGGCCTATGTGGACGGCAACCTGGCGCTGGTGGACCGTTTCCTGAAGGAGAACATTCCCGGCGCGAAGTTCACCATTCCTGAGTCCACCTACTTCGCTTGGGTGGACCTGCGGGAGGTGCTGCCGGAGGTGGAGGCCCTGCCGGACTTCTTTGCCAACAAGGCCGGTGTGCTGCTGGAGGGCGGCGACGGCCTGTTCGTGGGCAACGCCAGGGGGCATATCCGCCTGAATTTGGCCATGCCCCGTGCCACAGTGCAGATCGGTCTGGAGCGTATCGCCGAGGCCATCCGCAAGGAGAAGGCCGGCGCATAACGCCGCGGCCGCACGAATAGGCGTTGCACATCTCCTGCCTATCTGCTACAATGGCGGCAGTGTGCTGTGCGGGAGGGAAAACGCCTATGAAAAAAACGCTGGATTCCAACGCGATCAAGCTCGTCGCCATCGCGGCCATGACCGTCGACCATGTGGCCTGGTGGCTGTTTCCCGGCTATCCCCGGGCGGTGCTGCCACTGGCGATGCATATCATCGGTCGGCTGACCTGCCCCATCATGTGCTACTTTGTGGCGGAGGGCTATCACCACACCCGGGATATCCGGAAATACACGGCGCGGATGTTCCTGTTCGCGGTCATATCCCACTTCGCCTATGTGTTCGCGTCGGCGGATTTTGCCGGCTGGCGGTCGTTTATCCCGTTTTCCTCCGGCAGTGTGCTGAACCAGACCAGCGTCATGTGGTCGCTGGCATGGGGGCTGGTGATGCTGCGGGTGGTCCATGACCGGCGGCTCCGCCCGGCGGTGCAGGTGACGCTGATCCTGCTGATCTGCCTGGTCAGCTTCCCGGCGGACTGGAGCTGTATCGCCGCCCTGTGCATCATGGCCTTCGGTACCAATCGGGGAAAGCTGAAGACGCAGGCGCTGTGGATGATGTTCTATGTGGCGCTTTACGCGGTGGTGTACGCCCTGGCGCTGGACTGGGTCTACGGCCTGGTGCAGCTGGCGGTGGTGCTGGCCGTTCCCGTGCTGGCGCTGTATAACGGGCAGCGTGGGCCGTCGCCGCGGGTGAACACGGTGATGAAGTGGCTGTTTTACCTGTACTACCCGGCGCACCTGGCCTTGATCGGCTGGCTGCAAATGCAATGAGACGCAGATACCCGGCACGCCTTCGGCGCGCCGGGTGTTTTTTGTTGACGTGGTCGGTTTACAGCAAGGGGCGCCAGGGCGTCTCTCTGACCAGTCGTATCATCTCCCGGGCGAAGATGCCCAGAGCGCTGTCCCGACGGTACAGCACCCGCAGCTCCCAACTGAGCTCGGGGACGTCTATGGCGTAGAAAATAAGCTTTCGCAGAGTATCCGACGGTATCCGGCCAATGAAGTAGCTGGGGACGAAAGAGGCGCAGTTTTCCAGAGAGGATACCAGCGTGTGGTTGATGACCGGATCGCCGCAGTGGATCAGCGTGTCGGGAATAATGCTGTAATGCTGGAAAAACCGGTGGGAGGAGGCGTAGATCATCTGATTTTTGTTGTACATACAGTACTGAAACGGCGGCAGGTCCTCCACCGCCGGCGGCTTCGGCATCGGGCTCTCCATCGCCCGGAGCATTGCCGAGGGCCATCGCGGTGCCATCTCCGCCCGCACGGAGGGCGATACCATCACCTTTACCGCCCTGCTGAAATAAACGGGACGGGGCCGTCAGGCCCCGTCCCGTACTTTTCTGCGTTAATTCTGATAGTGTACCCGCCACGCCGTGTCCAGCGGCTGGCAGGCGAGCGCCGTGCCGTCCAGGTCGGCGCGGTGCATATCCACGGCGCACAGCTGGGCGGCGTCGTAGGTGGTGTAGTAATACACCCCGGTGTCGGCATTGCAGCAGCTGGTATACAGCGTCAGCTCGCACGCGCCGTCCTCCAGCACGCAGCAGCCCCGCTGCTGTGCCGCCGCGCCCAGAATGTGCAGGAGCTGGCTGACGCTCTCAGCCTCGCCGTCGCCGGAGCGGCTGTTCAGCCGGGTAAAGGCCGTCCGCACGAACCGGGAGGGGGAGGACAGGTCGCCGGGCAGACCCATGGCGCCCATGCCCCGACTGTATGTCTCCAGCGGCAGGGCGGGGGAGAAGCGGTTTTCCGGCGGCTGGGGGGACAGCTGGGCGTAGTCGTTCAGCCGGAACAGCTGCATGGGGAAGGGCGGCTCGTTGGTCAGCACGCCCGCCGGGTCCTCATAGACCCGCAGCCCCTCCGCCGTCTGCTCCACTGCGAAGCACTGCTCCCGGTCCGCCAGCAGCCAGTGCAGCCGGGCCGGGGGCAGCCCCGGCAGAAAGGCGTCGTCGGTGATGCGGCTCTCCGCCAGCAGGTCCCGGGCCTCCGCCGCCGTGGCGCAGCGGCCCAGCAGCCAGGGGATCAGCTCAAACTGGGCCACGTTGGCCTTTCCCGGCGCGCAGGGGCCGTATACGGCGCTGCGGACGAAGTTCAGCCCCGCCATGCACAGGCCCTTCTCGTTCACCGCGTCATAGTACAGGGGGTAGCCGTCCTGTACGGAGGCCATGCCGATCATGGCGTAGTGCCGCGTCAGGTCCGGCAGATGCCGCATGGGCAGGGGAAAGAGCCGGGGTGTGATGACCACCTGCTCGCCGAAGCCACGCTCATAGTCCAGATTGCGCCCGAAATAGAAGCATTTTGTCTTGTATGTGGCCGCAGTGCACATGGGCCGGGACCTCCTTTTATTCGTTATCCGCCGGCTCGGCGGGGTACTGCCGCTTCAGGAAGGAGAGAAAATACCGGACGGCGCTGTTGGCCGGCGGCGGTGTTTTCACCGCCGCGCCCAGCCGGCGTGACAGCGGCTCCGCCAGCGGGAGCACCCGCACCTGGCCCTCATAGCCCGCCAGAGAGAAGGCGGACAGCACCGACACGCCCAGCCCCGCCGCCACCATGGACAGTATGGCCGCGTCGTCCGACGCCGTGACCTCCAGCCGTGGTGCCTCCGGCGGCAGCAGGCGCGCCACATACTGCTCCGGGCAGGAGAGAAACGTCTCCTGCAGCAGGCGCTCCAGGGGAATGACGTCCTCCGTCCAGGGGAAGTCCGGCGGCACCACCGCCACCAGCGGCGCGTCCGTCAGCGGCGTCCAATAGAAGCCCTTGCCGCAGGTCTCCTCCACCAGGGCCAGCTGCACCCGTTCCTCCTCCAGCGCCGCGGCCAGCTCATAGCCGCCCACCAGCACGTCGATCTTGATCTCCGGGTGCAGTTTGCGGAACTTCTGCAGCAGCGCCGGCAGCCGTGCCCGGGCAATGCTGGCAAAGCAGCCGATCCGCAGCACGTGGTTGTGGGCCTCGCCCTGGGCCGCCGCCTCCCGCCGCAGGGTCTCACTGGCGCGCAGATAGTCCTGTATATAGGGCAGCAGGTGCTCACCCTCCTCCGAGAGCCGGACGCCGTGGCTGCTGCGGGTGAGCAGGGTACAGCCCAGCTCGGCCTCCAGCTTGTTCACCATGTGCGTCATGGCGGACTGGGTATAGCCCAGCTGCGCCGTCGCCTTTCCAAAGCTGCCGCACTGCACTGCCGTCAGCAGCGCCCGCAGCCGTTTGTCATCCATAGGGGCCTCGCTTTCTGTACAAATTGGACAAAATTGCAACGATTATTTTTAACTATATCACAAGAGCTGTCGCCGTTCAATGCCATAAACGTAAACTTTCCACCAACGATTTGGAAAATGCGGTAAACGTTTTTATACGCCATCAAAATTTTTCATGTGCCGTTCGATAAGCGTCATTTCCGTAATGATGAAAAGCATGATACGCTATATGCACAGGATGCAACGCGCTTTAAAGCGCGAGACCGCACCGGCGCGCCGCAGTCGGCGGCGTGGGAACAAGAGAAGAGAAATGGAGAAATCAGAATGATCGGACAGAGGAAAAACACCGCGGCAGATATCGTTGTCGTGGGCTTTGCGCTGTTTTCCATGTTTTTCGGCGCGGGCAACGTGATCTTCCCGCCCTTTTTGGGCATGGAGGCCGGCAGCCAGTGGCTGGCGGGCTTTTCCACCTATTTCATTGCGGATATCGGTCTGGCGATGATGGGTATGTTCGCCCTGCTCCGCGTGGGCAGCAGCGAGAAGGTACTGGAACGGGCGGGCAGAGTCCCCGCCGAGATCCTCATGTGCGCCATCATTCTGTGTATCGGCCCCATGGTGGCCATCCCCCGCACCAGCGCCAGCACCTATGAGATGGCCATCGCGCCCAACCTGTCCGGTGTATCGCCGGTGGTGTTCTCCGTGGTGTTCTTCGCGGTGATCCTGGCCCTGTGCATCAAGGAGTCCGCCGTGGTGGACATTGTAGGCAAGGTGCTCACGCCACTGCTGCTGGTGGGCCTGTTCGCCATTATTATCAAGGGCGTGATCACGCCGCTGGGCGACATCGCGCCCCTGGCGCAGATCGACAACGTGGCCGTCACCGGCATCAAGGCCGGCTACCAGACCATGGACGCGCTGGCGGCCCTGCCCTTCGGCATCATCGTGCTGCAAAGCGTCACCGCCAAGGGCTATCAGCGGGGCCAGAGCCAGCTTCGCGTGGTGGGCGGCGCCGCGCTGCTGGCGGGCGTGCTGTTGCTGGCGGTGTATATGGGTCTGGCCTATCTGGGCGCCACCGTGTCCGCACAGTACACGTCCTCCATCGGCCGCGCGGTCCTCATCATGGCCATCGTAGAGGCGTTGATGGGCAAGACCGGCATGGTGATCTTCGGCGTGGTGGTGGGCCTGGCCTGCGTCACCACGGCCATCGCCCTGACCAGCTCCGCCGCGGCGTATTTCACGGAGCTGTGTCGCGGGAAGATCAGCTACAAGGTGTTCGTGACGGTCATTTGCGTGTTCAGCGCCGTGGTGTCCAACCTGGGCCTGGACCGTATCGTGGCCGTGGCCGCGCCGGTGCTGGATATAGTATATCCCCCCACGCTGGTGCTTATTTGCGTCTCCCTCATCATACCCAAGGTCCACGACTTTGTCAGCCGGGGCGCCGCGCTGGGCGCACTGCTGACCAGCGTGCTGTGCACCCTGCACACCTGCGGCGTGAAGCTGCCGCTGGTGGAGGCCCTGCCGCTGTTTGATCTTGGCCTGAGCTGGCTGCTGCCCGCCGCCGTGTTCGGCCTGGCCGCCCAGCTGCTGACGCTGCTGCCCGGCGTCCGCTGTGCGGAGAAGCCCGCCCGTCGCGCCAGCGAAAAGCATTAAACCGCTTCCCCCGGGCGGGGCCGTTCTTACCCCACGGTCCCGCCCTTCTCTCCTATATTTATTATGTACCGGCGGCTGTCTGAAACAGTCCGCCGGCGGGATCGGCTTGACAAGAGCAGGCGTTTGCCGTACAATAAACACGCTGCTGACGTCGAAAGTACGCTTGAGACGGAAGATGCGCCATAGGTTCTGCGCCCGCGAAGCGGGCGCTGTGGTCGTGTCGCGGTGGCGGCGCGGCTTTTTTATTTGGCCGCGGATCTTACGACGGGAGGTTTTGCTATGGAAACACGCGTGGCGGTCATTGCGGTCATCGTAGAAAATGAGGACGCGGTGGCGGAGCTGAACGCGCTGCTGCATCAGTACGGCGCATATATCATCGGGCGGATGGGCGTGCCCTACCGCGCCCGGGGCGTGAATATCATCTCCGTGGTGCTGGATGCGCCGCAGGACGCGATCTCCGCCCTCAGCGGAAAGATCGGGCGGCTGGAGGGTGTCAGCGCCAAGACGCTGTACTCCAATGTTGTTGCCCCTGTATAAACACCAAGGTATCAATAAAAGATCATGATCGTACAGGAAGGAGAACCCATATGAAAAGGATCATTACCCTTGTGCTGGCCTTAATACTGGCACTGACGCTGTGTGCCTGCGTAACGCCGAAAACGCCTATGCCCATTGAGGATGGCGACAAATCCGCCGCCCAGCCGGTCACTGTGCGGTTGGGCGGGCTGAAGGGCCCTACCTCCATGGGCATGGTAAAGCTGTTTGACGATGCGGACAACGGCCTGGGCCAGAACGCGTATACGTACACCATCGCGGCCAGCGCCAATGAGCTGACGCCCCAGCTGGTGCAGGGCGAGCTGGATGTGCTGGCGGTGCCGGCCAACGTGGCGGCCATCCTGTACAACCAGACGGAGGGCGGCGTGGTGCTGCTGGCCGCCGGCACGCTGGGTGTGCTGTATATCGTGGAAAAGGGCGGCGAGACGGTAACGGACATTGCCTCGCTGAACGGAAAGACCATCTACGCCACCGGCAAGGGCGCTACCCCGGAGTACGCCTTGACCTATCTGCTCTCGCAGCACGGGCTGACTCTGGGTGAGGACGTACAGGTGGAGTGGAAGAGCGAGCCCACGGAGATCGTGGCCCTGATGGCGGAGCAGGACAACGCCGTGGCCATGCTGCCCCAGCCCTTTGTCACCGTGGCGCAGAGCCAGGTGGAGGGCCTGCGTGTGGCGCTGGATCTGAGCGCCGAATGGGATGCGCTGGACAACGGCAGCCGCCTGATCACTTCGGTACTGGTGGCCCGCAAGGCATTTGCCGATGAACACCCGGCGGCACTGGCAGCTTTCCTGGAGGACTACGCCGCCAGCACGGACTACGCCAATGAGCACCCGGCCGAGGCCGCTGTGCTGGTGGAGAAATATGGCATCGTCAAGGCCGCCGTGGCAGAGAAGGCGTTGCCCCAGTGTAACTTGGTGTGTATTACCGGCGTGGATATGAAGGTCGCCGTGGGCGGCTATCTGCAAACACTGTATGACCTGAAGACGGAGGCCGTAGGCGGCGCCATGCCCGGTGACGGCTTCTACTGGATGGGCGCATGAGCACACCTGCGGACAAAAAAATAAAGACCTGGCAGCGTGCCGGCGCGGTGGTGCTGGCCCTGTCGGTCTGGCAGGCGGTCTCCTGGGCCGTGGGCTCGGCACTGCTGCTGCCGGGACCGGTAACGGTGCTGGGGCGGCTTTGCGCCCTGGCGGTGACAGCGGCCTTCCGGCGGGCGGTGGCGTTCAGTTTTTGCCGTATCGCCGGCGGCTTTGCCCTGGCACTGGTGCTGGCCCTTGTGCTGGCGCTGGCGGCGGGACGCTGGCCGGTGGTGGAGGTGCTGCTGCGGCCCTATGTGCTGGCCATCAAGGCGGTGCCGGTGGCGTCGTTCATCATCCTGGCACTGATCTGGATGCGGACATCGGCGCTGCCGCTGTTCATCTCATTCCTGATGGTCTTCCCCATTCTGTACACCAACGTGCTGGCGGGCCTCCGCAGTGCGGATGGCCAGCTTCTGGAAATGGCCCGGGCCTTCCGGGTGCCCTGGCGGCGGCAGCTGCACAGCATCCTGCTGCCGGCGGTGGAGCCGTTCCTGCTGGCGGGCTGCGCCGCGGCCCTGGGCATGAGCTGGAAGGCCGGTGTAGCGGCCGAGGTCATCGGTGTGGTGGCCGGCTCCCTGGGCGAGAGACTGTACGACGCGAAGATCTACCTCCAGACCGCCGACCTGCTGGCTTGGACCGTGGTGATCGTGGCGCTGAGCGCCCTGTTTGAGAGACTGGTGCTGGCCCTGCTGCGGCGGGGCTTCCGTCGGCTGGAAAGGGGGTGCGGCGCATGAACGCGGCACATCTGTACAAGCGCTTCGGTGACAAGGTCGTGCTGGAGGACGTGAGCCTGACCGTCCCGGACGGGGCGGTGGTGTGTCTGATGGCCCCCTCCGGCCGCGGGAAGACCACGCTCCTGCGCTGTATCGCCGGGTTGGAGATGCCGGACAGCGGCACCGTCACCGGCGTGCCGGAGCGATTGGGTTTCGTGTTCCAGGAGGACCGTCTGTGCCCGCAGCTGGACGCCGTGGAGAACGTGCGTCTGGTCACGGGCCGGGCCATGTCCCGGCCGGATATCGAGGCGCACCTGCGGGAGCTGGGATTGGCGGACTGCCTGGACCAGCGGGCGGCGGAACTGTCCGGCGGACAGCGGCGGCGGGTGTCCATTGCCCGGGCAGTATGTTATGGGCCGGAGCTACTGCTGCTGGATGAGCCCTTCAAGGGTTTGGATGGCGCGGCCCGGGACCGGACGGCGCAATATCTTCTGCGGCACCGGAACGGCGCGGCGGTGCTGTGCGTCACCCACGACCGGGCGGACGCCGCGGCCCTGGGCGCAGAGATCGTGGAAATATGAAAAGAGACGGCGGATGCCGTCTCTTTTTGCTTTATCTGATCTGCCCGTTGCCGCGGATGACATATTTGTACGTAGTCAGTTCGTCCAGCCCCATGGGTCCCCGGGCGTGGAGCTTCTGGGTGGAGATGCCCATCTCGCAGCCCAGCCCGAACTCGCCGCCGTCGGTAAAGCGGGTGGAGGCATTGACATACACGGCGGCGCTGTCCGCGCTGTTAACAAAGGCGTCGGCGTGGGCAGGGTCTTCGGTGACGATGGCGTCGCTGTGGCCGGTGGAGTGGGCGGCAATGTGAGCGATGGCCTCGTCCACGCTGTCCACGATCTTTACGGCCAGGATATAGTTCAAAAACTCGGTGTCGAAGTCCCGTTCGCCGGCGGGGGTACCGGGAATGACCGCCGCGGCGCGCTCGTCCAGCCGCAGCTCCACGGGGACCTTGCCTGCGGCGGCTCGGTCATCCACCAAGCGCTTTTTCAGCTGGGGCAGGAATTCCGCCGCCACCGCGCTGTGTACCAGCAGCACCTCTTCGGCGTTGCACACGGAGGGGCGGCTGGCCTTGGCGTTTTCCACAATGTTCAGGGCCTTGCTCAGATCGGCGCTCTCGTCTACATACACATGGCAGATACCGGTACCCGTCTCAATGCAGGGCACGGTGGCGCCGGCCACGCAGGCCCGGATCAGTCCCGCGCCGCCCCGGGGGATCAGCAGGTCCACCAGACCCTTGGCGGTCATGATGTCCGCGGCAGACTGGTGGGTGGTGTCGTCCACGATGTTCAGGATGTCCGGGTCGCCGCCCTCGGCGGCGATGCCGGCCTTCAGCGCCTGCACGATGGCGCGGGCGGTGCGGTAGGCCTCCCTGCCGCTGCGGAGCACGCAGACGTTGCCGGATTTCAGCGCCAGGGCCGCCGCGTCTGAGGTAACGTTGGGGCGGCTCTCATAGATAATGGACACCAGCCCCAGAGGGACCTGTACCTTCTGGATGACCAGACCGTTGGGGCGGCGTACCTCGGACAGCACACGGCCGGTGTGGTCCGGCAGGGCGGCAATGGCCCGCACGCCGTCGGCCATGCCCGCCAGTCGGTCATGGTCCAGCCGCAGCCGGTCCAGCATCACATCGGAGATATGCCCCCGGGCGTCGGCCATGTCGGCGGCGTTTTCCGCCAGAATAGCGCCCTCATGGGACAGAAGACTGTCGGCCATGGACAGCAGCAGGGCGTTTTTGCCTGCCTCGTCCAGGACGGCCAGTCCGCCCCGGGCGGCGCGGGTCTTTTTCAGAATATCGATAGTGGTCATGGCTCACTTCTCCTTTGCCAGAAATCGGGTGCCCACAGGCTTTCCGCCCACGATGTCGTACAGCAGGGCGGGCTTGCTGCCATTGGCGATGACCATCTGGCAGCCGACCTCGGTGACGATCTGCGCCGCCTTCAGCTTGGTGGCCATGCCGCCTGTGCCCAAGCCGCTGCCGCTGCCGCCGCCCAGAGCGAGAATGTGCGCGTCGATGGACGGCACCACGGGGATAAGCTTCGCGGCGGGATCCCTGTGGGGATCGCCGTCATACAGGCCGTCGATATCACTGAGCAATATCAGCAGATCGGCCTGCACCGCCGCCGCCACGATGGCGGAAAGCGTGTCGTTCTCGCCGATGGTGTTCTCCACGCCCACCTCGTCGGTGGCCACGGTGTCGTTTTCGTTGATGACAGGCAGCGCGCCCAGCTCCAACAGGCGAAAAATGGTGTTCCGCATATTACGGCTGCGCTGCTCGTTCTTTACATCCTCGCCGGTGAGCAGCACCTGTGCCACTGTGTGATTGTACTCGTTGAACAGCTTGTCATAGGTGTACATCAGCTCGCACTGGCCCACGGCGGCGGCCGCCTGCTTCGTGGGCATATCCTTAGGTCGTCCCGGCAGGTTCAGCTTGCCCACGCCCATGCCGATGGCGCCGGAGGAGACGAGAATGATCTCGTGCCCGGCGTTTTTCAGGTCGCTCAGGACCTTGCACAGGCCCTCCATCCGCTGGATGTTCAGCCGTCCTGTGGCGTGGGCCAGAGTAGAGGTGCCGACTTTTACCGTGATACGCATAGAAATGCCCCCTTCGGGAAAAGAATTTGGAGCCATTATACTACGAAACCCCGGGGATGAAAAGAAAAATTTTCCCTTGACAGGAGGAAGAACATCGTGATATGCTAACTGTACTAACACGCATAGTACACTTGATACGGAAAGGAGCGTGTGCGATATGATCGTGCTGGATTACCGGGACAGCCGTCCCCTGTACCAGCAGGTGAAGGACAGCCTGCGGCGCATGATGCTGACAGGGCTGCTGGAGCCGGACGAAAAGCTGCCCTCCGTGCGCTCTCTGGCTACGCAGCTGGCCATCAACCCCAACACCATCCAGCGGGCTTACGCGGAGCTGGAGGCGGAGGGGTACATCTACTCTGTGGCGGGCAGAGGGAGCTTTGTCTCCGCCGGGGACGGCGAGCATCTGCGGCGCATCGCTGAACTGACGGGGCGGCTGGTCCCGCTGCTGGAGGAGCTGAAGAGCCTGGGCTATACCCGGGAACAGCTGCTGGTACTTTGGGAAGGAGGAGAGGGTAAATGATCGAGGTAAAAAACGTCGTCAAGACCTTTGACGGCTTCCGGGCGCTGGACGACCTGACCATGACGGTGCCCCACGGCGCGGTGTACGGTCTGGTAGGGCCCAACGGCGCGGGGAAATCCACCATCATCCGCCATTTGGCGGGCATCTACCGGCAGGACAGCGGCGACGTGCTGGTGGACGGTCAGCCGGTATATGAGAACACCGCCGTGAAGAGTCGTATGGCCGTTATCGGCGACGACTGGTACTACTTCCCGCAGTCGGGCATCCGGGAGATGGCGAAATTCCTCGCCGGTATCTACCCCGATTTCAGCTGGGAGCGGTACGAGAAGCTGAAGCAGGTCTTCCCGCTGGATGAGAAAATGATGCTGCGGCGGATGAGCAAGGGTATGCAGAAGCAGGCGGCCTTTTGGCTGATGGTGTGCTGTATGCCGGAGTACCTCATTCTGGACGAGCCGGTGGATGGCCTTGACCCGGTGATGCGGCGGCAGGTGTGGTCGCTGCTTCTGGGCGACGTGGCGGAGCGGGGCACCACGGTGCTGGTCTCCAGCCACAACCTGCGGGAGCTGGAGGATGTGTGCGACCACGTGGGCATCCTGAACCACGGAAAGGTGCTGCTGGAGCGGAGTCTCAGCGATCTGCAGGACAACACGGTGAAGCTGCAGGTGGCCTATCAGGGCGTTACCGAGCCGCCGCTGCCGGCGGAGCTGAACATCCTGCACCGCAGCCACGTGGGACGGGTGTACACCTATATCGTCCGGGGCAGCAGTCAGGAGATCATGCGCCGGATGCAGATCACCGAGCCGGTGCTGCTGGAGTCCATTCCGCTGACGCTGGAGGAGATATTCATTTATGAGCTGGGAGGTGTGGAGTATGCCGCGAAAGACATCCTTCTGTAACAGGGCGCTGCTGCGCAGCGATGTAAAGCGCTACTGGCCGCTGCTGTTTCTATACGTGGCCGTGTGGGTCATGATCCTGCCTCTGCCCATTTTGCAGGCGGGCCGGTGGATGGTCAGCGCAGAGCAAATACAGGGCGAGATACACAACACCATCTATAACGCGCTGTTCGACTCTATCGTCATGGCGCTGCTCTTCGGCTGCCTGACGGCTATGGCGGTGTGGTCGTATCTGATGACCACCCGCGCCGTCGGTCTGCTGCACGCGCTGCCCGTCACCCGGACGGAGCAGTTCCTGAGCCACAGCTTCGCCGGACTGGGAATGCTGACAGTGGGCAACGTATTCATTTTCCTGCTCAGCGCGGCCTGCTGCGCCGGGCGGAGCTACGTGGACTGGGCCATACTGGGCGCGTGGCTGCTGCTGACGGAGCTGATGGAGCTGTTCTTCTTCGCACTGGCCTCCCTGTGCGCCATGGCCACCGGCTGGCTGCTGGCCATCCCGGTGCTGTACGGCGCGGTGAACACCATCGCCATATTGCTCCATGCGGTGGTGCAGGCCATGGCCAACATCTTCTACTACGGCTATTACACGACCGAACCGGCGAAGGCGGTGATGTGGCTGACGCCGGTGGGCCGTATCTGGACGGCCATCGGAAATGACACCAGCTACTGGATCACTGCGGATGGCCGGGTGTCCCCGGAGTATCTGGAGGAGGGCTGGCGGGTCTCACATCTTTCTCCGACGGCCTACACCACCTGCGCCATCTATGCCGTGGTGGGGCTGGTGCTGCTGGGGCTGCTGCCCGAAACCGAGGGCGACTGCCGTCCGGCGGAAATGCTCCGCGGCATCCGCGGGGACGTTTCCCGCCGCATCCAACTGACTGTCAATCGAAAATGAGGTGTGCTTGAAAATGGAAAATCGAGTAAGATCGGAAATGGATCCCCGCTGGCAGTGGAAATTGGAAGATATCTACGCCGACAATGAAAAGTGGGAAGAGGACTATGCCAAGGCGGGCCGCCTGATTGCGCGCGTTGCGGAATGCGCGGGCTCCATGGATACGGCGGAGGGTCTTCTGACTACCTGCACCCGTCAGGAGGAAGCAAGTCTCGTTTGCATCCGTCTGTACAGCTATGCGCGGATGCGCCGCGATGAGGACAAC